>ERZ650918.2592-NODE-2592-length-12245-cov-3.010747_pt1 | contig 12245 bp, 8 predicted proteins | sample MGYA00514758_ERZ650918 | MGnify/ENA metagenome assembly ERZ650918 | reverse complement strand
GCTTGGCACGACGGACGTCGTGGAGAAGCGCCACCTGCACCACCGCGCAGGCAACAAAAACGGCCTGTTGCGGAATCCCCGCGGGCATCACCATATGGTTGAACACCTGCAATAAAACGCCCAGACCATACGAAAGTGCCGCCGCGCGCGCCAAATATGGCGTCCGTGCAAAGCGTCGCGCAAAGTTGGCGTGGGCGGTCGATCCGCAGTAGCCCAGCGTGCAGCACGCCATCAAACCGCCGGCGATTACCACCTCAAACCGAACCGCCATAATCAACAGCAGGAATGCCGATACCAGCAGCACTCCCGCGATGTCGCTCGTCGTATCGATCGCGCGGGGGCGGCGATAGTACAGAATAGGACGCACAAAAAAGCCGATTACGCTCGCACCGACGATGAGGGTCTCGTAGGTAGCAACCTCGCTCGGCGGCACAAACTCGGCCACGCGCATGTCGAAGAGGTACTCGCCAGCCAAAAACGTAAAATAGAACAGCGCCAGGCATATAATCTCCCGAATGCCCCAACGCAAATACGCTGTTGTATCTCCCATACCTTTCATGAATTCCCCCCCCCCGCAGTCGCTTAATGGCCTGCAAACTCATTCTATTAGAGAACCAGTCCTAATATCGAACCTATCCTCAAAATGTCGCTAATTTGACCCCAACAGCCCACGGCGTAAACCGATTTTGAGCCGCAAGGCCCAGAAGGGGCGCGCACGGCTTGCAACTCGGCAAGGAGTGTCCCCCAACTGCCACTCATTTAAGTACGTCCCCAATGAGTGCAAGTGCCGCAAGTGCCAATCAAATGACGAGAGCGGATAATCTCCCACTTTGAGCCCGCATGCAGGCCAAAAACGGGAGATTATCCACTCTCATTCTGTGGGTAGTCATTGGGGACGTTCTTAAACGACTAGTCAAACAAGAACGTCCCCAATGATTATGTCCAATGCGCTACACCAGGCGCATGGCCTCCTGGACAGCACCGTAAAGGTTGGCGTCGTTGCCGAGCTCGGCCGCCTTTATCTGCGGCACAGGAATGCCGGCAAGGGTCCCTTCGTAACTCGAGAGGGCCAGCGGCATCTGCGCACGCAGGGCATCGACGAGCTCGGAATGGCACGAGATGCCGCCTGCGATCACAAAGACCTCGGGGTCGAGCACGGCCTGCAGGTTGATGAGCTGTCCGTCAAATGCGCGAGCGTAGCGGTCGAGCGCGCGCTGCGCCGCCATGTCGCCATCCGCGATCCACTCAAAGACGCGGCGGCCGTCCACCGGAGAATCCGCAGGCAGGCCCTTCTCGGCAACGGCGGCATCGCGGAGCGCGCGCCAACCGCCCGAACCCGCAAAGGAGTTTTCCATGCTCGCAGCAGTCGTGACATCGTTGCGCAAGAAGCTAAACTCGCCTGCAAAGCAGTGCGCGCCGCGCAGGACCTTGCCGTCGATGACGATACCGCCGCCGATGCCCGTGCCGATAGCGAGCACCACGCCAAAACGCGTCCCGCGCAGAGCACCAGCCGCATACTCACCGAGTGCACAGCACTTACCGTCGTTATTGACGGCAATCGGCACCCCCAGAGCCTCGCGCATGAGCTTTCCGAGCGGACAGCCATCCATAAACGTGAGCGCACCACCGCGATGGATCGTTCCTGTGACATCTCCCTCGTAGATGCCGCCGGGCGCACTCACGCCCACGGCGCTCACGCGCTCGCGATACGGCTCGACGAGCGAGATCAGCGCCGCGACCGTCTCCTCAGCCGTGGTAAAGCCCGTCGGCAGGCTTCCGCGCTCGCGGATGGAAATATCCTCGCCCAGCACAGCCCATTTAACGGCCGTACCGCCCACATCGATTCCAAAAAACTCCTGCATGTTCACTCCTTACAAGCGTAGCCCCAGACGCGCATCGCCGCGACCATCACAGGGGCTACCCCCCTGCGATGGTCGTGCAGCAAGTCACACCCGGAGCCGATTATCTCTGTTTTACGCCTCTAATTTGGTCAGGCGAAGCATCATATACTGCTTACTTGGGAGATCGATGCGGAACTTGCCCTCAAAGGTTCCGGGAAGCTCCTCCTCCGTCATGCCCCATGTGTCCACGACACTCACCTTGTATCGAGCGGACGACTCGCCCTCAAACTCACGAGACCACTCATTTAAGTACGTCCCCAATGAGTACCCAATGAGTAAACAAAGAGTGCGACGGAATGGCTCCCCTTGGCAGCTTAAAGCCGTCATGCAGGAACCATTCCGTCGCAGCCTAATGAAAGGGACTGGGTTGTAAATGTTGGAGAAGAGCCGTTAGCGCCCGGGGGCCAGGATCACCAGCGCGTCGTGCTCAAAGGGATGCTGCGCCACGCACACGGTGCCGTCACCGTTATCGCGAACGGGCAGCTTGGCGATGTGCTTGTCCTCCATGTCGAGGACCGTCGCCGTCCAGCCACGCGCGCCGTCGAGCTTAAACTTGAGCGCCGTGGTACGCGGCAGGTACGCGACGATGCGATCGCCAACGCGCGCCACACGAATGGCCTCGCGCGCGTCATCGAGCAGCTCCTGCGCCGGAACCACGGCAAGCGCGTCGTCGGCAGCCGTGGCACCCAGGCCGGCAAGCACATGCTCAATCGCGCCAAAGTCCCACACGCCCGCAAACTGCAGGCACTCTTGCCAGCGGAACGGCATGTCGAAGCCCTCGCCCAGCACCGAGCCTTGGCTGCGCGATGTCTGCCAGTTCCAAACGCCGTGTGCGCCGTAAGTTACGCCGGCACTGGCGCCGGCAAGAATCGACGACCATACGCTCGCGCGGCAATCCTGCGCGGTGAAGCGCCAGTACACATTGCGCGACGCACCCATCTGCTCGTAACAAGGCTCAGAGTTGACCATCGGCTTTTTAGGGTAGTTGGCGATAAAGTCCTGCGGCAGACGCCATGCCTCGGGCTGGCCCTCGTAGTTGTGGCCGGGCTGGAACATATAAAAGTCCAGACGGTCCAGATACTGCGCCGGAATGGTGCGATTGGCGCGGTTGATATGCATGGTGCGCAGCGCCTCGGGCGCGCGCTTGACGACCTCGTCGAGCGCGTCCTCGTAATAGGCGATCGCCTCGTCGCCGGCAAAGTCGGTATCGCCCGTCACCACGTAGACGGGGTTGAACTCGCCCAGGTTCTCGACGACGCGGGCAACGTGGGCACGGACCTCCTCACGCGGCATAACCTCGGCGCCGCAACGCTCGGCGATCTTGGCACCCCAGGTACCGGGCACGTAGTTGCACCACATAAGCACGAGCGCCGGACGGATGCCGTGCTCGACGGCAGCACGGCACATGGCGGCGGCGCGGTCCCAATATGCCTGGTTGGGACGGGACCAATCAAAGTGCACGCCGTCCTCGCTGGCATAGGGCCAAATGCCCAGGTCGGGGCAGCAGCGGTCCCACTGCGGCAGCGTGTTGATCTGCAGCACATTCATGCCCTGCTCGGCACGGCGGGTCAGGTAGTAGTCCCAGTCATCCTCGGCAATGCTCGTAAATGCGCTCCAGCACGTATCGGCAAACCAGAAGAACGGTTTGCCCTCGCACAAAAAGCCGTCCTGGCGACCGTTGACGGTCAGCTTTCCCAAACTCATCTGCATGTCCTTTCGTTTGATAAAGGATTTGCGAACCGCCGGGGGCTTTCGCGGTAACCCCGTGCGAAAGCCCCTGCCGCTTGGCAAACCATCGCGGGCGAATCCCGTCCGCCCCATCAGTCTACCTTGCAAGAAGGGCCCCGCCGGGCTTACGCCTGACGGGGCCCTGTCGTGTAGGTGAGGTCATATGTGACCGAACGGTTTGGCCTTAGGCCTCCATCTCGGCGAGTTCCTCCTTGGAGAAGCCGCAGGCAAAGACGACGGCAGCGGCGATGACAAAGGAGATTGCCATACCAACGATAGCCCAGACGGTGTTCATCTGGCCACCCTGCAGGTAGTTGGTGAAGACCAGGAAGTTGGAGGCACCGCCTGCGAGGTAGTAGGTAACACCCATGAGGCCGGAGAACACAGCGCCGATAGCACCGCCGATGAACATGCCAAACATGGTGCGACGGAAGCGCATGAGGATGCCGAAGAGCGCGGGCTCGGTGACGCCGCCGGCGATGGCGGAGATGACGTAACCGATGGCGAGAGACTTCTCGTCGGGGTTCTTCATCTTGAGGAAGGCACCGAAGGCGCAGCCCCAGACAGCGGCCATAGCGCAGTTGGTGGAAACGAAGACGAAGGGATCGTAACCGGCAGCGATGATCTGAACCTGGGCGAGCAGGATGACGGGCATGTGCATGCCGCAGACCACGAAGAGCTGCCAGAAGGCGCCGAGGATGGCCATGACGATCAGGATGCCGATGCCGCCAAGGTCAGCAAGGCCGAAGAGGGCGTTGGCGATCAGCGTACCGATCTCGTTGCCGATCGGAGCGAGGACGATGAAGGCAATGGGGATCGTGACGATCATGGTGCAGAACGGCGTGAAGACCGTGGACAGCACGTCGGGCATAACCTTCTTAAAGAACTTCTCGATGAAGTACAGGACGGGCACCGAAAGGATGATCGGCAGGACGGACTGCTAGTAGTTGGCAGCGGCGATCTGGATGCCGTAGACGGAGATGATTCCGCCGCCCTCCTGGGTGGCGACGCTCACCACGGAAGGAGCCATGAGGGCGCCACCGAGCAGCATGCCGAGCACCGGGCTGGCGCCGAGCTTCTTAGCGGCGGCATAGCCCAGGTAGATGGGGATAAAGGTAAACGTTGCCTCGTACAGGGTGGTGTAGAGGAACGTATAGGTCGGGTCGTCGGCCGAGAGCACACCGAGCATGGTGGGGCCGAGGACGGCCGCGATGGTACGGAACAGACCACCGGCCATGAGCAGCGGGATGAGCTGGGTCATGGAGCCCGACAGATAGTCGAGGATGATGTTCGGCAGGTTCTTGAGCTCGAACTTCTCCTTGGGCGCGTCGAGGTTCTCGTTAACGGCCTCGCCCTGCTTGACGCCGGAGATGGCGACGAACTCGGCGAGCACCTTGGGCACGTTCTGGCCGATGATGACCTGGAGCTGGCTGCCGGCGAACTGGCAACCCAGAACACCCTTGACCTTCTTGATCTTCTCCACGTCGGCCTTGCTGTTATCCCTGAGCGTCAGACGCAGGCGCGTCATGCAGTTGGTGGCAACGGAAACATTCTCCGCGCCGCCCACGAGCTCGAGGACATCGGTGGCAATCTGCTTGTTATCTACTGCCATGGGACCCCTCCCCATATCTTCGTGTGCCAGCCCCCTTGGGCTTAGGCACGCCTTTGGCCCGGCGACTATAACCCCTTACGGTTGCCGGGCCCTTGGATACGCTGTCGTAAACAAAGTGTTTACTGAACGTTTACGGGCTTTAGTTTACACGGAGCGCCTCATTTGTGGCAATTTTACCGTGCAGAGTCCGGCGAACGGTAGGAAATCGGGGGTGAACGTATTCCAATGGCGGGAGATGGTCTCTTTGACTGTCTATTGATATATGGCTCTTTACGTGGGCTTTTATTTTGATAAACACCTCTATGACCTGTTAACTCATCAACAGAAGCCCTGCTAGAAGCTAGTAAACATATGTTTAGTAGTTCACGACGTGTTCAATTTTGCCGTTTACCGAGTTCATCTGGTTATTCTTCAATTCTAGATTACACTAAACATGTTTAGTTTGTATTGCCGCAGATGCCAGGCATTCGCGGCGCAAGGGAGGCAGCTCATGGAACTCAAATTGTGTACCTACGCAACCGTCACCACCTTGGGCGACTTTGGCCCCTGGATCAGCAAGGTCGTACTCGACCTGCCCTGCACCGTGCGCGCCAACAACATCGACGCGAACACCTTCCATATATATGTAGAGCGTCACGAGCGCTCGGGCGATGTTCTGATGCGCAAGGAACGCGGCGCCGACCATGCCGCGCCCTCCGTGGGTTACATCGACATTCTCGCCGCATATCCGTGCGACGAGAACGGACGTAAGCTCGCCGTGGGCACCCATGTGGCGCTCGAGGTCGCCGAGCAGCGCCTGACCAAAAAGATCGAAGGCGGCGTCATGGGCTCGCGCATGCTCGATGACCAGTTGCACATCACGCAGCTCGCGGCTCTTCCCGGCAACGACGGCGACGATCCCACCTGCGGCCTGGTCTTCGACACCTGCCGTGGCGATATCTGCCCTGCGCTCAAAGGCTGGAGCAACGACACGCAAAAGACCGCCGTCGACGGTATCGCGCTCGAATACGGCTTCTTTGAGCCCAGCTTTAAGGCCGAGGACTCGGCATGCTTCAACCCCTTTGCGCCCGAGGCCACGGCCGTGCCCCAAAAGGCACCGCTCGTGGTGTATCTGCACGGCGCCGGCGAGGGCAAGGGCGCCACGCAGGGCGAAGGCGCCACGCGCGCCTATATCGGCAACCGCGTGACGGCCATCAGCCAGGCGCAGCGCTACTTTGGCGGCTTTGCCTGGGTGCTCGTACCGCAGTCGCCCACGTTTTGGATGGACAACGGCGTCGAGCAGCTTGGTCACTCCAACCAGAGCATCTACTCCCCCGTGCTCAAGGCACTTATCGATGAGTTTGTCGCCGAGCATGCCGACCGCATCGACACCGACCGCATCGTGGTCGCCGGTCTTTCCAACGGCGGCTTTATGACCCTGCGCCTGTGCGCCGACTACCCCGATTTCTTCGCCGCGGGCCTTCCCTGCTGCGCCCCGTGGTACAACGCCACGGACGAGGACGTGGCCGCGCTCGCCAAGACGCCGCTGTGGTTTACGCACTCCAAGGGCGACGAGCTCGTGCACCCGCAACAGACCGTGCTGCCGCTGTTCGCGCGCCTGCGCGATGCCGGCGCCAACGTGCATCTCACCTACTTTAGCCATGTCGAGGACCTGACCGGCGTGTATCGCGAGGCCGACGGCTCGGCCAAGAAGACGTTCAACCACGGCGTGTGGATCCACCAATTCAACGACCTGTGTTATCAAGACTTCGACGGGGGCAACGTACTCATCGACGGCGAGCCGGTGGGCTGCTGGGAGTGGTCGGCCAGAGTCGGCCGCTAAGCCCTCCCATCGCGGGGACCGGGGTTTAGTCTTGCAAACGTCCTCGGGCATGCATGGGCTGGCGCTTTGCGCTTCGCGCTGCGCCTGCCCATGCCCCCTGACGCTCCTATTTGGCAAGGTGTTTTTTAGAATCCATTTTGCGCTCGGCCTCGAAGGCCCGCCTGTCCCAATCGAGCGGAAGTCCGGCCTCGACCCATGCCTCGTAGGCCCTCCTTATGGGCTTGAGCTCCCTTTGGCCCCTCTCCAGCATCGAGATGTACTTCTCGCTGGTTCCCAATATGGACGCCGCCCTCGCCTGGCTGACCTTCGCCGCGCGCCTGGCCGCCACGAGCTCCGAGGCGTCCTCGGGCCTCCTGATCTCGTGCGGGTGCATCAGCGCCCGGTACGCCTCCCTGGCCACGTAGCGCTTGAGGCACCTCATGACCTCCCTGTCGCTCTTTCCCCGCCCCCTGGCCCTCTCGGCGTACTCGGCGGTCTCGGGGTCGCGCATGACCCTCTGCCTCGCGATCTCGTGCAGCGCGCTGTTCGCCTGCCGGTCGCCGCCCCTGTTGAGCCTGTGCCTCACGGTCTTGCCGCTCGAGGCGGGGATGGGGCAGGCCCCGCATATCGCCGCGAACGACGCCTCGGAGCGCAGCCTGCCCGGGTTGTCCCCGGCCGCGACCGCGAGCTTGGCCGCGCTCACGGGCCCGCACCCGTACATCGCCAGCAGCGCTGGGCAGTTCTCCTCCAGGGACGCCTCGATCGCGCGCTCCATGTCGAGCGCCGCGTCGCGCGCCGCCTCCCACAGGTCCGCCAGCGCGCCGAGCGCGGCGCCCAGCGCGCCCTCGGCGCGCACGGAGGGGAGCTCCTCCATCAGCCTCGGCCCTCCCATGCCGCGGAACCTCGACCTGAGCCCCTCCGGCGCGGTGGTGAGCAGCGACCTCGCGGTGTTTATCGCCGAGGTCCGCGCCTTCACCGCCCCGGAGCGCGCCGCGAGCATGCAGCGCACCCCGTCGACCCACCCGTCCTGGCTCTTGGGGGTCCCGAGCTTCGAGCCGGACATCGCCGCGCGGGCGGCCCTCTCCGCGTCCGCCTCGTCGCACTTTCCCTGCCCCGGGCGCCTCCTCTGCATCCTCGCCGGGGAGAGCGCCTCGCGCACGGGCATCCCCAGCGACGCGAGGTGCCTGGTGAGGCCCGCCCCGTAGGACGACGTCCCCTCCATCGCGACGCAGGCCGGCTCCCCGGCCGCCGCGATCGCCCCGGCGAGCGCCTCGTAGCCCGCCGCGTCGGCGGGGAACTGGCGGGACAGGACCTTGCGGCCCCTCCAGTCGAGGACGCACAGCCAGTGCGAGTCGGCGTGGGTGTCGACCCCGCAGAAGACCGGCCCGCGGGCGCCGGGTGTCGATTCGGTTCTCATGTCTCGCTCCGTTCTTTCCGTGCTCGCCTGGACCGGGCAGACGGCACACTGACGGGGCGCGATAGAATGCGGTTGTTCGGGTCCGCGGTATCGCTCCATGCTCCTATTAGGTCATGCGGCGGTCTCGGCTCGCCGCGGCCCGCGCGGGACATGTCAGGAAACGAGGGCAGCCCTGTGGGCGCCAGCGGAATGTGGGGTCACCGCGCGGTCCGCATCTGATGGTGTCGACGTCAATGGTATACGGGCGCATCATCGACGTCTTCAATACAGACAATATCAGTGCGGAATGTTCTGAAAACCAAGCCCGGCCCCCGCCGGACAGGTCAAACTACTCGCAGAGCAGCTTAGCGATCTGGACGGCGTTGGTTGCCGCGCCCTTACGGATTTGGTCGCCGCAGCACCAGAAGGTGATGCCGCGCGCGGCCTCGGGGTTCGAGATGTCGCGACGCACGCGGCCGACCCAAATCAGGTCCTGGTCGGACGTATCCATCGGCATGGGGAAGCGGTCGTGTGCACCCTCGGCACCCAGATCGTCAACCAGCTTGACGCCGGGAGCGGCAGCCAGCGCAGCACGGGCCTCCTCAACCGTAATGTCGCGCTCAAACTCGAGCGTAATGCTCTCGGAGTGCGAGCGCAGCACGGGCACGCGCACACAGGTGCAGTTCACGCGCAGCTCGGGCAGATGCATGATCTTGCGGCCCTCGTTTTGCAGCTTCATCTCCTCGGAGGTAAAGCCCTCCTCCTTGACACCGCCAATCTGCGGAATCAGGTTGCTCGCCAGCTGGGCGGCAAATGCACGCGGCTCGGGAATCTCCTCGCCGCGACCCAGGGCGGCCAGCTGAGCCTCGAGCTCGGCCATACCGGGAGCGCCGGCACCCGAAGCCGCCTGATACGTCGAGACGATCATGCGCTTCACGCCGGCGAGCTGATGCAGCGGCCACGTGGGAACCAGGCCGATGATAGTCGCGCAGTTGGGATTGGCGATAAGGCCGTGATGCCACTTGATATCGTCGGCATTGATCTCGGGCACGACCATCGGCACATCGGGCGTAAAGCGGTGTGCGCTGTTGTTGGAGACAACGGGGCACTCGGCCTTGGCGTAGGCCTCCTCCAGTGCCTTGATCTCCTCCTTCTTCATGTTGACGGCGCAGAAAACGAAATCGACCTTGGACGCGACCTCCTCAACATTGGCGGCATCCAGCACGACCATCTTTTTGACGCTCTCGGGCATGGGGGTCGTCATGAGCCAGCGGCTGCCGACAGCCTCCTCATAGGTTTTGCCTGCGCTGCGTGCGCTGGCTGCAAGGGCAACCAGATTGAACCAAGGGTGATTTTCCAGCAGCGTGATAAAGCGCTGACCGACCATACCGGTTGCACCGATGACACCAACATTGTACTGTTTCATCCTGACTAAGACCTTCCTTTCACAAACCCTTCCCAATATCTATGCAGCCTAAACGGAATTTTGCACAGATAATAAAAAAACCGGCTTGAAAACCGGCACAAAATGCAATATAATATCATATTGCATATACACACAGCGCAACACACCTTTCAGGGTGTGACAGTCCCGCACCTGTTTGGTTACGAGCCCAGGTCAATGCGTGCCGCGCATCGCCTTCGGCAAAGTACCCTTTCACCCAGTTTATGCCCCTGGCAGGGGATTTCAAACCGGGTTACTGATGCACTTCGCGCCTCTGTGCTGGCTTTATTATAGTATCCCTATCCCTGATTGTCAACGAAAAAAGGAAGAAACCATGCTGAAAAAAGATTTTTGGTACGACTTACCTAAAGAACTGATTGCGCAGGAGCCTGCCGCCCCCCGCGACGCGGCCCGCCTGATGGTGCTGGACCGCCAGAATGACAGCATCGTCCACTCGGTCTTTCATGATCTGCCCCAGTTTCTGGAAAAAGGCGATCTGCTGGTCGTCAACAACTCCAAGGTGCTGCCCGCCCGTCTGATGGGCACCAAGGTTCCTACCGGTGCTGTATGCGAACTACTGCTGCTGCGCCAGGTGAAAGGGGACACCTGGGAGTGCCTGGCCCGCCCCGGCAAGCGGATGCAGGCAGGCACTAAGGTGGAGTTCGGCGACGGCAGCCTGACGGCTGTGGTGGATGAGACTTTGCCAGACGGCAACAAATATGTTACCTTTACCTATGACACCGAAACGCTGTATGAGAAGCTGGACGAGTTCGGCAAGATGCCGCTGCCGCCCTACATCACCAAGCAGCTGGAGGATCAGAGCCAGTATCAGACCGTGTATGCCAAGGAGCTGGGCAGCGCGGCCGCACCCACGGCCGGCCTGCACTTCACCCCGCAGCTGATGGACACCATCCGTGCGATGGGCGTTAACATTGCCGAGGTTACGTTGCATGTCGGCCTGGGCACCTTCCGCCCGGTCAACGAGGAGTCCATCGAGGATCACCAGATGCACAGCGAGTGGTACTCTGTCAGCGAGGAGACCGCCCAACTCATCAACGACACCCGCGCCGCTGGCCACCGCGTTATCGCCGTGGGCACCACCAGCTGCCGCACGCTGGAATCCGTCTGGGCCAAGTACGGCAAGATCGTACCTTGCAGCGGCAACACCAGCATCTTCATCTATCCCGGCATCGAGCTGAAAGCCATCGACGGTCTCATCACCAATTTCCACCTCCCGGAAAGCACCCTGATCATGCTGATCTCCGCGTTCTACGGTTATGACAAGACCATGGCCGCCTATAAGGTCGCTGTAGAGGAAAAGTATCGCTTCTTCAGCTTTGGTGATGCGATGTTTATTAAGTAAGGATATTTTCATCAATCAATAAAGGAGCTGCCAACATGCCTTACCGCCTTATCAAACAGGAAGGTGCCGCCCGTCGCGGCGAATTTACTACGGTGCACGGCACCGTGCAGACCCCCGCATTCCAGAACGTTGCCACTGCCGCCGCCATCAAAGGCGGTCTGTCGGCGCTGGATCTGAAAGACATCCGTGCCCAGGTCATGCTGTGCAACACCTACCATCTGCATCTGCGCCCCGGTGACAAGCTGGTGGCCGAGATGGGCGGTCTGCACAAATTCACTAAGTGGGACGGTCCCATCCTGACCGACAGCGGTGGGTTCCAGGTGTTCAGCCTGGCCAAGCTGCGCCAGATCACCGAGGAGGGCGTTACCTTCAACTCCCACCTGGACGGTCACCGCATTTTTATGGGGCCGGAGCAGAGCATGCAGATCCAGTCAAATCTGGCCTCTACCATTGCAATGGCCTTTGATGAGTGCCCAAGCAGTGTGGCAGACAGGGATTATGTACAGAGATCGGTAGCGCGTACAACACGCTGGCTTAAAAGATGCAAGGATGAGATGGCTCGTCTGAACAGTCTGCCGGATACCATTAACAAGAACCAGCTTCTTTTTGGTATTAACCAGGGGGCTGTTTATGAAGATATCCGTATTGAGCATGCCCAGGCTATCGCGGAGATGGATCTGGACGGCTATGCAGTTGGCGGCCTTGCAGTTGGTGAAAGTCATGAGGAGATGTACCGGATCCTGGATGAGGTGGTTCCGCATTTGCCACAGAACAAGCCGACGTATCTTATGGGGGTTGGTACCCCGGCCAATATCCTGGAGGGGGTTGAGCGTGGTATTGACTTTTTTGACTGTGTATATCCCAGCCGTAACGGCCGTCATGGTCACGTGTATACCAATCATGGCAAGATGAATCTTTTTAATGCAAAGTATGAGCTGGATTCCAAACCGATCGATGAGGAGTGCCAGTGCCCGACCTGCCGTCATTACAGCAGAGCGTA
>ERZ650918.2573-NODE-2573-length-12290-cov-5.397466_pt1 | contig 12290 bp, 7 predicted proteins | sample MGYA00514758_ERZ650918 | MGnify/ENA metagenome assembly ERZ650918 | reverse complement strand
CATGAGGGCGGTGAGGCACACGCCTATTATGTGGAGCCGATTGGCTATAAACAGGTGGATGACTTGCTGCCGGGGCTGGAACAAGCCAAGAAACGCAGCGTTGCTCGCGAAGAACGATAACAAAACCAGCTCGGCAAAGGAAAATACACCCATAAATGAATTGGATTTTCTTTATTGGTTTTTCTATCATGAAATCATTCACATTTCGTTTGTTGATTTTTTTATGGTAATTCGATATAATACCTAAGTTGTAAATGATTACTGACGAAAGCGCACAGGAGATTTTCAGCACCTATCTTTCATAAAGGAGGAACGCTTATGCAAAAGGATAAAACCGAGCTTGAGGTCACGCGAATGACTAAGGAAAACATTCAGTATCTGGATGTCTTTTTTGCCGTATGCAAACGGTATAAGGTTGATTACTACCATGCCACTGAAAAACAGCGTGCGTTCATCGATGCGGTTGCAGCACACGAATTTTCCATGAAACAAGCGCACGAAAAAGGGCTGAACCGTTCCTCGGTTCCCCCGTTTATGGGCATCAAACGCAGCGAACGCAGTAACAACCGCCCCGCATAAAATCAAATTACTCGAATGAATAAGCTCTGCACAGCAATGTGCAGGGCTTTTTTATTACCGCAAAGGAGATGAAGCCGATTGGCAAATTACCAAAATATTTTGCGGCAGGCGCATCAGGCGATTGCTGATGTAGCAGACAATGCCGACAGCTGGCGGGCGTTTTTGCGTTCAGCCGCGTATACAACGCATTACGCATTCCCGAATCAGGCGCTTATTTACAGCCAGCGCCCCGGCGCCACCATGCTGGCAGACATCGACACTTGGAACCGTGCTGCCGGGCGCTGGGTCAACCGCGGTGCGCATGGCGTAGCGTCCCTTGGCACCGGTAATATGGCGGGCAATGTGCGGTATCTGTTTGATATCAAGGACACCCACCCTTCAGGCAAAGCCTCCAAACCACTGGGCTGGCAAATCACCGATGCCAACCGCTATCCGACCCTGCAAGCCTTGCAGGAAAAGCATAACGCCGAGAGCCTGCCGGAGATTTTCGGCTTACAGGCAGCCCTGTTTGTGGCACAGCACGGCAAACAGCTGGACGCCGATTTGCAAAATGCCGTGATCGGCAGCACGCTGGAATGGGCAAAGCCGCAGGAGCAAACGGCGATTTTTGCCAACCTCATCACGCAGAGTGCCGTCTATATGGCGGCAGTGCGCTGCGGTTTGGGCGACAGCGCCGTACCGCAGGACGCCTTTGCGGACATTGACCGCTTTGATACCGAATCTGCGGTTTTGGCGCTGGGCAATGCCGTCAACCGCGCGGGGCGGCAGATGTTTGCCGAAATCGGCGCTGTCGTCAAGAGCATCGACAGTGTTGCAAAGACCCAGCCGAAACAGTATGATGAGAATGTAAGCAAGACGAACCAACAGGAGGTGCAGGATCATGGATATGACGAATCTGAACGGGTATCTGGTACCCAAGATGGCAATGAAGGAAACGCACAGACCGCCGGTCGGGAGAATCGGTCTGCAGCGGGAGAAGTTCCTGCAAGAGAACCACTCCCTGCTGTACGACAAGATGCTGCTGGACGGGACGCTGTACAGCGACCTGAAACAGACCGAGCAGCGCTATTGGGAGCAGGTGGAGCAGACCATCACGAAGCTGCTGGTCAGCAACCCGGCACCGGACAAGAACAACGACCCGTTGGGCTGGACGGCGCACATGAACAGTCTGCAAGCGCAGGCGGCGGAATTGGCGATGCCCATCGTGACGAGCCTGTAAATACCGAACCCACAACAGCGGAGAGCGAGCTATCGCCCTCCGCTGTTTCTGTTTCCGATGAGATTGAACTGCCGGAAAGCGTGGGGCGCGGCAACCTTGCCGAGGAAACTGCCGCCGCAATCGGTCTGCCCGCACCTGAACAGCAGCAAGAAACCATCCGCCAATTACAGCACCGCGCAAGCTGGCAGCCGCCCATCAAGGATGATGGCACCCATATCGACGAGCAGGACATTGTCGATGTTCTTGTCATGGGCAGCGGTTTTTGTGAGGGGCGTTTTCGCATACAGGAATTTTTCTCTGCCACAGTATTGCCTACAGTAAAGGAGCAAGCCGACTGGCTGAAAAAAGAATACGGTATCGGCGGGCGCACTTGGGATTTCCGAGATGGCGAAAGAGGGTTTCTGGATTATGATGCCAAGGGGCTGAGAATCAAGCGCTATGCATCCGATAACGCTCCGGATCATTTCCGCTTGCTGCCGTGGAACGAGGTTGCCCGCCGTTTGCATCTGCTGGTCCACAACGACAAATATCTGGATGAAAACAACAAGCAGGGATATGAAAAATGGGAAGCGGAACAGCAAGCCAAACGCGACGCCCGTCAAGCCGAGATAGACTATGCGGAGAAAACCATCGCGGACTTTTGTGAACGCGAAGGGCTGGGCGAACCGGATTTTTCGAACCTTATGCACATCGACCTTGCCTATTCCACCACCGGGGACGGCGAACACGAAATTCAGGTGTACGCCAACTTCTTGCGCAATGAGATTGTGTATCTGGTTGATGGTTCCTTTGTGGACAGTGCGCGCTTCGACAACACAAGGGCGCTTGCCAAGGAAGGCATTGAGGACATTGAATTTTCGCAGTTCATTGACGATGCGGAAGCAGCGTATGAAGCATATCAGGAGCGCTACAAGCCTAAGCCCGTGGAAAAGCGCCCGCTGGCTACCGGAGATACCGTTTATCTGGAAAACGACCACCCCTTTACGGTGGAGGAAATCGGCATCTTTGATGTGCATCTGCGCGATGAGGATTTCCCGCTGATCGGGCGCGCCGTCAACCGCGGGGAGTTTGCAAGGCTGCTGGCGGCGAACCCTAAAAACAATGCGCTGGCGGCACCAGAATTACCCAATCTACCGGACGCCGGTGAGGCGGCAGAGGTTGTTGAGGGTGAAGTCTTAGAACCCGCAGAAGAATCATCTGGTGGTTTTGGCGAGCAGGTCTTGCAGGCGGCGGAACTCATTGCTCTCAAGGAAGCCTATGAGCCGAACAACTATATCCCGCCGCAGGACCCTGTACCCCCGCGCACACCACGCGAAAAGTTTGCAGCCAACATCACCGCCATCCGCACCCTGAAATCCATCGAAAAGCGTATGGCGGACGGCGGTCCCCACGCAAACGGTGAGGAGCAGGAAATCTTAGCCCAATACTCCGGCTGGGGCGGTTTGTCCGATGCCTTTGAACCCAACAAAGACAGCTGGCACAGCGAATATACCGAGCTGAAAAGCCTGCTGACAGAGGAAGAATACGCCGCTGCCCGCAGCAGCACCCTGACCGCCTTTTACACCCCGCCCGAAGTCATTGACGCAATGTACACCACCCTGCGCAAAATGGGCGTGGGTGCCGGAACGATTCTGGAACCCAGTATGGGTGCGGGCGCGTTTTTTGGGCAAAGCCACAGCTATTTGTATGAGCCGACCACCAGATTGTTTGGTGTGGAGCTGGACAGTCTGACCGGCAGAATTGCCCGCCAGCTGTACCAGAAAGCAAACATCCAAATCACCGGCTTTGAGAAAGCCGACCTGCCCGACAGCTTTTTCGATGTGGTCATCGGCAATGTGCCGTTTGGGGATTACAGTGTGGTTGACCCGCAGTATAACCGGCTGCACTTCAAGATTCACGATTACTTTTTTGCCAAATCCATCGACAAGCTGCGCACGGGCGGCATCATCGCCTTTATCACCACCAGTGGCACGCTGGACAAAAAGAGCGAGGAAGTGCGCAGGTACATCAACGCCCGATGCGACTTTATCGGTGCCGTGCGCCTGCCGGATTCCACCTTTAAGTCAGCCGGAACCAAGGCGATGGCGGACATCATCTTCCTGCAAAAGCGTGACCGCATTCTGGAGCAGGACGCGAGCTGGCTGCACACCACCCAGACGGAGGACGGGCTTTCCCTCAACAGCTATTTTGCCGAACACCCCGAAATGGTCTGCGGCACACTGAAAACCGTCAGCGGTCCGTATGGCCCGACCCTGACCTGCGAGGCGTTTGCCGATAAGCCCCTTCCCGATGTGCTGCAAGAGGCCATGTCCCACCTGCACGCTGAATTTCACTTTCAGGACATCGAGCTGCAGGAATCCGGCGCTGTGGATGCCAGCATCCCCGCCGAACCCGATGTGCGCAATTTCAGCTTTTGTATCCGTAACGGAAAATTCTATTACCGCGAGAACGCCATTATGCGCGAGGTTTCCCTTGGTGCTACCTCCGCGGCGCGTATGCGGCAGTTGATCGAACTGCGGGACACCACACGGGACTTGATCCAAGCCCAGCTGGAAGATATGCCGGATGAAGTCATCACGGAGCTGCAAGCCAAACTCAACCGCCAGTACGACCACTACCACAGTAAGTTTGGACTCATCAACAGCCGTGGTGCATCGTTGGATATGCGGGATGACAGTGGATATTTTCTGCTGTGCTCCTTGGAAAACCTCGACAGCGAGGGCAATTTCATCGGCAAGTCGGATATGTTTTCAAAGCGCACCATCCGGGCTGCCCGCCCTGCCGAGCGCGTGGAAACCGCCAGCGAGGCGCTGGCGCTGAGTGTCGGTGAGCGCGCGGGCATCGACTTTGGGTATATGCAGCAGCTGACCGGCAAGGACAAAGATACATTGGTGAACGACCTGCAAGGCGTTATCTTTGCCGACCCCTTGGAAAAGAATTCTGATGGTGAACCGCGCTACTATACCGCCGATGAATATCTTTCCGGCGATGTGCGCCACAAATTACAGGTAGCAAAGCTGGCGGCACAAAACAACCCCGCTTTTGCTGTGAATGTGCAGGCACTGGAAACCGTGCAGCCGAAGGACTTGGAAGCCAGCGAAATTGCCGTGCGTCTGGGTGCTACTTGGCTGGCTCCTGAACTCATCAAGCAGTTTGCCGATGAATTGGTGGACGCGCCTTACTATGTGCGGGACCGCGTGAAGGTGTTGTACATCCCACTGACCGGCGTCTGGAATGTGACCAACAAGAGCTTTACGGGCGGCAACATTAAAGCCACCGTGACCTACGGCACACAGCGCGCCAACTTCTACCACATCTTAGAAGAAAGCCTGAACCTGCGGGATGTGCGCATCTTTGACACCAAAGAGGATATGCAGGGCAACAAAATCCGCGTTCTGAACGCCGCTGCCACGCAGGAAGCCCAGATGAAACAGCAGCAGATCGAGGACGCTTTCAAGGACTGGATCTGGAAAGACCCGACCCGCCGCCAGATGCTGGTAAAGGAATACAACGAACGGTTCAACTCCCTGCGCCCCCGCGAATACGATGGCAGCCATATCCTGTTTCACGGTATGTCACCTGAAATCACGCTGCGCCCCCACCAGAAAAACGCCATTGCGCACATTCTGTATGGCGGCAATACGCTGCTGGCGCACGTGGTGGGCGCCGGAAAAACCTACGAAATGGTCGCTGCGGCGATGGAAAAGAAACGTCTTGGGCTTTGCTCCAAGACCCTGATCTGTGTACCCAACCACCTGACCGAGCAGCTTGCCGGAGAGGCTTTGCAGCTGTACCCCAACGCAAATATTCTTGTAGCCCGCAGGACAGATTTTGAAAAAGCCAACCGCAAACGGTTCTGCGCCAAAATCGCAACCGGCAATTATGACATCATCGTGATCGGGCACAGCCAGTTTGAGCGCATCCCGCTGTCACAGGAACGGCAGGTCGAATACCTGCAAAGCCAGATCCACGATGTGATCAGCCAAGTGGCACAGCTGAAAGAAGAACGCGCCGAGAATTTCACCGTCAAGCAGATGGAGCGTATGCGCAAGCAGCTGGAGAAAAAGCTGGATAAGCTCAACGACCAGTCCCGCAAGGACGATGTGGTGACCTTTGAACAGCTTGGCGTGGACAGCCTGATGGTGGACGAAGCCCACGCTTTCAAGAATCTTGCGGTGCTTTCCAAAATGCGCAACGTGGCTGGCATATCCCAAACCGAGAGCCAGCGCGCCAGCGACCTGTATATGAAATGCCGCTACCTTGACGAAATCACCGGCAGCCGCGGCGTGGTGTTTGCCACGGGTACGCCCATCAGCAACTCTATGGCGGAGCTGTTCACCATGCAGCGGTATTTGCAGCGGGAAACCTTGGAGCAGCACGGGCTTTCCTCCTTTGATGCGTGGGCATCCACATTTGGAGAAACCGTGACAGCCGTGGAGCTTGCGCCGGAAGGCACCGGCTACCGCACAAAAACAAGATTTTCCAAATTCTATAATCTGCCGGAATTGATGAGTATGTTCAAGCAGGTGGCGGATGTGCAGACGGCGGATATGCTCAACCTGCCGGTGCCTAAACTGGTGGGCGGCAAACCCATCAATGTGGCGCTGCCGCCAAGCCCCCAGCAAAAGCAGATGGTGGCTGACCTTGCCGACCGCGCCGAAGAAATTCGCGCCGGAAATGTAGACCCCACCGAGGACAATATGCTCAAGGTGACCAACGACGGCAGAAAGCTGGCGCTGGATCAGCGGCTGATCGACCCCAATCTGCCCGAAAACCCCAACGATAAAGTTCACGCCTGCGCCGAGAATGTGTACCGCATCTGGAGTGAAACGAAAGACAAGAAATTGACCCAGCTGGTGTTTTGCGACTTGTCCACCCCGAAACCGGACGGATTTAATGTGTACGATGATTTGCGCAATCTGCTGATTTCTATGGGCATCCCCGAAAACGAGGTGCAGTTCATCCACAGCGCCAACACCGAGGTGAAAAAGGCCGAGCTGTTTGCCAAGGTGCGCAGCGGTGATGTGCGCGTGCTGATGGGCAGCACCGGTAAGATGGGCGCAGGCACCAATGTGCAGCGGCTGCTGGTGGCCACGCATCATCTGGACTGCGGGTGGAAACCCTCTGACATTGAGCAGCGCAACGGGCGTATGATTCGCCAAGGCAACACCAATGCCGAAGTATATGAGTATCGTTACGTCACAGAAGCTTCCTTCGACAGCTATATGTGGCAGCTTTTGGAAACCAAACAGAAGTTCATCGGGCAAATTATGACGAGCAAAAGCCCTGCCCGCAGTGCGGATGATTTGGACGATGCAGCGCTGTCTTATGCCGAGGTCAAGGCGCTGGCAGCGGGCAATCCGATGATCAAAGAGAAAATGGATCTGGATATTCAGGTGTCGCGGCTCAAAACCCTGAAAACCGCCTACAACAACGAGCATTACCGGCTGGAAGATGCGATTACACAAGGATTCCCCGCAGAAATGCGTAAGACCGCCCAGCAGTTGGAAAACGCCAAAGCGGACACAGCGCTGCTACAGCAAAATACCAAGCGCGATGCGGACGACAAGGATGTTTTCGCCATCTCATTGATGGACACGGTTTACACCAAGCGCGAGGACGCGGGCAAAGCCCTGCTGGGGCTGCTGGGTATGGCGATGAACCGCACCGAGCCGGTTTCCATCGGGCGATACAAGGGCTTTGATTTGCAGATCGCCTATTTTGCGATGGACAAAATGTATCTGGCGTATCTTGTGGGCAGCGGTATCAACCCGGTGCAGCTGGGCGCGGATGCGGTCGGCAACACGGTACGCCTGGACAACTGCCTGCATAACCTGCCGCAGAGCGTGACCGACCTTGAATCCAAATTGGTGCAGCTGCAAAAGCAGCTGGAAAACGCCAAGGAACAGCTGGCGCAGCCCTTTGTCCAGGCGGACGAGCTGGCTGAAAAGAGCAAGCGCCTTGCCGAGTTGGAGGCACTTTTGAACCTGAACGAAAAGGATATCGTGCTGGATACCGTGCCGGACGAAGAGCAACAGTGTCGTTCGGACAATCGACAGCGTGGACAAGAAAGGTAGAAGGTTTTAAGATGAAGGAAAGAAGAAGCAACCGGGTCAGAGATGGCCCCCGCAAGGAGTTTTCAAGATGAAAAAATGGATCGTAATGCTTGCAATGCTGTCCGCATTGACAGCCTGCGCACAGACACCGGAACCGGAATCCGCTGAATTGACGGAGCTGTCGGCAGCGACATCCGAAAGTGCAGACGCCGAAGAAACACCTGCACCGATTTCAACTGCCGAACCGACAGCAACCCCGGAACCTACCGCCACACCCGCGCCGACACCTTCGGCAACACCTGCCGCTACCCCCGCGCCGACTCCTGCCCCTACGCCGGAACCCACGGCAGCGCCGACGGCAGAACCTGCCCCGGCGCAGGTCAGTATGAGCTATGGTGCTGTGCCCTTTGATTTGGCGTCAGGCACCGATCAGTGGTGGAGCATCGACAGCTCGGATTCCGCTTATTGGGCGGTGCAGGAAAACATCAACGCGATGCGCGCAGCCGGTGGGCTGGCACCGCTGACGATGGACAGCGGTTTGAGCGCCGCTGCCGATGCCCGATGTGAGAGTTTTGTGGCAGGTGCGCCCTTTGATCACAGCGGTATGACCACCCGCAGCGAGATCTGCGCCGCCGGTCCGCTGAGTTCTGCCAGCGCCGTTTGCACAGGCTGGCAGGGCAGCCCCGCCCATTGTGCCAACATTATGGAGCCGAGTTTTACCAGCATGGGTGTCGGCTGCTGGTTTTGCCAGACGGCAGAGGGGCAATATACCTATTGGGTCGTGACCTTTAACTAGTTCCCACGAAAATCTCCCACAAGCCCGTTTACAGTTGTGCTTTATTATGTTATAATTAAAGCACAGTAGTAACTTTTTGAAAGGCGGTGTGTGGAGTGAATGCTACGATAGCTGTATTGAAAACGATAGCTGATGCGAACGGCGGCATTGTTACTACAGAAGAAGCATTGCGAGCAGGCACAAACCGTGTCACATTAAAACGATACGCAGACAAAGGTGTTCTGACGCGCATTGCCCGCGGACAATATACAATGACCGGATTTGTTCCAGACGAGTTTACGCTTTTGCAAAGCGGAAGCGAGAATCTTGTCTACTCTTACGGCAGTGCCATGTACTTTTGGGGACTGTCAGACCGAACGCCACACATTTTTGAATTCAGTGTGCCGCAAGGATATAACACCAGTCGCATCAAAGAACGCGATCCCAATATTCGGTTTCACTATGTTAAAGGAAGTCTTCACGGTATAGGCAAAACCACTTGCAGATCTCCACAAGGCGGAAATGTTATCCTGTATGACCGTGAACGCTGCATTTGCGACTTGGTGCGCGACAGAAATGCAATCGACAAGCAACTGTTTACACATGGACTGAAGATCTACTTTGCGTCAAGACCAAATCCCAGAAAACTTCTAAAGTATGGAAAACAGTTTGGGGTTGACGATAAATTGCGTACCTACATGGAGGTGCTGATGTGAGATCACCAGAACAATTAAAAGGCTGGGCGCGCAATGTTGCTGCCGAAAAGCATCTGCGCGCTCAGGAAATTTTGCAGATGTTTATGTTTGAACGTCTGCTGGAACGACTGGCGGCTTCGCCGTATCAGAAAAATTTCATTCTCAAGGGAGGACTTCTGATTTCCTCAATGGTTGGGCTTGAGGGTCGAACTACGATGGATATGGATACCACCGTGCGCGGTATCCATATGGAAGAAGAGGAAATCGTTTCTGCCCTCAAAACCATTTTGGCAGTTGATGTTGGTGACGGTATCCGCTTTGAATATCGTTCCATTGCACCGATCCGTGAAATTGATGCATACAACAACTTCCGCGCCCATATTGATGTTCTGTATGGGAAAATCAACACACCCATGAAAATCGACATCACCACCGGCGACAAAATCACCCCTGCTGCGGTACAATATGAGTTTCCCTGCTTTGATTCCGAAAAGAAAATTCCTATCATGGCTTATACGATAGAAACGATACTTGCTGAAAAGTATGAAACCATTATCCGCCGCGGTGCAACCACCACAAGAGCGCGCGATTTTTATGACCTTTACACGCTGTATCGCACCAGAAAGTCAGAAATTCGCCCGCAAGTCTTAAAGGATGCTGTTCTGCATACGGCTGAAAAGCGAGAATCTCTGGAAGATCTTGCCGATTGGAAAGAAATTTTGGATGACCTAAGGGATGATTCGTCTATGCAACAGTTATGGGATAGCTACGGCATGAGCAATTCCTATGCAGCAGCTATTACATTTGGGCAGACCTTGGAAACTGTCAAGGAAATCTCTGAACTGATTGAGTCTCTGTAACTGAATATCTTACTTAAGCGCTCACATTTGTGGGCGCTTTTTTATTGGAGGAATTCTATGGACATTGAAACTTTACTTAGAAAAGCCGAGCAAAACGGCTGCATGGTCGTGCTGAATGACATTGCCCCCAATCGAGAACGCAGCGAGTTGGTATTTCGTGTGCCGGAAAGCGTATACGACACCCCTGTTGCTGCGCTCGACATAGACGAAAGCACAAAAAACGCGCTGCAAAAGCAAAAAATAACGGTTTTAGAGAATCTGCTGCACCGTCTTGCGATGGGGAAAAATGCGGCAAAACAGTTGCATATCGCGCAGGATGCCGCCGAGCAGGTCGTGAATGCGGTGATCGAAACCGCCTATCGCAGTCTTTCCGAGCCTGAAAAGCGGAATTTCTGGGAAAGAATTCTGCACAATACGGACGGTGATGCGATGTGAAAAACGATCCCCTTGTCGCTAAGCTGTACAACAAAATGCAGCAGGAGCAAAACGAATACCGTGCGTGGCTGCTTGCACAGCCGCCCGAAGAAATTTTGAACCACGCGTATGAGTACAGCTCCCGTGAGGATATCCTCATCGCTCTTGAAAATGCTTCGCTGCGTCCTGCACAGCTGCGCGCTTTGTTGGAATCCCAAGCACCGCTGGCGGACATTTACAAAGACTACCGCGATTGCGATACCAACACACTGGATGTTATGACCTTGTGCATAGCGGATCGCGCCGACATCGACCTGATGGAAAGCACGAAAAAGAACTGGCCGCCCGTTTACTATCAGACCGGTCGATACGCCCGCGAACACGAGGAACTGCCGCAATACCGCGCCTCCATGAAGTTGAACGAGGAATGCCGCGATGAAATTGATGACGCCATTTCTTACAACTATAACGGCTTGTGCTTGGATGACGGTGCCGTGCAGCAGGTATTGGCAGGATACGGCGCAGAGCGCACCCGCTATATTGTTGCAGCAGCCATCCAAGTGCGGGATGGCGATGCGCGAATTTCCCCGCAGAATCGAAGATGGGCGGATTCTGTGCGAACAATTCAAGACATCAATGCGGATGGGTATGACAAGGCGGTGTATTACGCCAATTTGCAATCTCATGCCGGGTTGATCGATATTTTTACTTCGCGTCTGCGTCAGCTGGAGCGCGAGAAAACAGCCCCCGAAAGATAAAAGAGGTGTTTACCCATGAATCGAAAAACAAAATGGAGCCACCGCCTTCTGGCGCTGGCTTTGGCAGCCGTGATGTGCTGCTCCGTGTTCCCGGTCGGCGCGTTTGCCGAAACGCCCTTGCCGCAGGAAAGCACGGTCGCCACTGAGGAACAACAGACCGATGAAACCGAAACCGACAACGGGCAGACCGATGCCAGCAACCCCGACCCCGGAGCAACTACCGAGGAAAGCGCAGCACCAACCACGGATGAGCCTGCTGAAGAAAACGAGCCTTACACCTTTGACGGTGAAATCCTCTACGCGGATATGCCGGACGCCCCCACAGGCTCCTACATCGGCAGCTACGGTTTGCCAGTAGCGACCGGTGAAATCAAAATCGGGCTTAGCGCGTGGGATGCCGATTTAGAGCAGGATAGTTATCTGAGCGCCGAGGCGCTGGACAGTGACAACCTGACACTGACTACACCTTTGCTGGAAGATACCGACTACGCCATTGTGCCGATTCTGGCGCAGGTGGAGTACCCTGCCGATGGCAGTACCCTTGATCTAATTTTGCCGGACGGAGTGACCCTGCTGGACTACTACGGCGCACCCGCTGAAAACGCAGAAAGCCTGCTGCACAATGAGTACAGCGAAACTTCCGCTGCGGTGCTGGGCGTGTATGTGCAGGCGGATGCGGATTTTACCGCGCAGCTGGTTTATACCGCGCCGGACGGCAGCTGCCTGACCAAAACCTTGCAGGTGACCATCGACCGCAATGTGACTGCCGAGTATCCTTTCCCTGACAGCGAAATTGCCGCCTTTGCCGAGCGCCCCACCCCTGCGGTGACAAGCGGCAAAATCACCAAGGTTGCCAAGGTCAACGGCACTTGGCTGATTTGGTTCAACGGCGAACCCGCCTACTGCTGCACCCACGGTGCCAACGGTCAGCCTG
>ERZ650918.2564-NODE-2564-length-12333-cov-5.204594_pt1 | contig 12333 bp, 11 predicted proteins | sample MGYA00514758_ERZ650918 | MGnify/ENA metagenome assembly ERZ650918 | reverse complement strand
AGTAAAACTTTTCTCTTGATTTATTAGAAAGAGGAACATTTACTGAATATCCCTATTTATCCCTTTCTTTGTTAATCGTTTTTGGACTGCGTTAGTAAAAAGTGCATTTCTACTTTTATGTAGTTCCAAATACAATATAATTTCTCTATAGTTGGATATTTTGCTTTTTTTGTCTTCCCGATGTATCTTTCCTTGTTTGCTATATTAGGATATATTTTTCGAGCTCTTGATATTGCAGAAATGTAGGGAGCAAAAAGATAGTGATAAATACTTTTACTATTTTTCTCATAATCAGGGGAGAAAGAGAAAAGAATAGGGGAGAGAAACTTTATACCGTGGTAGTGAAAAAAAATAACTTCAAATTCTTTGTGTGTATTATTTTCAATTCCATAGAGTTTTCCTTTCTTTTTTATAAAAGTGTATTGTTGCATATTCCATGGTGCGACGCCGCCACCTAAATGCTGTAGCTCGTGGATTCCTTTAAAGCGTGTACACCAGTCATCTAGATACTTTTGGTCTCCAAATTTTCCATCTTCTACCCTGCAATAACACCAGTCAAGACAAGCCTGCCTCCACCACTCCAAAACTTCACGTGCGCATTTGTTGTTTCTAAAAAAAACGAATTGTACACAATATTTACCAGATGGTTCTGTCTGATCGTATTTTTTTGTATATCGGTGTTCTGTTATTATGACAGAGTCTTCCTTCGCTTCATCGATAAGTGTTTGAGGAGAGGAGAAGAATAATAAATCTGCATCAATATATGTACAACTTTCGACACCATAATGGTTTAAAACATAAAGGATAGTAGAAGGAGTGCATGTCCAACAATATTCTCCACTTGAACGATTTTTTTTGGCCAATAAAAGTTTCTCATCTTCAAATTCTTTTAAAGATATGGCTGTTATATTTTCAAAAGAATGTTTATGGAAGAAATCATAACAGTTATCGTCAAATGCAAATATGTAGAGATGGAAAGCAGGACATTGTCTACGTAATGACTCATACATGGCTATTCCTCTTGATAAATAGGCAGAGTCGAATAATGTACAAAAGTTGAGCATATGATTGATTTAAGAAATAGAAAATAAATTAGTCCAAAATCTTTTCTTTCTCGCTTTTCGGGATAATAAGGATACGAAATAGTTCGTCATCGCCCTTCTTGCCTTTTTGGATTCTTTTGTTTTTATTTTTTTTAGCATGATAGGGGTTGGTGATAATTCAACGATATAACGTGGGTCTTCACCGCAGTGCGTACCACCTATGCCGTCCATGCCATTTTGAAAAACTAATGATCTTCCGGGGTACAGGGTTAATTTGTCATTGACCAGCGCAGATGCATACCAGCGTATAGCCCAAGAATCAACTTCTCCCCTAATTTGAGCTTTCAACATTTCAGTATAGGGGTAACTGTTATTAAAATCGAACTTCCTGCATTTCTTTTTACGTATAATCTCTGCTAATAATTCTTTAGAATTAGGATTAAATAAATCCCATCCACGTTTCCATGTGGCCCATCCCCAACAATCGGCCGTCTTTATAAAAAAGCTTTCGGGCATTTCTTTTTTCACAGGATACATGTAGCCGTGTATACTAATTACGTTTTGGTCGTTCTCATAAATATCTAAGGCTTCATTCATATATTGTAAGAAAAAAGGAGATGTGATTAGGTCGTCTTCAACGATAATTCCTTTTCCGTATTTATTAATGACTGATGTTACTCCATCAATAATACTATTGGCAAGTCCCCAATTATGCGATCGTTCGATTATCTGTACACTTTTAAAGCCCGTTATTGTTCGGATGTACTCTCTTGTTTTATTTACCCCGTCCTCGGCATCTTTGTCTTTGGGGGCGTCAGAGTAAATTATTAGATCACTGGTAAGAGCTTCCTTGTTGCGTAACAATGCCTCTACAGTCTGCATTGCATGATTAGGGCGGCGGTAAGTGAATAGAATTATAGGTGCTAAACTCATTTTTTTTAATTTATAGGGTTTGTAAGAACTGTTTCAGATATCTGTATATTATTTAAAATCTCCTTTATTTGGTCGCATACATATACGACTTCGTCATCGGTCAATGTAGCGTACATAGGTAAAGAAAATATCTCTTTTGCAGCGGATTCTGTTTCTGGTAAATCTCCTTCTTTGTATCCTAAAAATGAATAGCCAGTCATCAAATGGATTGGCCACGGGTAGCTAATGTTAAGAAAAATATTTTTTTCCTTGAGCTTGGAAATAATAAGGTCACGTTTATGGTGTCGAACTACATATAAGTAATATGAGTGGCGATTATGTGCAAGTTTTACAGGGAGGATTAGTTCTGTATCTTTCAATAGCTCATTGTATAAATTTGCGATTTCATTTCGTCGACTTATATAGTTTTCTAATTGGGGGAGCTTGGTTAATAAAATGGCAGCTTGTACCTCGTCCAATCTAGAATTATAACCATGCTCTACTGCATAATAGGTTTTCTCTGCTCCATAAAAGCGTAATTTTCTAAGTTTATGGTTTATATCCGCATTGTTTGTCAATATTAGGCCGCCATCTCCATAAGCTCCTAGGACTTTTGTTGGGTAAAATGAAGTTGCGGATACGTCGGATATGGCTCCAGCCTTTTTATTCTTATATTCTGCTCCATGAGCCTGGGCGCAATCTTCTAAAATATAAAGATGGTATTTGTGGGCTATTTCAATCAGAGGATCCATGTCTACACATTGTCCAAAGAGATGAACAGGTAATATGCATCGTGTCTTTGGAGTTATTTTTTCTTCTACCATATCAATGTTCATCAGATAAGTTTCTGGGTTAATATCTACAAAAACAGGTGTAGCTCCCACCGTGACAATGGCAGAAACTGTAGGTATGGCGGTGTTGGCAACTGTAATGACTTCATCTCCAATTCCTATTCCTAAACTATGAAGAGCTAATACAAGAGCATTTGTTCCATTGTCAACTCCTATACCGTAATTGACTCCACAATAACTAGCATAAGATTTTTCGAAAAGATTTACTTTCTCACCAAGAATCAACTGTCCTGATTCAAATACCTCATTTACTGCTTTTAATATATCATTTTTATGTTCAGCATACTCTTTCAAATAATTCCAAACTCGTACTTCCATAAACTTCTTAAATTGTTTATTCTACATTCTTATACTTTAAAAAAGTTTGATAATCTCTTATATAATCATCTTCCTCGTATACATGAGATGCTAATACTAAGCAGATTGATCCGGAGGAGAATCCCTGCTCAGCAGCCCAAATGCCAGGAGGAATATGTAAACCATAAAAAGGTCGGTTTAGTAAAATGGTTCTTTTGTTGATTCCGTCATCTAAAACAACTTCATAACTACCACTTGCTGCGACTAGTAGTTGATGGCAACTTTTATGTGCGTGCGCCCCTCGAGCTTCTCCACCGGGAATATCGTAGGAGTAGAATACTCGTTTTATGTCAAATGGAACATGTACATTGCTATACACAGGTGTTAAATTTCCTGCTGCATCCTCAAATTTCGGTAGTTCTATTATAGAGCAATCAAAGACAGTCATAACTATTTTTCTAACTTCATCTTTATAAAATTATCATAATCAAATATATAGTCTTCTTCCGTATATACGGTTGAAGACAATACTAATGCAAGTGAGTTCGTTGAAAAATTTTCCATTCTTCTCCAAACCTGATTAGGCACATATACTCCGTAATAGGAACGGTTAAGGGGAAATACTTGTTCGCCTTTATCATCTCCGTTGTCTAAAATGACATCGAAACTTCCAGAAAGAGCAACAATGAACTCTTCGTTTTCTTTGTATGCATGTCCGCCACGAACTTCTCCACCAGGAACATCATAAATCCAATAGACTCGCTTTATTTCGAATGGAATATTTTTCAATTCTTCAATGATAGATAAATTGCCCCGTCTATCTAGCAGTTTGGGCAATTCAATAATTTGTATATTTTCTTTTTGTATGTTCACAACAGAAGTTTTTATCAATCATCACGTTTATATCGCAAAGATATAAATAAAGAACATAGATTTGTAGCAAATAGGCAAATATTATGATAAATAGGCTTTATCTTTTTTTATTTGGGGATTGATATTCATCTGATGTTTAGGGGATGTACATTGTATATTTCTTGAGGATATCACTGATGTTTTTTGTGAGAGAAAATATCGTTTATTTTTAGTATAAATGTAAGCAGTGGTTTTATACGATACTGAAGGCGTCTAGTTTTACTTAGACGCAGAAAGATATCTAGTAAAGGGAGTTTTCTAAGATATTCCGCTTCATGAAAATATTCGTGTAAAACGGGGGAGAATAATTGATTTAATACTAATTGTTGTTCTTGCTTGCATTCTTCACCTGAAAGAGTACTTATGCCGCACATGTCAAATACGCTTATTGTCCGTTTTATATGCCGGTAGGAACATCCCTCTATGATGATCTTTTTTACAAAGAATTCCCAGTCCGATACAATTCGTAAATTTTCCGAATAAAGACAATTCTTAAATAAGTCCTTTCTTATGAATGTAGCGGGGTGTCCTAGTGACCGCTCGAGGAAATAACTAACTGTTAATTTGTCAGGATATATAAAGATTGTTCCGCTTCCGCTTGTTTTCATGAAAAAAAGATCTCCATAGATAATATCTTCTCCTGACAGGAGCTTTTGTATATCAGATAATACCATGGAGTCGTTAAGTGTGTCACCTGAATTCAGAAATAATAAGTATTCACCAGATGCTTTTTGTATTCCTTTGTTCATGGCATTGTAAATTCCAGTATCTTTTTCTGAACACCAATAGTGAATGTACTGTTGGTACTCTTGGATGATATCTTTGCTAGAATCATTACTGGCTCCATCTATGATAATATATTCATAATCATTATGTGTTTGTCCTATAACGCTTTTTATGGTTTTTCTCAGCCCGGAAGCGTTATTGTAATTAATCGTAATTATGGAAATCTGCTTCATTTGATTTATTTTACATATTTGTTAGGGGTAAGCAATGAAAGCGTCAGTTTTTGATTACTTGTTCTTATCGTTTATTATCTTTTATTATCTTTTATTTTTAGCTCATTGTTATACAATCTTGGCGAACGTCATTTGTCCTAAGTTGTAGCTGCAAATATACGAAAAATACTACTCGTCCCAAACAATCATTAGAAAAAACTCTTTTTGTCTTAGGGTTGAGTGCTTACTTTCTTTGGGCTTTTTTTATGCCTTTGTACCTGATATGTTTTTGCTATAAATTATAGAGTGATGTAGTAAAATTAGTTTGTGATGCTTTTGGGGAGTAATGGGGGGGATTAAATGATGATTGGAAGGCCTGTGTATGTAGTTGGTTGTCGGCAGTAAGTATGAAAACGTTTAAGGCTTTAATGAATGGGCAGGCTTTAGTGTTAGGTAAGTCTAAAGAGAAAATGAGAGATTTTTATAACATACGCATTAAATTCAAAGGATTTTATGTAGATTTGCAAAAAAAAAGTGCTGTTCAACTCATTTGAATTTTTGATTTTCTTACCGATAGTATTTTTACTATATTGGTTTGCTTTTAAAAGGCTAAAGGCGCAAAATATATTTGTTGTAATAGCTAGTTACATCTTTTATGGTTGGTGGGACTGGCGTTTTCTTATTCTAATAGCTTTTACTACTTTATGTAGCTATGTGAGCGGAGTATTACTTGAACGGTATGAAAGGTCTCGATATATTCAACGCTGGATAAGTGCTGCTAATATTGTGTTGAATTTAGTGATATTAGGCTTATTCAAATACTTTAATTTTTTCTCTGAAAATTTGCAGTGCTTGTTTCAATGGTTAGGCTTTGAGTTGGATTGGGTTACATTAGACATCCTGCTTCCAGTGGGAATTAGTTTTTATACATTCCAGGCACTCAGTTACACAATTGATATCTATCGGCATAAAATGAAGCCTACGCATGATGTTGTGGCTTTTTTTGCCTTTATTAGTTTTTTTCCGCAATTGGTTGCTGGCCCTATTGAGAGAGCTACTAATTTGTTGCCTCAATTCGAAAAAAGTCGGACTTTTGATTATATAACAGCGGTAGACGGTATGAGGCAAATATTGTGGGGGTTGTTTAAAAAAATTGTAGTAGCCGATACATGCGCCGTTGCTGTTAACCAGATTTTTGCGAACTATCAAACACTCGACAGTTTGAATCTTGTTTGGGGAGCTTGTTTGTTTACTTTTCAGATTTATGGGGATTTCTCGGGCTATTCTGATATTGCTATTGGGATAGCAAAATTGTTTGGCATTCGTTTGCAACAAAATTTTAACTACCCTTATTTTTCTCGTGATATTGCAGAATTTTGGAGACGTTGGCATATCTCACTTACGACTTGGTTTAGGGATTATATTTATATCCCATTAGGTGGTAGTCGTTGTAGTAAATGGAAGTCATTTAGAAATACAATGGTTATTTTTTTAGTTAGTGGATTGTGGCATGGGGCTAATTGGACTTTTATCTGTTGGGGAATATATCACGCTTTGCTTTTTTTGCCATTATTGCTTATGGGGAAGAATAGGAGATATAAAAATATAGTTGCTAAAAATAACTATTTGCCATCTTTTAAAGAGTTCGGACAGATTACTATTACTTTTATACTCGTAATGGTTGGTTGGATTATTTTTCGTGCTGAAAATATAAAAGATGCATATCAATATATTATTTGTATGTTTACCAAATGGCAGTCTTCTTCAATTGAATATGGGAGTAAATGTATTCAATACATAATGATCATGTTGGTTGTTGAGTGGATTCAAAGGCATAAAATACATGCTTTAGAAGTGTCAAGAGTAAAATCATCCATTTTTAGATGGTGTCTTTATTGTGCCATTTTTTATTATATTTTTTATTACTCGAATGAGATACAAACATTCATTTACTTCCAATTCTAAAATAAACAATGAAAAAATTTATACTAAAATGTTTATGCACTATATTCCCTGTTATGGTAGTAATATATGCCTGTGGTTTTTACGTAAATTTTTATTTGATAAAGGTGTTACCCAAAGCTGGTGATTTAGGGCAATTAGGCTATTTTTATATTGATAAAAGCTGTAACACGTTGGATATTAAGTTGCTAGAGAACAGGACGGATACGTATTGTGATACGATACAGGGAAAATATGAGATAATGACTATTGGAGATTCTTTTAGTCAACAAGGAATTACTGGTTATCAGAATTATTTGGCAATGGAATTAGGTGAAAGAATTTTAAATTACCCTGATCCGGGTGGAAGAGAATATAGCCCTGAAGAAATATCATTATATTTATTGAAGAATGGTGTATTTGCTAAACTAGGGTGTAAAATTGTAATTATTGAAACTGTTGAGAGAAGTTTCGTGCAACGTATGCTTGATATTAAGAATATTGAAAATCTTGAAAGTGGGAATGATGTTTTAACGAAGGGTGTTCCTGAGAAAAAAAAGGATTGCTTGATGGAAACGTTCAAATATATCAAATATTATTTGTATAAATCAAAGAGGCCAGTAAAAGAAGCCCAATTAAGAACAGACTGTTTTTCTGTTTCTCCACATAATATGCTTTATTTTTATAAAGATGATTTGAAAATCTTATCAATTACTAATGACGAGAATAACGAGATTTTAAATAAACTGGATTATCTTCATAATTGTTTTTTGGAAGAAGGAATTGGACTCTATTATATAATAGCTCCAGATAAGTATGACGTATATCAATCATATATAGTGAATAATCCATATCCGCCAAAAACTGTTGTAGAACAATTGGAGGAGAATGGTGTTGGACAATTAGAGTGGTTCATTAATCCTAGAGCGAAATTCAGGAAAATGATTGATGATGGGGTTGAGGATATTTATCATATTGATGACACTCATTGGACATATAAGGCTAGCGAGTCTGTAGGACATATTCTAGCGCAAAAAATAAAGGATCATAGGCGTGAATGAGCCGAAAAAACATTTCTTTAATTGTTTATGCATAATAAATCGCTGTATTTTTCCTATAACTTATTTTCAGTTTGTTTATTTATTTATGAATAGGTTTAGTGGAATATAGTGAATTTGTATAATCAGTTGATATCTTCTCACTTTTTATAAGAAAAATCTTATGCGATTCGTCAAGTTTCGGTTTCTTGAAAATGAGGTTTATTGATGTAGGTCTTCGTTAAAATCAATATAATCTAAATTCTTTTTTAGATTTTTCTTGGTATGTATATGTTATATTGGTTTATATTGTATCTTTGTGGGGTCACACACAAAGATACAATATAATATGAAGCATTTTCAAGGTAGAAGTATATTGATTTATTGGATTTTGGTCTTAGCTTTTTATTTGGCTCTTATTGGTTTACATAACGATTTTCATCTTTCAGGGTTTAATGGAGCATATCTACGCAAAATAGTCGATTCAATGTTTTTGGCTTTACCTGTATTATTCTGTAAAAGAAAATATTTGATATTCTCTTATCTGTTTATTGCTGACCTGTACCTCTTGTCTATTATTTGGTATTTTCGGACGTATAGTGCTATTATGCCTTTATCTTCTTATCTGATGATTGATAATTTGGATGGATTAGCTCCTAGCATATGGCATTCTATACATTTGTCAGATTTAAAGTTGGTTGTTCCTCTTTTAGCCTTTTCTTTTTTTTATTTGAAAATCTATAATAAAATTTCGTCAATAGAGCAATATGCCTGGAAAAATCGATGGATGATGTTATTTTGTGTTTTGGTAATTGTGAGCTTCGTTTCTGCCCCTTATTTGCCTAATAAACGTCCATATTTTAAGCAACCGTTTTATCTTTATAAGACGGAAAGTGTTGCTGGTTTTAAGAAGTATGGTGTTATTCACTATTGGATTTATCAATGTGTTTCATATTGTAGAGTTTCGGATGACAATAAGAAAAGAGCTAGAGATTTTATGGCTAGATTATCAAGGGCGAGCACTTCTGAAAAGGCACTTGTTTCTAATGGAAATAAAAATTTAATTTTAATATTGGTAGAGTCCTTTCAAAGTTGGACAATAGGATTAACTGTAGGAGAAATTGAAGTTACTCCGAATATAAATAGTTTGCTTGAGCAAGAAAATGTGGTGTATTTCCCTAAAGAGATGCCTCAAGTTAAAGATGGTCGTTCTAGTGATGCTCAATTAATAATCAATACGGGACTTTTGCCCCTTAATACGGGAGCTGCTGCAAGTTTATATGCTACTAATACATTTCCTTCTTTGGCGTCAGCTTTAAAAGAAAGAAAATATTATTCAGTCTCTTTTATTTGTGATAAAAAAAGTTTCTGGAATCAGGGAGTCACAACAATAGCATATGGCTTTGACAAATTGTATGATCAGCTCCAAGGTGATGAAGGAAGAGAAAAGGCAGATGAAAACCTTTTTAAAAAGGCTATTCCAATAATGCAAGAAATAAAGTCTCCTTTTTATGCACAATTAGTGACTTTATCAAGCCACGAGCCTTATCTTAAGCCTATTATGAACAATAGTCGGCTATTGGGTGAATCGTTTAAGGATGATGAGGTGAAGAATTATTTGGTAGCTATTCAATATGTTGATAAATGCATTGCAGAGTTTATTGATGGACTAAAGAGAGCAGGATTATATGATAATAGTATTATTGTGATTACTGGTGATCATGAACAGATGACATATAATAAATTGGAAGGACGACAACAATTAGAAGCTAGAGATTGCTTTGTGCCATTTATTGTTATTAATTCTCCTTTAAAATCAAAACATACTGACAAGGTGATCGGACAAATTGATATCTATACTTCTTTACTAAGTATAATTGGGTGTAATGATTATTTTTTTAAAGGATTGGGGGAAAATGTTTTTGGGGATAGTATTAGTAATTATGTTTCTTTCAGGACAGGAACTGTTGCAGGGAATGTGGATATTCCTGATTCGATAAAGAAATATAAAGATGAGTGTTGGGAAGTTTCAGACGTTCTTCTTAAAATGAATTATTTTAAGTGATTGGTAGTGCCTTTGATTTTCAGGGATGAGAGCTTGTCTTGTTAGTGCATATACATATTGACAACGATTTTGCTTTTTTCATTTGTGGGGAATAGCATTTATGGGCTGGTAGTAGTTTCCTCCATATCCCTGAAATCTTTATTTACGGCTGACAGTATTGTACGTCTAGATTTAACAGAGAAGTATAGGGCGGAAATAGTAGGCTATGATAATGCTACTCGTTATAACTATAGTGTGGGGAATTCTGGTTTGAGATTTTTCTATATTTGTCTGCGTAACCCTAGGGCGAGATGTTCTTGCGAGAGTGTACCTATACACTCTCTATTAATATCACAGATATTGGCAATATGTGTGAAATGTTTTCTGACCTTGCTTTTTTTATAAGGTCTGCATAGAATTGCAGAAGTTTATATAACTTCTTCTATTGTGAATAAAGGATTTTCGCTCTGAGTAGTTTAATTCCTGCCCTATTGTACATCTGTCTTTTTACAGCTTTAATTTTATTTACTGTCTCCTTCAGTAATCCGTTACTGAGTAAGTGATCGGTCAACTCCGTATTGTTAGCAATAATGAAATCCTTAGATTCCCTAGTTTTATATGGAGATTTTCCATAATCTGGTGGATGTCAGTGATTTCGTAGTTTTCGTGGATTTAATGGATTTCAAAGTAGTCCTGCTGCTTTCAAGTTGTCAGGAAGTAAATTAGCTATATCTCTGGTGTAGTTTTTATCATAATCATGGACATGGTTCAAGAAGTAAATTATCCACGTTCTGAAGTCTATATGGGAGAGGGAGTGTATGAGGAAATTATGGCAAATTGATTTCTTCTGTATTTCCGATGTTGTTATAGGAGCATGCCCTGTCTTCTTGTTTTATGGGTGTTTGTAGTCTTGTATATTAGGGCTGCCAAAATGAAATCATAGTAAATAAGGAAAAAATGTGATATTCCAGAAAGTCTGGAGAATGAGCTGAACGGAGCATTGGTAGAATGGGAGAAGAGATTGTAACTATGGTATTGCATACAGATAAGTTTGTTTGCTGTTTGCAAACAGCAAAAAGTGATTAAAAACGCTGTTTACAGACTGCAGATGATTATCTTTGTCTTTGAAAGTACTAAGATGTAATAATTTATGGAAACTCTTTTTGCTAAACAAGACCGTTTGTTGTAGCTGACATCGACTGGGATAATAAGGACATTGATGTATCAGGTCAATTGGGATGCCCAGTTGGTTGCTATTAAAGGGCCACGGGGCGTGGGAAAGACTACTTTAATGCTGCAGTATATGAAGTAGCATTATGAGATTTATAGTAGGGAAGTGCTCTATTGTACGCTTGATTCTGTTTATTTCTCCAATCATACTTTGCTGGAGTTGGTGGATGTATTTGTGAAAAATGGCAGGAAGCATCTCTTCTTGGACGAGGTACATAAATATCCGACTTGGAGCAAGGAGATAAAGGAGGTATATGATATGTATCCTGATTTGAAAGTTGTGTTCAGTGCATCCTCTTTACTTAATATATTGAATGCTGATGCCGACTTGTCCCGGCGTTGTATCCCTTATGAAATGCAGGGACTTTCTTTCCGGGAATTTTTATTGTTTTATAAACAGTTGGATTTGCCTGTATGCACTTTGGAAGAGGTTCTGACTTCTCCTAGGAATATCTGCTCGGAGGTGAACAAAGTGTGTCGTCCTTTGCCCCTTTTTAAGGAGTATCTGCAGTATGGATATTATCCGTTTTATTTGAAAAATCAGATAGACTATTATACAAGCATAGAACAAGTTGTTAATTTTATTGTAGAAACGGAGTTACCCCAGTTATGTGGAATTGATGTGGGTAATGTACGTAAGATAAAAGCCTTGTTGGGTATTCTTGCGTCCTCTGTTCCTTTTGAAGTGGATATATCCAAATTGGCGACAACTATCGGTATCTATCGTAACACTGTTATAGAATACCTGAATAGTCTGGAAAAAGCAAAACTGCTGCATCTGTTATATGCGGATTTATTATCTGTCAAGAAGAAGCAAAAACCGGATAAGATTTGTTTGGATAATCCTAATCTGTTGTATGCTCTGGTTTCTCATCCTGTGAAAATAGGAACAGCACGTGGAACTTTTGTGGTGAATCAGCTTTCTTGTGACCATGAAATAGAATATGGAAAGAAGACAGGGGATTTTAGAGTCAATGGGAAATATACTTTGGAAGTTGGCGGTGAAGGTAAAACGTATGACCAGATAGCGGATGTGCCTGATTCCTATATTTTAGCTGATGGAATAGAAACACCTTACAGGTGTAAGTTGCCGATTTGGGTTGTTGGTTTTCTATATTAGGTCAGCAC
>ERZ650918.2563-NODE-2563-length-12350-cov-9.093615_pt1 | contig 12350 bp, 5 predicted proteins | sample MGYA00514758_ERZ650918 | MGnify/ENA metagenome assembly ERZ650918 | reverse complement strand
ATCCTTGCCCGTTGCGTAGTAGATCTTCTGCTGGCCGTCTTTCATGCGGTCGACGTATTCTTTGATGGTGCACAGTTTGCCATCTTTCGACGACATGAAGAGCAGCAGGTCCTTCAATTTTTCGACGTTGTTTTCACCGGTCATCATACCGCTGTAAACGCCGATTTTCAGGGATTTGCCGTATTCAGCCCAGAATTTTTCGTATTTTTCACGGTCCTTTTCCAGGTTGCGTTTCAACGTCTTGAGGATGGTCTTTTCCAGGTTACGGCCGATGAGGCTCAATTCGCGGCTCTTCTGTAACAGTTCACGGGAAATGTTCAACGACAGGTCCGGCGAATCGACGAGGCCTTTGACGAAGCGCAGGTAATCCGGCAGGAGGTCCTTGCATTTATCCATGATGAAGACGTGACGCGAATAAAGCTGGATGCCCGGTTCATAATCGGCATAGTAGAGGTTGAACGGAGCCTTGCCCGGGATGAAGAGCAGTGCCGTGTAATCGACGGCCCCTTCGACGCGGTTGTGGAAGATTTCCATCGGTTCTTCCCATTCATAGAACTGATGCTGGAAGAATTCCTTATATTCTTCCGGTTTGATGTCCGATTTATTGCGCGTCCACAAAGGCTGCATGGAGTTCAGCGTCCGCGTTTCCGTATGTTCTTCTTCCGGTGCGTCTTCGATGACCTTGCCGTCGGCGTCCTTCGGTTTTTCCTTGGTCGTGAAGTCCATGGTGATCGGGTAGCGGATATAGTCGGAATACTTCTTGACCAGGCTCTGGAGGGTCATCTTGTCGGTATAGTTTTCTTCACTGTCGTCGCCGTAGAAGTCCTTGCCCAGGCTGAGGATGATCGTCGTGCCGTGTTTCGGTTTCTGACATTCTTCCAGGCTGTATTCGCCGTCGCCAGTGGATTCCCATTTATAAGCCTGTTCTTCGCCGGCCTTGCGGGTGACGACCGTGACTTTATCGGCGACCATGAAGGCCGAATAGAAACCGACACCGAACTGACCGATGAGGTCCTTATCCGTGCTGTCGGCATCCTGGGATTCTTTCAATTTTTCCAGGAAGGCTTTGGTGCCGGACTGGGCGATAGTACCGAGGTTTTCCATCAAATCCTGTTTATTCATGCCCAGGCCGTTATCGGAGATCGTCAACGTGTGAGCATCGGCATCAGGCGTCAAATGGATTTCAAAGGCCGTATCGCCTTCGAGGAGGTCGCCATTGGTCAGGGACTGGTAATGCAGCTTGTCGATGGCATCGGATGCATTGGAAATCAGTTCGCGCAGGAAGATTTCGTGGTTCGTATAAATAGAATGGACCATCAAGTCCAGTAATTGTTTCGTTTCAGCTTGAAATTCATGGGTTTCTTTCGCCATATTCAAACACTCCTTTATAATCGTAATAAAATGCAGTGGGCAGATCCGCCTCGCTGCTGCCTGAATCTAATATTATAACCGCAAATTTCAAAAGTCAATAGAAAATCAGCACTCTTTTTCAATGAGTGCTAACAAAAGAAACGGAAATGCCTTAAAACAGGGAAAAACCAGTATTTCTAAAAAAAATATAAATTAAGCAGATAAATAGGATTTTCATTTTGCAGGATTTGTTTTATCATGATAACAGTGAAATTTATTAAGCAGATGAAAAAACTGTTTTTATGAAAATCAGGACAGGGATGGAGAGTTTTATGAAGCAGGACAATAATATTCCGGAAATTGATTTTGTGATCACATGGGTAGATGGCAATGATCCGGACTGGCAGAAACAGAAAATGGAGTACAGTATGCAGCCGGATCTGTCGCAGAAACAGGATGACAGAAAAGAGAGATACAGAGACTGGGATCTGCTGAGGTACTGGTTTCGTGGTGTGGAGCGTTTTGCACCATGGGTGCGCAGGATACACTTTGTTACATGGGGGCATCTGCCATCCTGGTTAAATAAAGAACATCCGAAGTTAAATATTGTAAATCATAAAGATTTTATTCCAGAAAAATATCTGCCGACATTTAATTCACATGCCATTGAGTGGAATATGCACAGAATCCCAGGTCTGGCAGAGAATTTTGTATATTTTAATGATGATATGTTTCTGATAAAAAAGGTCAGACCGGAACAGTATTTTAAAAATGATCTTCCGGTGGATATGCTGGCTCTTCAGCCTGATGTGGCAAATACAAAAGATCAGGTCATGCCATATATTTACCTGAATAATGCCATGCTTCTGGCAAAATATTTTGACAAACGTGAAAATATGAAAAAACAGCCGGGAGCATATTTCCATCCCGGTTATCCGTTTATGTATTTTATTTATAATATGTTAGAACTGGCGTTCCCGTTGTTTACAGGATTTTACACGGTTCATGGGCCGTCTCCTTTTAAAAAGAGTACTTTTGTGAAAATGTGGGAATTAGAACCGGAGTTGTTAAACGAGGTGTGCAGCCATAAATTCCGTCAGAAAGAGGATGTCAGCCAGTATGTGCTCAGGGAGTATCAGAAACTGACTGGCGGTTTTGTTCCCGGCAATGTAAGAAGACTCTGCCGGTATTATGATGTCTCAAATGATAACAGCAGGATTGTGGCTGATATAGGTCATCAGAAGAGTGGAAGCGTCTGTTTGAATGACAGCAATCAGGAGATTGATTTTGAGTGGGCAAAAGAAGAACTTCATATGGGTTTTGCGCAGATCTTGAAGGAAAAATCTGCATTTGAAAAGTAAGAGGTGAAAAAAGTGATCGTATTAAAAGCAGATAGCGAATTAAAAATGACATTTGAACGGCTGATAAAGACCATGCATGCAAATGTAAACTGGACAGGTCTTTTTGTGGCACTTGATAATTATCTCATTTTACAGGGGGAAGTGCGCTCCCTGTTTTTTCATTTTGACAGTAGAAAAGTGGCGGAAAATATTGTAGATCTGCCGATCAAAGAAGATGAGATCAAAGATACCGATGAGGCAGCAGTACGGGATGTGATCAATATGATCCTGTATGCATTTGGAAAATGGGGAACGATCCAGGGACTTCGTGTGGAAAAAAATACGGAGCAGCTGAATACTCTTTTCGGGCATGTGCTTGCAGGAATCTATATTGAACCGGAATATACCACGCAGTATTTTCGTTTTTATCATGCAGGAAAGCGTATTACCTATGAAGATGTGATACAGGCGGCACTTGAGGCAAAAGAAGCAGTGCAGAAGGAAGAGGAAGCAGACGAGGAACAGGGACTCTGGCATAAAGTTGAATGGAAGATGGCGCATACTGTTTTTGAGAGAATAGAACTTTCACTGTCAGAAAGAGCAAAAGGCAGGATTGGCAATAACTTTTATAAAGTTGGTTACCGCTGCCCAAAATGCAAAGGAAATCTGCATATGATCATGTATCCGAAAGGAAAAGAGTTTCGAATCGAGACGCCTGAGGGAGTAGTCCTTTTGGCAAAAGCATGTACCTGTGCAGCGTGTCACAGATTTTATACGCCGCGCCCATGGAAACTTCTTGGAGACGGCGATATTTATCTGATGGATTTTGAGGAGGATAAAAAGGCATACGAAGATTATCTTGAGCTGATGGGGCGTAACGGCGAGCATGAGGCAAACAGCCGTTATAATGAGTATGAGGACGGCAGAAAGCCGGCGGGTGTCGAGGACGAGCAGCAGCCACTTGAGGAACTGTGCGAGGATCTGCCGGAATATTCAGATGCAGACTTTGAGGAATTATTAAATAAGATAGAAGAGGGATTTTTCCCGGAAAGCAGTATTGCAGCCTGCGAACCTGCCATACAGGAGGAAAAAAAGCGTCGTAAAAAGTTAAAGAGTACGCCTGCATCAGATCAGGACGAAGTCACAGATGATGAAGAAGAGCAGGATGAGAGCAAGAACCGGCACGCAGAAAAACAGCATGGAAATGAAAGCGCGAGTGAAAGTGGATGGAAGCGGAATGAGAACGAAAGGCTGTATGCAGATGCACGTCAGGATGAAACCGAACGACGCCATGTGAAAGTTTCCCGATATGAGAGTGACAGCAGGCAGCCGCACGAAGCTGGGCAGATCAGCGGGGAATCGTCCGATGAAAAATATGCACAGGTAAATAATGCGGAGGCGCAGAAAGTCCGCGAGACTTATCAGGCTAAATTTGGAGTCGCAGACCGTATGTCAGAGCGCCAGCTTTCCGAATTAAAACACCAGCTCATGCATGAAACAAGAATTTCGCCCGAAGAGCGGAAACAATACCTGGATATGTTAGAGGAAAAAGAACAGGACAGAAAGCTTGCCGCGTTAAATAAAAAGGCAGAGAGCTGCGCAGATAAAAATTATGCCGTGATGCGCCGTGTCTATGACGAGATTGCAGAGGAAAAGCTGCCGCAGGAGAAAAAACAGAATCTGCTTTTAAATCTGAAACAGAAAATGCAGACACAGGCAGAGCGGGAAGTCGCAGAGCTGGTTGGAAAAATGCCGCCTAATATGGACAGGGCACGTTACCATGCACTTCGGGAGAAATTAAAAGAATACGAAGGAGTAGATTTAACCCCATATCAGGAACGGTTAGAATCGCAGAAAAATCTTGCCGAACAGCAGGAAATAAAAAATATGATCCGCCAGTCGAGAAAAATCACCAGAGATGATCTGACAGAGCTTAAGGAGCGTCTGAAAGAAAAGGAGTTTGAGCCGGGGCTGGTTTTGCCGTATTTTGAGCAGATCGAGAATAAAATCCGTCAGATGGATGAAAATGAGATCGCAGAAATTACCGGTGATCCGGCACACATGTCCTTTGATGAGGGAATGGATGCGTATCAGAAGATTGCAGAAGGACCATATTTACCGGATTTAAAGGATAATGCATTAGAACTTTTAAGCAGGCGTCTTTCCAAGATCAAGACGGATGAGTGTGAACAGCTTGTAAATAAGCTGAAAAATGAACTGGAAGAGGCGGGAATCACAGAAAGCCAGAAACATTATTTTTACCCGGCGAGAAAAGTGCTGTTAAAGCAGGCAGCGCCGCAGGAAACAGAGGTTATCGATTATGCCATGGCATCCTATGCCGCAGGAAACGGTCTGTTTGAATATCCGATTTTTGTGGTGGACACATCGAGAAACAACAGTGGAAAAGAGGGGATTATCCTGACACCGGAACATCTATATTACAGCACACTGATGACATCTTACCGTATTGATGTTCCGTCCATAGATGAGATCACTGCATCCACAGGACTTTTAAACCGTGGTGTGTATGTGACAGAGAAAAATGGGAAAAAGACGAAAATTCCATATGCGGTAGAAAATAAGCAGCTCACGGCATATGCCGGGGTATTGAATGAATTTATTCATTATTTACAGGAAAAACCGGATTCGCGAAATATTTCTTATCTGGCGAAAGAAAAACATGATACGATCTGCTGCTTCCGCTGTGGTTATGTATATAAGGGAGGAAATATCTGTCCAAAATGTGGATTTAAAAACAATGCTTAGAAAATATTAAGAATTATTAAAAATGTATAAAAATGCTTCTTATTTTTGAAAGATATGATATAATGTTACCATACATATTGTTATTTAATTAACAAAATATGTGATGGTTATATAAAAGTTGCACACAGTAAATGACACAAAAAATACAGGCATGTGTATGTGTCAGGGGGCGGCCTTTTGATGGCGGCAGATTGGAGGAAAGATGGCAAGATTTACATTACCACGCGATTTGTATCACGGAAAAGGGGCATTGGAAGCATTAAAGACGTTTGAAGGCAAAAAGGCGATTATCTGCGTAGGCGGTGGTTCCATGAAACGTTTCGGTTTTCTTGACCGCGCAAAACAGTATCTGGAAGAAGCCGGCATGGAAGTACAGCTTTTTGAAGGAATTGAGCCGGATCCATCGGTGGAGACCGTAATGAAGGGCGCAAAGGCGATGGAAGAGTTTGGTCCGGACTGGATCGTTGCGATCGGAGGAGGTTCGCCGATCGATGCGGCAAAGGCTATGTGGATCAAATACGAATATCCGGATATCACATTTGAGGATATGTGCAAGGTGTTTGGTATTCCAAAACTTCGTAAGAAAGCGCATTTCTGTGCGATTTCCTCAACTTCGGGAACTGCAACAGAGGTAACTGCATTTTCCATCATCACCGATTATGAGAAAGGTATCAAATATCCGATCGCTGACTTTGAGATCACACCGGATGTTGCAATCGTTGATCCGGAACTTGCAGAGACAATGCCACAGAAACTGGTAGCACATACCGGAATGGATGCGATGACACATGCAATCGAGGCATATGTATCGACAGCGAACTGTGATTTCACAGATCCGCTTGCCCTGCATGCAATCAAGATGATCCAGCGTGATCTGGTAGGATCTTATAACGGGGATATGGAAAAGAGAGATAACATGCATAATGCACAGTGTCTTGCCGGTATGGCATTTTCCAATGCACTGCTTGGTATCGTACATTCCATGGCACATAAGACCGGTGCTGCATTTGCGGATTACGGCGCACATATCATCCACGGTGCAGCCAACGCAATGTATCTGCCGAAAGTGATCGCATTTAACGCCAAAGATGAAACTGCAAAGAAACGTTATGGTGAGATCGCAGATTTCATGGGACTTGGCGGTGATTCATTAGACGAGAAAGTGGAACTTCTGATCAAATATCTGCGTGGTATGAATGATGACTTAAAGATTCCGCACTGTATTAAGAATTATGGTGCAGACAGTTATCCGACCGAGCAGGGCTTTGTACCGGAAGAAGTGTTCTTAGAGAGACTGCCGGAGATCGCAGCCAATGCAATCTTAGATGCATGTACAGGATCAAACCCGAGACAGCCGAGCCAGGAGGAGATGGAAAAGCTGTTGAAATGCTGTTACTATGACACGGAAGTAGATTTCTAGGATTTTTCGAAGCGGAGAATAAAAAGAAAAAGACAGACGGATTATTCCTGTTGGGTGGGAATGATCCGTCTGTTTTTCATTCATAGGAAATTACGTCCTATAAATGAAAACGCCCTCCGGGCGGGATGCGCACCTCGCGGAGGAGAAGAAAAATATTTTGAAGTATGTACAGGCAGATAGTCTGCGGAGATATGATAGAAATGATTTCGCAAACAATTGAAAATAGTCGTATTGCGGTTATATAGAAAAGGTAATGTAACATAGCGGTACAAATGAAGGAGGAGTTTTAGTTTATGAAAGGAAGGATGAAAAAAACTTTTACGGCATTGCTGGCTGCGACTGTTTTGGTTGGTGGGATGCCGGTAAATATGCAGGCGAATGTGATTGCAGAGACAGAAAAAACGGAATCGGCATCAGAGAAAGTAAATGAAAAATATGCGGATACGGAAGAACTGGATCTGATGGATCGTGAACGTCAGGAGACACAGGCAGGCGAACAGGAGAAACGGGAGAATACGGAGCAGCCAGAGTCGGAAGAAACAGAACAGCCAGACACAGAAGAATAGTCAGAGGAGACAGAGCAGCCAGACACAGAAGAACAGCCGGAGGAGACAGAGCAGCCAGACACAGAAACAGAACTGCCGGAAATGGAAGAAGAAACAGAAGAACGGGAAGAAACTTCAATCAAGGGGGACGCAAGTGAAGAGCAGATTGCAGCGGAACAGAAGGCCTGGACTCTGATTAATAAATATGCAGACCCGGATTACTTTTTAACAGATCCTGAAAGGAATGCTATAACAGATGCCCAGTTTGAGGAATTAAGACAGGCTGCATTACAGGCTGTAGCCGGGTGTACTACACAGTATGAGAAAATAAAAGCGATTATGGCATTTGTTGCGGACAGAACTTATTATGATTATTATGCCTATTATAATAATAAGCCAAGTTATTGGTCACCGTATGAGGTGTACGAGCAAAAGCGTGCTATGTGTTCGGGTTATGCAAGCCTTATGAGAACATTGTGCATTTCCATTGGAATTCCGTGCATGGATTTAGAGGGGCATGCCCATGAATACAATGCTGTTTATGACAGTGAAAATGGAAAATGGATTTTTGCAGATGCTACATGGTGCAGCCGCAACTCTTATTCGGTAGATAAAGAATGGGAGTATCAGGGGTATTCTGACGGGTATTTTGACCTGTCCCCGGAGGAGATTGCAGAATTATCAAATCATCAGATATATAGAGTTGATGGCTTGCTGAAGGATGGATTGTATTACAGTCTGATTTCTTATAGATGGAGCAGAGGAAACTGGTATTTCGACTTAGCTGCTGTAAAAAAATAAAAACATCCGTCAGGTAAAGTGTGGCGGATTTGAAGATATTGACGTGCTGGAAGTGAATGATGGAACGGGTGTGTTTGCAGACTGCACGCTGTTGGAAGAAGTGGATTTATCCCAGACAGGGATAACGGAATTGGAAGGAACATTTGAGGGGTGCAGTGCATTGGAAACGGTGAAATTGCCAGAGAATATAACGAAAATTGGATTTGGCACATTTACAGGCTGCAGTTCACTGGAGAAAATGGATTTATCCCAGACTTTGGTTACAGAAATAGGCGGTAGTGCATTTTCTGCCTGCAGTGGGTTAAAAACCGTGAAATTCCCCAAAACATTAACGGTGATTGACAGTTATGCTTTTTTATCCTGTAAAAATTTAACGGGGGAACTTGATCTTTCCCAGACCGCGGTAAAAACAATTGGAATCTGTGCGTTTTATAAGGACGGCGGCGTGCTTGGGAAGATAAGGCTGCCAAAGACGATTACAGAGATTGGCAGCGAAGCATTTTCCTGGGAAACGACAGACGGACCTGAAAAAATATATGTAATAACCAGTCTCTCCAAAGATAAAATCAATGCAGAAGCATTAAAGAGGAATGTTCCGGTTGTCGTGTGTCCATATCTTTATCAAATAAAATTTGATGGAAATGGTGCAGCAAAAGGGAAAATGAGTGAGAAAGCATGTGCGGCGGGTCAGAAGGAAAAACTTTCAAAAAATAAGTTTGAAAAGAAAGGATATACATTTGCAGGCTGGAATACGCAGCCAGATGGGAAGGGAACCTTTTATGAGGAAAATGCCTATGTAAAAAATCTGACAAAAAAAGCAGATGAGGTCGTAACTTTATATGCCCAGTGGAAAGCAGCACAGTATCAGATTACATATAACCTGAATGGAGGCAAAAATAATAAGAAGAATCCCAAAACATATAAAATCACTTCAAAGACGATAAAACTTTCAAATCCGTCAAAAAAAGGGTATGTGTTTAAAGGATGGTATTGTGATAAAAAATGTACCAAAAAGGTAACCTCTATTAAAAAGGGCAGTACCGGAAAAGTAACACTGTATGCAAAATGGGCAAAGGAAAAGTACACCATTACCTACAAATTAAACGGAGGCAAAAATAATAAGAAAAATCCGAAAACATATACCATTACTTCAAAGATGATAAAACTGGCAGCACCAACAAGAAAAGGGTATGTGTTTAAAGGATGGTACCGTGATAAAAAATGTACCAGAAAGGTAACCTCTATTAAGAAAGGCAGCACGGGGAAAATCACACTGTATGCAAAATGGAAAAAGAAATAAACAAATCCAAAATGTTCCACATAACGGAACAAAGTTTTACATTGTGAAAATGTTACAAAAAAACAGGGAAAAACAGTAAAAAAAATGTTGCTATTTAGACAAAATATGTTAGAATAAATATGTGCGTTTTAGAAAGGCACATAACATGGCTTGATTATGGAAACAAATACGGTGTCCATAATTACATAGTAATTTATTTTAGGAGGAATTATCAAAATGGCAAACAAATGGGTGTATATGTTTAGCGAAGGCGACATGACCATGCGTAACCTGCTTGGCGGTAAAGGTGCCAACCTTGCAGAGATGACAAGCATCGGACTTCCTGTACCACAGGGATTCACAATCACAACAGAGGCTTGTACACAGTACTATGAAGATGGTCGCAAGATCAACGACGAGATCATGGCTCAGGCTATGGAAGGCGTTAAGAAAATGGAAGAGATCAACGGAAAGAAATTCGGCGATCTTGAGAATCCGTTATTAGTATCTGTTCGTTCAGGAGCAAGAGCTTCCATGCCAGGTATGATGGATACCATCTTAAACCTTGGTTTAAATGACGAAGTAGTTGCTGCAATGATCAAAGGTAATCCGGATCCTGCATTCGAGCGTTTCGTATATGACTCATATAGACGTTTCATTCAGATGTTCTCAGATGTAGTTATGGAAGTTGGTAAAAAATACTTTGAGCAGCTCATCGACAAGATGAAAGAAGAGAGAGGCGTTAAATTTGATATCGACCTTACAGCAGCTGACTTAAAAGAGTTAGCAGAGCAGTTCAAGACTGAGTACAAGAACCAGTTAGGTACAGATTTCCCTTCAGATCCTGTTGAGCAGTTAAAACTTGCTATCGAGGCTGTATTCCGTTCATGGGACAACCCACGTGCAAACGTATATCGTCGTGATAACGATATCCCATATTCCTGGGGTACTGCAGTTAACGTAATGCCTATGGTATTCGGTAACTTAAATAACGAGTCCGGTACAGGTGTTGCATTTACACGTGATCCGGCAACTGGCGAGAACAAACTGATGGGTGAGTTCTTAATCAATGCACAGGGTGAGGACGTAGTTGCAGGTGTTCGTACACCTATGCCAATCGCTCAGATGGAGAAAGAATTCCCTGAGGCATATGCAGACTTCTTAAAAGTTTGTGAGACTCTTGAGAATCATTATCATGATATGCAGGATATGGAGTTCACCGTTGAGAACAAGAAGTTATACATGCTTCAGTGCCGTAACGGTAAGAGAACAGCTCCGGCTGCACTTAAGATCGCTTGCGATTTAGTAGACGAGGGACATAAGACTCCGGAAGAGGCAGTTGCTATGATCGATCCTCGTAACCTTGATACATTACTTCATCCACAGTTCGATGCTGCTGCATTAAAAGCTGCTACACCGATCGGAAAAGGACTTGGTGCTTCTCCGGGTGCTGCATGTGGTAAGATCGTATTTACAGCAGAGGATGCTGAAGAGTGGAATGCAAGAGGAGAGAAAGTCGTATTAGTACGTCTTGAGACATCTCCAGAGGATATCACTGGTATGAAAGCTTCCCAGGGTATCTTAACAGTTCGTGGTGGTATGACATCTCACGCTGCCGTTGTTGCACGTGGAATGGGTACATGCTGTGTATCTGGATGTGGAGACATCGTGATGGACGAAGCAAACAAGAAATTCACATTAAACGGAAAAGAATACCACGAAGGAGATACGGCAGATGAAACGGTTTCTTACAACAGTACTGACTGTGATACTGACGATCGTGCTGCTTGCGGGAGCGGCAGCAGGGTTTATTTTATACCGGAAGTACAAACCATCAAAAGAACAGGTAGACCAGAATGAATGGTATCAGGCCAGCGGCGATGAGATGGCGCTGTTTTTAGACAGTGTGCTGGTGGAAGGAGTAAAGGGACGTTATATCGATGGACAGACCTATTTGCAGTTAGACTGGATCGATGAAGCGGTGAATGAGAAGTTTTACTGGGATGAAGAGAACAGACAGCTGATCTATACCTTGCCAGATCAGATTGTGTATGCAAATGAGGAAACCATGGGAAGCAGCGGAAAGCCGCTGGTGGTGCAGCAGGATGGCCAGGTATGGCTGCTGTCAAGCCTGGTGACTGCTTACACTAATGTGCGTATCGATACATACGATACGGACAATGTGCGCCGGGTATTTGTAGATACGTCGTGGGAACCGCAGCAGCTTGCGGCCGTGAAGAAGAAAAGTGCGCTGCGGATCCGCGGTGGTGTAAAGAGTGCCATGATCACAGAGGTTCCATCTAATTCTGAAGTGATCGTGCTGGAACAGCTGGATAACTGGAGCCGGGTACGTACGGAGGATGGACAGGTGGGCTATCTTGCGAACCGACGCTTAAAGGAAACAGAAAGCAGGACGCTGGTCAGCACCTTTACAGAGCCGGAATATACCAGCATTTCCATGGATGGGCCGGTGGTGCTAGTCTGGCACCAGGTGACAAACCGCCAGGCCAATCAGGCAATGGAGAATCTGGTATCGAATACGAAGGGCGTAAATGTCATTGCACCGACCTGGTTTATGCTGACAGATAATCAGGGGAATTATGAATCCCTTGCAGATAACCGCGCCCATAGCATGGGACTGCAGGTATGGGCGGTTCTGGATAATTTTAACAAAGGGGAAAATGTCCAGTCAGAAATTTTGTTTGCCAGCATGGCAGCCAGAAAAAAATTGATCGCATCCCTGATGCAGGACGCAAAAACCTATGGCTTCGATGGAATCAATCTGGATGTGGAAGGAATCAAGGCTTCTGCCGGACCGCATTATGTCCAGTTTATCCGGGAGCTTTCTA
>ERZ650918.2562-NODE-2562-length-12364-cov-2.960435_pt1 | contig 12364 bp, 7 predicted proteins | sample MGYA00514758_ERZ650918 | MGnify/ENA metagenome assembly ERZ650918 | reverse complement strand
GAATCTCGGTCTGGAAGTAGCTTTGGCACGCAAGTGGACATTGGATATTCCGGTCAATTATAATCCTTGGAAGTTTGATGATACCCGTTTGAAGCACTGGGGCATACAGCCGGAACTTCGGTACTGGTTCTGCGAAAGCTTCAACCGTACATTCATCGGGCTGCACGCCCATTACGCAGACTTCAATGTGGGCGGATGGCCCGACTGGCCGTTCGTCAGTGAGAATATGCAGAATATGCGCTATCAGGGGCGCTTGTATGGCGGTGGTATTTCGATAGGCCACTCATGGATATTGAGGAAACGCTGGAGTATAGAGGCTTCCCTCGGTTTGGGATATGCACGCATTGTGTATGAAAAGTATCCCTGTGCAACGTGTGGCACTAAACTGAAAGATACCGGCAAGAACTACCTGGGCCCTACTAAAGCGAGTGTGTCACTTATTTACGTAATTAAATAGAATGAGAAGGATGAAAAGAAATGTGCAATTCATCATATGGGTGCTGACTGCCTTATGCCTGAATCTCGACGGAGTCATGGCTCAGGAACGCTCTTATGAAGGAACTATCACTATAGAGCCTGTGCGACTGGAGCAACTGGGGGAAACTATCCATATAGATTTTGACATAGTGATGGATAATGTGAAGGTGAAATCATCTCATGGGGTGGACTTTATCCCGCAATTGGTTTCTCCCACCGTTACCTACGATCTTCCACGGGTTTCCATCAAGGGGAAAAACGAATATCTGGTTTATGAACGCAGGCTGGCGGTGATGAGCGCTAAGGCGAAGAAGAGCTACAAGGCACCTTATCTGATAGAGAAAAATCAGAAGAAGAAGAGTGGTGTTATCCGCTACCGATATACGTTGCCTTACGAGGCTTGGATGGCGAATGCCCGTCTGAACGTGCAGCGTGATGAGTGCGGTTGTGGCGAAAGCACACTGATGAATGTGGAGTACACTTTTGATAAGGTTACGCTCGAACGTATGCTGGTGCCGTATGTGGTGACTCCTCATCTTTCGTACGTGGAGCCTAAAGTAGAGGAGATAAAGAGTCGTGATATACAGGCGGAATGTTTTCTGGACTTTGAGGTGAACAAGGTGGATATTCGTCCTGAATACATGAACAATCCTCAGGAATTGGCAAAAATCCGTGCGATGATTGATGACTTGAAGTCTGATGCCAATATAAATGTGAAGCGTCTGGATATCATAGGTTATGCTTCTCCCGAAGGAACGTTGGCTGCAAACAAACGTTTATCCGAAGGGCGTGCTATGGCATTGCGCAACTATCTGGCTGCCCGGTATGATTTCCCGCGTAATCAATACTATATCATGTTCGGTGGTGAAAACTGGGATGGATTGGTGAAGGCACTGGATACGTTTGAGATGGATTATAAAGAAGAGGTTTTGGATATCATCACGAATGTTCCTATTGAAAAAGGAAGGGAAACGAAGTTGATGCAGCTTCGTGGTGGTGTGCCCTATCGGCTTATGTTGAAGGAATTATTTCCAAGTCTGCGCGTAGCTATCTGTAAGGTGAGCTATGATGTCAGAAACTTCAATTTGGAAGAGGCGAAGGAAGTGATAAAGAAACGTCCGCAAAATCTGAGTTTGAACGAGATGTTTATGGTGGCTAATACCTATCCGAAGGGTTCACAGGAGTTTATCGATGTTTTTGAGACAGCAGTCCGCCTTTATCCGGAAAGTGAGGTTGCTGCTATGAATGCGGCTACCGCAGCCCTTTCACGCAATGACCTGATTTCTGCGGAACGCTATCTGGAAAGAGTGAAGCCGGATGACTGCCTATCTGAATATAACAATACAATGGGAGTATTATCATTAATGAAAGGAGATTATGAATCGTCGGAGAAGTATTTGAAGGTTGCAGCGCAGTCAGGGCTGGGTGTAGCCAAGGAAAATCTGGAAGAATTAGCTAAAAAGAAGGCTAATGCGGCCGAAATAGAGAAGAAGAATAAATAAAATCAGTAATAAATAAAACAGCACTAACTGATGCTGTAACAAAGAGAATAAATATATCTATTAATTTCTAATAAAATGTTTGTATTATGCTAAAGATTAAATCAATTTTAGTGTCGTTGCTGGCCATTGCGGCATTGGCAAGTTGTTCAAATGATCTCGATGATGATTCTGATGGCGGGGTGACAAAAGGTTATGATGTAGCTTATGTGTCAATCAGTCTGACTAATCCTAAAACATCGGGAACACGTGCCTCTGGCGAGCAACCGTCTTTGCCGGAAGAAAGTGCAATTAAAGAACTGTATGTGATTACGTTTAACGCAAGTAAAGTAGTAGTCAAAGACGCAGATGCACTTAAGTATGCTACTGTGCTGGGAACAACTGAATTTGGAACAAATGCTGGAATTACTACTCCGAACACTCCGGTTAAGGTAAGTACGGATACCCAGTATTTACTTGTGGTTGCCAATCCGGGAACTGTGCTGCAGGCACGTCTGGATAACATTGCGAATGGTGCAACTTTTAATGATATCAACGCTCTGATAACAGTAACTACAAAGAGCGGTGAAGCTAATAATTCTTATCTTGTAGATGAGGTGGTGCACGCCAATGGTTGCGCAATGATTAATGCCGGTTTCTATGATGATAGCGATTTAGATCCTAATAACCATGCATGGAAGGCAGACTGCTTACTCGATGTATCGGGCAACATCTTTAAAGCCAGTGACTATAAAACCGAACAGGAAGCCTTAAATGCGGCAAAAAGTAAACCGGCTCAACTGGATATAGAGCGTCTTGCATCTAAACTGGAAGTTATGCTCAATGTGTTGGAAATCGGACCTTTTGAAGAAGGTACTGGTAGTTCTCTTGGTCAGTTTGAGTTCGGAAACTGGACTATTGATTATTACAACTCTTTGTTATTTCCTTTTGCACAGAAGACAAAGACAAGATCATCCCATACTACCGGGTTCTACAAGAGTAACTTCTACACGGTTGACCCGAACTTTACAAAAAACAGCGGCACCGAATACCTGACAGGCATTATAAAGAATGTACTTGATGCAAGTCGTGAACCTAAAGTAGATTGGGTTAGTGAAAGTTCGATTGCAGGTGAGAATTACAGATATTGTATCGAAAATACAATGGCTAAAGACTATCAGAAATTTGGTGCCGCCACGCGTTTGGTGATTAAAGGCAAGTATGCACCTTGGAAGGATGATGCCGATTTTACTTTAGGTGATGACTGGTATCGCCTTTCCAATGGTACTAACTCTATAAACTTTAAGAACTTTACTAAATTGAAGGATGCTTACACACCTGCTGCTGCCAAAAATGAAGATGCTAGAACCGCTTTGGAGAAACTCCTGGTGAATGCATGCGATAAGTTCTATACACAGGTAAAAACAGCACTTGGCAGTAATGATCCGGGTAGCTTTGCAGCTCTTACTCAAGATATTCTTGACAATATTAGTGCAAACGGTGGTGAATTGACTAAAGAAGATGGCTGTATCTACTGGTACCAGAATAGTCTCAACTATTACTACTATGAGATTCGTCATGATAACGCAGCTAACGATCATATGGAGTATGGAAAATATGGTGTAGTGCGTAATAACTACTACACGTTGACATTGACGAAAGTAAATGGAAACGGTACACCGTGGTATCCTGGTGATGGTCCTGAAGATCCGGAGGAGGAAGAAGACATCGACAAGCTGGGGGCTTACCTCCACTTCGAGATTAAAGTTGCTCCGTGGGTATACTGGCAAACCAATTTTGAAATTTAATATACTTTTTTTATAAAAAGAACAGGGTAGTGCGGACTGCCTGCCCTGTCTTTTTCTTTATAGAACATTTTGTGTGGTACTGGCCGCCGATAAGAGTGAAAAACGAGCCGGTGACAGGCTTCCCAAAAACAGCACTGAACCCCCTTGCGCACTCTAAATAGTATGAATAGAGAAGCGCCCCTAAAAGTGAAAGTAACCGGAGGTCATTAAACATCTCCTCTGACAATATAAACGGCAGTTGAACAACGCTGCCCCCTAAAAAGAGAAAAGATATGTTCGGAAAAACTAAGCTGTTCCTTATCATCGCCTCGATGCTGTGTATGGCCTCGTGTGACACTATACGCGAAGACTTGCCCCGGTGTGAACTTTGGCTGGAATTTGCATTCGACTATAATATGGAATATGCGGACGCATTCAACCCACAGGTGAAATCGGTGGACGTATTCGTGTTCGGTAGCGATGACAAACTGCTCTTTTCCAAAAGAGCCGAGGCTACCGCACTGATTGGCGGCAACCGTATGTCGTTGACCAATGAACTCGATTTCGGAAACTACAAAGTGTTGACCGTTGGTAGTTTGTCCGACAACTTCCATGCTTTGGACAATGCCGGGCGTGAATTGGTTCCGGGAACAACAACCCTCCGACAACTAACTGTAGCCCTGAAGCGTGCATCGGATATTGTAGACTTCGAGTTCCAGCATCTCTATTTTAGCGGTGTGGTGGAGGTGGACCATTTGCCATCCAATACCGACCACAAGGTTTACCGGGTGAATCTGATACGCAACACCAATCGGTTCAATATCGCATTGATGAAGTATGGAGAAGGCCAAAAGAACGGAACACAATATACATTTGAAATTCAGGCACCGGAAAGTGCAACCTATTCTTGGGAGAACGAACCTACACACCAAGGACCGGTTCATTACGTGCCTCATTATACAGGTCAGGGAGAAACTTCCGACGTGTTTGTATCCGCACGTCTCAACACCATGCGCCTGTTCAACAGGGATGGATGGGATTACCAGTTCATTATAAAAAATGCGGATACCGGAACCAAAATATGGAGCTACGACCTGATGAAGTTACTGAGTATTGCCCGACCGACTTCCCGTCATGACGGAACAGAACTTCCTTTCCAGGAATACCTTGACCGCCAGAGCGAATGGAATCTGATATTCACTGTCACCGAGAAGTCCGGAGGAGGAGAATTTATCCAGATCGGACTTGTGGTAGGCACTTGGATTTACTGGCTTCATGGGATTGAAATTTAAGAATGAGAAAAAGACTATTACATATTATTTGTCTGGTATCCACAATCCTTTTGTTCTCATGCAGCAGAGATGCGACTGACGAGTTGCCTGCCCTTACCCGGGCACAACTTAGCATCAACTTGGTGAACAACAGTGAGGTGGATCAACAGGAGGAGATAAACTCCATGCGGTTTATCGTATTCGGCAGCACGCCCAGTGGTGTGAGGTTGGATGTGAATAAGCACATCCTGTTGAGTACTCCGGGAACAGCTACCAATATAGATGCGCAGCTTCTCGAAGTGACTTCCAGCAATGATATTCTGGTCGTAGTTATTGCCAACGAACCACAGAGTCTCACGAGCAAACTCAATGGTATTGCCAGTCTTTGGGCGTTACAAGATATGGTCTATGATATTGCTGATATACTGAACAATGACGGGCAGATAATTTCTACGACTGGTATGCCCATGACAGGAGTGATTCGGGATATATCTATAGCACCTGATGAAACCCAAAAAGTAGAAATGGTTATCGAACGTGCCGTGGCCCGAGTAGATATATTTCTCGAAGCCATAGATGGTGGAGCGATGACCGGATATACTGCCGGTAGCACCAGTGTCACTTTGCATAACCTCTCGCATGACAGTTATTTTGTGATGGGAAACGAGGCAAATGGTACGCGCGATAATACTGAGCCTTCGAAAAATTATGGAAAAGTGAAGGGTAACGTATCACAAAGCGATTTATTAACGGGAACCTGGACAGCGGCAACCTCGGAAATGTGGGCATATTCGTCTGCTACCGGAGCTAAGAACCGGAAACTGCTCAGTTCGTTCTATGTTGCCGAGCGCACGTTCAGACCGGACTATTCCGACCGGTTGGCCGTCAGCATGACCAACATCCTGAAGGGACCTCCGGATGTTACCGGAGTAACTGGGAAGGTGATAGAGACAATAACAAAAGTTGATGATAAAGGGACCCCGGTAGCACAACCTTTTACGGAAATACGGAGGAATAATGTGTATCAGATAACGGCCCGGGTAGGGAAAATCGGTATTCAGATATTGACGATAACGGTGGAAGACTGGGGTGAAGTAAAAAACATCGATTTGAATATGGATTTATAATACATTTCACTGGATGTTTTGTTTATGTCGGAAAAGAAATTACGATGATAAAGTTTAGAAATACTATCAAGATGACTGTAATGGCGGCTATCCTTCCGTTCATTCTCTTTTCGTGTATCGGCGAAGAGATGATGCCATGTGGGAAGTTGATTGTCGTGCAACGTATCGGAGAAGGTGGAAATGCCGGAACCCGTGGTACGGTTATTTCTTCAAATACCGATCTGAAAGGGGAGACATTCGGCTTTTTTGCCTCTTTGACGCCTGCCTCATCCACTCCGGAACAATACTTCAATGCAAGTGCCGTGGTGAATCCCGACCTCACGGCAACCATATCGCCCGAACAATACTGGCCGGCACTGCTGGGTGCCAGTATGAAGTTTTTCTCGTGGTATCCCTACAGTGGAACCGGTGCACCCACTGCGAACTTCTCCAATCCTGGGCAAATGGTGCTGAATTATACGGCAAACACCGATGCCGCCAACCATGTTGATGTGCTGGCTGCTATATCGGAACCTGCATGGAGCGAAGGGGTGAGCATACATTTCTACCACACGCTGACCAAGGTTACCTTCACGTTTAAAAAGGTAGACCCGGTGCCCGATGTGGTAACCATCGAAAAGATAGAGTTCCAAAATGTGGGGAAAAGCGGGAAACTTACTATTCCCAATATACCGGCTACCACTACCGAACATAACAAGCCTGATTTCGTGTGGAACGATATCACGACGGGGAACATTTCTTCTATTCTTGCCGATAACAACACGGTGACCGAAGAAGTCGTTCTGATGGGGGACACGTTTCTTATGTTACCCACTGATGCCGACGACTTTCCTGCTACGGCCAAGATTGTTATTACTACCAATTTTGGTGAACGGGAATTCCTGCTCAAGGATATTCTCGATGCTAATCCACACTCGTGGGAGTCAGGAGAGTATATCAACTATAACCTTACGATATCAAACGAGACCTATCAACTGTCAGCCACTCCCCTTGAGTGGGACGAGAGTCCGGTAAATGTGATTTTCGACAAACAGTACTATCTTAAGTTGTCGCAGACCAAGGTGCAGACAGCCCGTAATGCTGCTACTGTTGATATAGAGGTGAAAACAAATTATGATGCAAATCCGGATACAGGCTATCCAGCGGGTGCATTGCTGGATAAGAATGGTATGGAATCGTGGGTAACGGTCAACATGACTCAAACGTCCTTTTCAGAAGGAGTGTATACTTATAATGTTAGTGTTGTGATGCCTGAGTTTGATTCGGGAGTAGGAACCGAACGGTGGACAAGATGCTATATTAATGCAGGTAATCTGCATCATCAGGTGGCTCTTCAGCAATGGGGCGGAGACGGAATATGGATGAATTATGATGTACAACTGGATAGCAGTGATGCAGGGACCGGAATCATGCAACGCCGCAAGATCGTTTTTACTTCAGGTAGTCCTGGCTGGTGGGAGTGGGAAATAACCGATGTGAATGATCCGGATGATATCTTGCTTAACCGTGAGACCATGATAGAAGCGCACGGTTCGACCGGTGGTACGGTTTTTTTCTACTTCAAGGCTAACGCAATATCCGATAAGACGGCCACGCTGACATTAAACAATACGAATGGTGATAATCCCCCTATGACAGTAACATTGACTGTACCCTAATGGAGGATATAGAAATAGATTAAGAAAGGAAATAAAAATATGCAATATAGGACTTCAATATTCAGAACGATTTTTCTTTTGTCGGCTTTGTTGGCATTGATGGGGTTTATCGGATGTGTACAAGAAGACTTTGAACCAATGCCTCCCCAAACAGGGAATGGAGTACAATTCACCTTGACGGTTCCTGATGTGGATATTCCGTCGGTGACTTCGCGCACAATGGCCGGAGCGGGGACAGCCAAGAAAGAAGACGAAATAAAGACTGTAGATGTCCTTGTATTTGATGCGTCAAAAACACCTGTGGTATTTTTGGAATGGGTTCGTGGCACGGGAGTTACACAGGATTTGGCAAATAATAACTCTACTGTGAATTTCTCTGCCGTACTTTATCCCACTACCGAATCGACATGCATCGTGGTTGTGGCAAATAGGGAACTTGACGGTATTGCGTCGGAATTCAAGAAGGGGGAAACCACTAAAGTTGAGGCGATGGAAGCACTGCTCCATACCCACACCGGCAAATGGACGGCAGACGGTTCGACGACTGGTGGTTACACACGGATTCCTATGTACGGTGAAAAGGAAATAGCGAAAATAGCTCCTTCGATGAACCCGATAACCGGCATCAATATGAAACGCATGCTGGCGCGTATTGATATTCGTAATTCTGCATCTAACTTCACAGTAGAGGAAGTTTATCTGGCCAATTACAATACCATAGGATATATTGCTCCGGCATGGGATGCAGCCGGAAAGGTTATCGATCCGGCTCCGGATGCTACGAACCTTCCGGCTGACGGTGGCAAGAAGATGGGGGAAGGGGAGGCAATTCTTTATTCCGTGGATGGAAGCACACCCTACAACGGGGAGATTTATACATTCGAAGCACCTGCTGCAGTGGATGCCGGCGGTGTGGGGCAAGACGGAGCTTCGAGCCGCAAGGATGCTGTTTGCTTGATTGTGAAGGGAAAGATTGGTAATGGTAAATCCACTTTTTACCGCGTGGATTTCACAAAAACCGGAAAGATAGGAGAGGAAGTTGAATATCTGTCTTTGAAGCGAAACTATAAATACATCATCACCGTAACGGAAGCTTCGGGCATTGGCTATGAAAGTTTCAGGGAGGCATTGGCATCTTATACAGTCATGTCCAATCTTAAGTTCCGGTTGATACATTATGACCGGGATATGGTCAAGGATGTGGTTTACAATGGGCAGTATATGCTTGGTGTGGGTGAATCGGAGGTCAGTGTGACGCAACATCAGAATAATGGTTACGCTATCAATGTTTTTACTGACAATCCCGGCGGCTGGAAGGCTACTGTTACGGAAGGTAATGATTGGCTTGGTTTCACAGGTGGAATGGCCGAGGCCTCAGGGGCTGCGAATGCAGACACGCAACTTCTATTGAGGATTCCTTATTTTAATAACGGAATTACCGGAATGACCCGTATGGCAACGGTTACGCTGACAGCGGGTCGGTTAACTTACGATATTAAAGTGACGCAGGGAGTGATAGACCCGGGAATCATTAAATTTGTAGATGCATATGGGAATGTGTTGGAAAATGGCCTTTTTTTCCCTATCAGAAATCCTGATGGAGATGAATTGCCTATTGAGCCACAGACGGTGTATGTGATGTTTTCTGTGGATAAAATCAATGTCCAGCTTTTTGGATCTGAAGATCTGTCCACGATTCAGTATCCTGCAGATGGTCTTATTCCACAATTGTACAGAGACAGCAGGAGGTCATTCACTGAAAAGGTGCAAGCGTTTACAGTGCATCCCAATCCGAGGCTTGCGGGCGATGGCACCAGTGCAAGTACCTCTGGCTGGTGGTGGCGTTGGGATATATTCAATTTCTATCTCTATGATAAGGATGGCAGTTATACTGGTTCTATTACTTTGCCAATCAATCAGGGCGAACTGCAGCTCTCATTCCGGTATTATCCCACTGTTGACAATAGCCGCACCTATAAAGTTCATTTAGGGGCGGAGCAATATTTGCAGTTGTTTGTCAATAATAACTGGACAATTGAGAACGTTGAGGAATTGAACATTGTTGGTGATGACGGAACCGGATTGCTCAGACCTGACGCAGATAGCGATATAGTTGTGGGCAGAACGAATGCGGAGTCGAAGATGTATCAGGGCTCTGTAGTAGATAATGATGATGATGGTAAGGCTAACGATGTGGTAAACCGTGGATATGACTTCAGACTGAAGCTCCATCCCGGAAAATGGAAGGAAGGAAAAAGCGGAACGATAAGAATAACATTTAAGAATGTGATGCATACTGTAGCGAATGAATATTTCCCATTTTATCGCACGATTGACCTTCAGATGGTATCTGAAACAAAATCTTATACAACTGCCGGAAACCCTCTTTTTTACCTTTACCCTATCAGGCATGACAATCGGCTCCTGGTTACGAGTGGTCAAAACAAGGGACGTGTGGCGAGTATTTCTGATGCGGAAACTATATGTAATAATATAGGTGATGGCTGGCGTTTGCCTACTGCAAGTGAATTGTTGCTGTCATTTGCCTATGCAGATGCGTTGGGTGGTAATGCGTTGGGAAGCAGTGAAGCATATGGGCAGAATATATATGGATGGTATCAGAATTGGACAGGTAATTATTGGTCGTCCTCGTATTATTCCGAAGGAAGTACAGGTGCATATTTGGAACTCGACTTTGGAGCAGGATACCCGAAATCAGGGTCTGCCACTAATTTTTTTCGTTGTGTGAGAGATAATAAAAATAGCGGGAAAAAGTATCCCTATCTCTCGGTAGCTTCTTCAGGAGTTACTATCGTCTCCCGCGATGCGGATGGAGGAGTAGATCCTACGTTACTGTTTGCTTCGGGTGATACTCCTGATACAAGTAATGAAATGAATAAGATTGCTCCGAAACTTCTGGTGGGAAACACCAGTCTCAGCGGTAAGAGTTGGTCAGAAGCAAAGGAAGCGTGTGAGAGTATAGGGACCGGATGGCGTCTGCCTACCCAGCGCGAAATGTATATGATCGTTAGTCTGGGGGGAACTGAACTTAGTCTCGATAATCAAGGATTTGGTGCTTCGGCAGACTGGGGAACTAATTTTCAAAAAATTGCCACCATGCATTGGGCATTGACCGCACGGGATAATACTTATTGGTTAGTAGGATATAATTGGGAGTCAGCCCGTAGTCGTAATGAATTTAGTGCATGGACAGGTGCAGGAACATCGACCTGGCCCAGCTATCGCTGTGTGCGGTCTGTTGTAGATTAAAACCTGAATGAGTTGTATCAGATACTTTTCAAAAGCATCTTGATACAACTCATTTTTATACTACTTCGGTGTTCCTTTTTTCTATAACGTCTCAATAATACTTCTTTGTTTCTCGATAAACGCAATCCTCTGTGCCTCTCCACTACCTGAAATCAGAGTAGAATGTCTTCTCAACGACTGTATCCAGTTCTTCTGTATCTCACAGATTTGCGGGCTTTGCGAATCCATGGAATTGATGGAATATACCCTAAAAAGGCTGATTTGGTAATCCTTATTGGCAACATAGGTATAAGTCGCTTCAAAATCAATGTTCGACAGGTAAATGTACAATTCATGTCCATTGCTATACTCTCCTTTCACTGATAAATGTTCCAGGTCGATGAGTAACTGTTGCAGTTCGTTCTTCAGATACATGACGTCTGGCGTAGATATCAGATTCAATCCGGCAAAATACTTAATCTCTTTTACAAAAGAACTGAATACGTTGCTGTCCCATATAAAGTAGGTTTTTCCGGCTCTCTTTAATCCTTCGCTCAATTTCTTGTGAGAAGCGACTATTTTGTCGGGCACATGCATGTCGCTCAGAGAATTGGGAGTCTTCACTTTCCCATTCTGGTAAATCCACCGGCACAGGCGGAACTTGGACAGATACTCATAGGCCGAGTAAAAGGTAAAAGGAATTGTATTGGTTGCAGAATACACTTCAGTGGCACTGTCTCCTTTCATGGAATTGAAGATTCGCAGGTAACGCTCTACTATTTCATGATAACTTTCATATAAATTGGGTGAATGCAGAAGATTCACATCGAAAGTGACCCGGTTGGATAGATGGTTTCCGATAATCTGGTCGATGGAAATACCCAGATTATGGGAAATTACGGCTATTTCATCAAAGGTGAATGCGACTTCCCCCCGCAATCTGCGGTAGACGGCCTCTTTCCCCATATATAATGTATCTGTCAGATAATTGGCTAAGTTCTGCCCTGGGGGAATTCTCTCTTTCATTTCGTTAATCAACTCTTTTACAATGTAATTCTTTGCCATAGCCTCTTCTTTTTTGTTAATAATCAAATGTCATAGGTCGAATTTGTGACATATACAAATATAGAGCTTGTTAATGGAACTTTTGTGATTGAAATCATGTGGTGAAAACGATAGTCTTTTCTGATTGAAAAGAATGCGAAGGTAATTAGTTGAAAGATGAAAAAAAACAGATAGTAGTTCTATCTGTTTTCGAAATCAGGCACTTATTATTTGAAAAATTTCAGTTTTCGGAAAAAAGGAGCTATAGTGCAT
>ERZ650918.2552-NODE-2552-length-12411-cov-3.376174_pt1 | contig 12411 bp, 10 predicted proteins | sample MGYA00514758_ERZ650918 | MGnify/ENA metagenome assembly ERZ650918 | reverse complement strand
TTTCAGAAATGTCAATATCAATATCATCAATGATGTTAATTCTAATATCATTATCGGTCAAAGTCTCATTTACCTGACTTAAACTAATATTATTTAGTCGTTTCTTAATCGCTATTATAATTATTGATATTCAATAAATAAGTTGGCAACCCCTTTTGATAAATCTGCAAGTATTCTTATCTTTACAGTAAGAAACTTGCAGATTTTTATGATTAAAAAGTCCCATAATACCCCTTCTTTATTCAGCAGTTTATCTGATATGCTGAACCAATCGCACCCACCGTACAAGTTGGCAAACAAAATAGATTGGGCCAAATTTGACAAAGCTTTTCTTCTTTTGTATTGTCCAAACAACGGTCGTCTCGGTAAGCCTATTCGCTTGATGTGTGGTCTGTTAATCCTCAAACATCTTCGTAATCTGTCAGATGAATCCGTAGTGGAGTAATGGAGTGAAAATGCTTAGAGTTAACTCCCGTTGCCCCATGCGCCGCTTCCGAATTGGTTCATTTCCGCAATCGTATCGGTGAAAAGGGTATTGAATTCTTTTTCCAGGAAAGCATCCGTGTGAATAACGAGAATGATGACAACCATCATCACGATACAGCCTTTATCGATTCTACCGTCCAAGAAAAGAATATCACCTTTCCTACTGACGCGAAGCTACATAAAAAGATAGTGAACAAGGTTCTTGACATCGTGCATAAACTGGAGCTTCCTCTTCGCCAAAGTTATACTTTTGTCTTGAAACGTGTCTATCGCGACCAGCGTTTCTGAAATCATCCCAAGAATCGCAACAAGGCTCTCAGGGCAGACAGGAAATTGCGGACAATCACGAGAAGGCTAGTTCGGGAACTCAAGCGTAATCTGGGGGATAATCATGACTACGACAGATTGTTTGAGATATTTGAAGCTATCCTTTTCCAAAAGCGAAACAGCTGGGAAAAGATTTATTCCATTCATGAACCGGAAGTGCAATGTATCAGCAAAGGCAAGGAACACAAAAAATACGAGTTCGGCAATAAAGTGTCAATCATCCGTTCCGCTATAGGCATCATACTTGGAGCCATCTCCTTCCGCAATGAATATGACGGGCATACGATTGAAGCATCATTGGAACAGGTTGAACGTCTGAGAAAAAGAAAAATTAAAATACTTGCCGGCGACAGGTGGTATCGTGGTAAGAAAGAGATTAACGGAACGAAGATTTTAATACCGGATATCCCAAAGAAGTCAGACAGCCGATATCAGAGATTGAAGAAACATAAATTGTTCCGCAAGCGGGCAGGCATAGAACCAACCATCGGACACCTGAAATCTGATTATCGTTTAGGTCGCAACTTTTACAAAGAGGTGACGGGGGATGCCATGAACATACCGCTTGCGGCAGCGGCATATAACTTCAAAAGAGCGATGAAAGCTCTTTGGGAATTCATCAAAAAAGTCAGTAGGATACCATCTACTGATGATATCTCACTGAAATGGGCTTTTTAAGGGACGACTATTTATCTATTAAAAATAGGATGCACTCACAGTGAAGTGCGCCCTCTTTTTCTTTTTCCCCGCTTTGATAAAAATAGCGTCTGTAAGTCAGTTTGCTATAATTAAGCAAAGTCTACAACTGCATATGTAAAATAGGATATTCTTTACCTTCTCCGTCCAAATTATCCCTTTTATATATGCTGAAACCCATATGTTTATAGAAACCGACAGCTTGAATATTCTGCTCATTCACATCCACTTTGGTTACTTGCAAATTATCTATGGCATACGTAATTAATTTTTTTCCTATTCCTGTGCCTCGATAATTATTGTCAATAAATAACATTTCAAGATTTCCTTCTGCAATTCCCATAAATCCGATTAAGATTCCCTCTTGTTCAAATCCGAATAGATTAACATACTGAAAATATACCGGAAGTCGTTCCTTATAATATAGAAAATCTTCCTCTTTAAGAAAATCATGTGTACTCAATACTGCACTTTCCCAAATTTCCATCAAACGTGGATAATCCGTAACTTTAATTTTTCTAATCATACTTGTAATTGCAATTTAAAGCCGCAAAGTTCGTTACTTATACATTCAAAACACTGAACCCAAGTTAAAAAATACGTTTACGGATTCTGCTTAGTGCTTGCGGTGTGATACCCAAATAAGAAGCTATATCTTTTAATGGTATATAGTTTAATGTAATACCATATTCTTCCATCATCTGTAGATAATACTGTTCAGGAGAATATTTAATCAAGTCGATATTTCTTTTCAAAAGTTTATTCAACAATATAGCATTTAAATCTTCAAATACAGTTTTTACTTTAGGGATAGCGGTATATAGTTCATTTACTTGCTTCTTGTCTATTCGGTAAATAACACTATCTACAATTGTTTGCACATTAAATGCAGACCTAGTTTGTAATGTAAAAGATATGTTTGACATTGAAAACGTACCCTCTTTACAAAACCAGAAAGTTTGTTCTTCCCCGTTATAATTTAAAAGCCAACAACGTAATATTCCTTCAAAAACGAAATAACTATACCTCTCTGTTTCTCCTTCCTTAATCAAAAATGTACCTTTACTAACTAATATTCGTTCAAAATATTGGTCGAATAACTTAAACTCCTCCCAATTAAAAATATTAGTACTAAAATTAAATTCTTTAAGTAGTTTTTCTAAAAGCATAATCTAAATATGATTCGTAATATACTTACTCATTTAATATATTCACTATTACTTCCGCCCTATTTAACTTCTCATATTTAGTGAATATATTTTCAGTAGCCATCTTTATATTACTCCTTTCGCCCACTCTCCGGCCTGCTTGACACTTCCGTTCAACAATCGGCTTTCTCCCCATACGATTTTTGGATAAAGTTTCTTGAGTTGTTTTACACTATTAGTTATTGAGCTTCCTCCGGAAGTAGCAAATGGAATAACGGTTTTACCGGAGAAATCATATTTCTCAAGGAATGTATTGACCGGACGCGGACATAAATTCCACCATATCGGGTAACCAAGGAATATCACGTCGTAATCTTTCAGATTAAGCGCTTCTCCCCCCAATTCCGGACGTGAATTTTCAGTCGTCATTTCAATTGAACTACGGCTACTCTTGTTGTTCCAGTCGAGATCTGCCGAGGTATAGGCTGTAGCGGGAGTTATCTGATAAAGTTTGCCGCCAACCGTTTTTGCAATGGCATCGGCGGCTTTTTCTGTAGTTCCAGTACAAGAGAAATAGGCAACCAGGATTTTCTTATCGGACTGTACATTAGTATCCGCTGTCTGATTCTGCGCTTTTGATGAGCAGCTAAAGCAAAGGAGACTCATAAATATGAATATAATCTGTTTCATTTTATTTTGATTTTAAATATTTCTTATCATTAATTAGTTTAGACATTATCACGATGGAGTAACCCCACAGGCGTTTTCATTCTTCCATTACTTTGATAATTGCTCATATCGTCCATCAAACGATGTATTTCTTCTGTATTAAGCGCTTTGCGCGTCTTTACATATTCCTTAAAATTCCTCGGTAGTCATATTATTTCCTTTCAAAAGATAAAGCAGGATTAGCAAAAATCATCGTTTAGTCTGTTCGAGTTTGTTATACTCGTCATCTGTGACCGGCTCAAGCCACTCATTGGAAGTGTTTTCGCCGGAAACTTCGAAAGCCAGATGAGCAAACCAACTGTCGGCAGCAGCTCCGTGCCAGTGTTTCACATTGGCAGGAATATGGATAACCGTACCAGGCAGAATCTCTACCGCCGGTTTACCTTCTTCCTGATACCAGCCTCGACCGGCTACACCGATAAGCATCTGTCCGCCACCTTTCGTTGCACGGTGAATATGCCAGTTATTGCGGCAACGTGGTTCAAAAGTAACGTTAGAGATATTCACCTGCTCGCGCGAAACCGGAGCAAGATAACTGTTACCAATAAAATACTGTGCATAGGCTGTATTGGGTTCGCCAATAGGGAAAATCATCTCACGCTGGAAAGCTGTTTTGGCATCCTCACCAACAATATCTTCAGACCATACTCCTTTTGCCAAATTGAACGCTGCCCACGCTTTCGGCCAACCTGCATAGAAACCTATATGAGTGATAATCTCTGCGATCTCCGTGCGGGTGATGCCGTTCTTCTTCGCCGACTGAAGATGATAAACGAGCGAATTGTCCGTGATTCCCATACTGATAAGGGAGGTAATGGTTACTAAACTGCGGTCACGCAGACCGAGTTTGTCAGTGCGGCTCCAAACTTCTCCAAAGAGAACATCGTCATTAAGTTCCGCAAACTTAGGGGCAAACGTTCCTAACTGGTCGCGTCCTGCCGTCTGTACTATCTTTTCTTGTGCCATAACATTGAGTGTTAAAATACTAAATACTGAAAATAAAAGGAGTTTATTCATAATCATTTCGTTTATTGAATGAAGTTATTAATGCAATTTGCGGGGTTAAGCGGCATTTGATCAGAGAGTACGAGAGTCTTAACCATGTGCAGCGTTCCTTGCTTGTACTTTTGAAAATGCTCCGATGCAATATGAGATTTATAAGCCTCCTGACTCGCGTAAGTTTCAAGAATAGTTATCCTGCCAGGATTCTCTTTTTCGCTGACGGCATACATAGTCAGCACTCCCGGTTCAGTACGCAAGGAGACTTCACCCACTTCGGTCGCATATTTCATATATTCTTCAAGATACTCCGGATAAACCTCGATTTTCGATAGCCGCACAATACCGTCAGCCGCCATAGGTAATTTGGCGCACATACCAGGCTGCTGTTTTATATCCTTTTTCCCTGTCATACTGCATGATAACATAACGAATAAAGACAAAACACTTAGAATTGTTTTTATCATCATCTTCTATCTTTTCATTGTTAAACTTCTGATTGCAAATTTACTGCGATAAAACGAATGGAATTGTATATCAATTACGGATTTTTGTACCCAAATCCCCGATTCTGCAATAAAGCCGAATAAAAATCAGATATTAGAAGTAAAGTTATTCATCTGTTTTGAGACCGATAAGCTACTTTTCTCATCAGACTCTTGACAAATGACTTTTTATGTTGTATCTTTGAGAAAAGAAAAAGTATAAACAACATGAAAATAGAAAGAAATAATCATACATAAATCATAAATAACCTGGTATTTTACAATACCACTCCTATACGATATGGGGCAATAGTCGAATGATTATTGCCCCATTTTGTTTATAATTCAGCTTAAAATCTCTCGTCTGATCCTAAAACTGTTCTACAATAGTTTATAATAAACTCGAATACCGTTTTACTAAAACTATCAAAAAGTTTATTATAAACAGAATCCGGGTTTATTAAAAGCCACGTTACCTTTTGTCAAAAATAGAGTAAACAAGATTTCTAAGATTCACCATAAAAGATCTACTACAACCCAACAAGTAATATAAATACACAATTATTCATTTACGTCTTTTTTTACACGATCGTTTTCCTCCCTCACATTCCATCTTTCTTTTTTCCCAATTCGTTAATTAAATCAAAAACTTCAATTACGATTTGCCGTATCTACCATATTTTTACATACATTTGCGTCTGACACAGATGTCAAACACGAGGTCTAATTTAAGATATTTGGTATATGAATGTATATAAAGTGGGTTTAGATATAGGCTCTACTACCACTAAGATGGTAGTATTGGATAAAGATGGAACTACAGTCTTGTTTTCCGGATACAAAAGGCATCAGGCAAAAATACAAGAATGTTTACTCGGATTTCTTTATCAAATAAAGGAACAGTTGGGTGATATTCCTTTATCTTTCCACATTACGGGCTCTGTTGGAATGGGAATTTCAGAGAAATGCTCTCTGCCGTTTGTGCAAGAGGTTGTAGCTGCAACAAACTATGTGCGCCGGGAGCATCCGCACACAGCCACTATGATCGATATTGGAGGAGAAGATGCGAAAGTTGTTTTCTTTCAGGACGGACAGGCTACAGACCTGCGCATGAATGGAAATTGCGCCGGCGGAACCGGGGCTTTCATTGACCAGATGGCTATTCTGCTTGGAGTCTCCATCGACGAATTGAATGAACTAGCACTTCGTTCCAATCAGGTATACTCTATCGCTTCACGCTGCGGAGTATTCTGCAAAACGGACATACAGAATCTGATAGCCAAAAATATATCTAAAGAAAATATAGCAGCTTCCATTTTCCATGCAGTAGCCGTACAGACCACTGTCACACTTGCACGCGGTTGCAATATCGTAGCTCCGGTATTATTCTGCGGTGGCCCATTGACTTTTATTCCGGCCCTTCGGAAAGCATTTGCCAACTATCTGAATCTGTCACAAGATACAGATTTCATATTACCGGAAAAAGGAAATCTGATCCCTGCCTGGGGAGCAGCATTGGCAGAGAACAATGAAGAAAGTATTCATCTCTCCAACCTGATACAGGTAATAGAAAACAAACTAAGTGTTACCTCACCTTTCCAGAGTGATCTTTCTCCTATATTCGACAGTGAGGAAGAATATCGGTCATGGAAAAAAGAAAAAGACCAGTATAAAATTCAATATGCCAGTCTGCGTCCCGGATTACAGGAAGCAACTATCGGCATAGACTCCGGCTCTACTACCACCAAAATCGTAGTACTCGACAACAATCATCGTATCCTTTACTCCTATTATCACGACAACAACGGAAACCCTATAAAAACAGTAGAGAACGGCTTGCAGAAACTATATGAAGAATGCCGGAGACGAGGAACTACCTTGCGCATAAAAGGAGGATGTTCTACCGGTTACGGAGAAGATCTGATAAAAGCGGCTTTCCACATGGATGCGGGAATCATTGAAACCATCGCTCATTATGCTGCTGCCAAACATATCAGCAAAGAAGTTTCTTTTATCCTGGATATTGGAGGGCAGGATATGAAAGCCATCTTTGTGAACGACGGAGTAATCAACAGAATCGAAATCAATGAAGCCTGTTCCTCCGGTTGCGGTTCTTTTATCAGCACATTTGCGCAATCGCTGGATTACAGTGTGGAGGACTTTGCCAAAGCAGCTTGTTTTTCGCAAGCACCATGTGATCTGGGTACACGTTGCACAGTCTTCATGAACTCCAAAGTAAAACAGGTACTTCGGGAAGGAGCGTCCGTAGCGGATATAGCTGCCGGATTATCTTATTCCGTTGTTAAAAACTGCCTGTATAAGGTTCTGCAATTAAAAGACACGGAGATACTTGGCGACCATATTGTCGTGCAGGGAGGAACCATGCGTAATGATTCCATCGTACGAAGTCTGGAAAAGCTGACCGGGAAACAAACCTTCCGCAGTAACTGTCCTGAATTGATGGGTGCTCTTGGTTGTGCCCTATATGCCAAGCAAATCGAAAATGCCCGGGTGACGGAGCTGAACGAGATGCTCCAATGGGCACAATATACTTCCAAGCAACTTCAATGCCGGGGGTGCGAGAACCAGTGCGCCATTATGCGATATACGTTCAACAGTGAAAACCATTACTTCTCCGGCAACCGGTGTGAGAAGGTGTTTTCCAATAAAGGAAGCCATGCGGACAAAGGCATCAATACGTATGATAAAAAGCTGGAATTATTATTCGACCGGAGCGCAGATATTCCACAACCCCTATTCACCATAGGTATTCCACGTATTCTGAACATGTATGAGGAATACCCTTTCTGGCATACCTTATTTACTGCTTGCGGCATTCAGGTACAGTTGTCGGAACCCTCTACATTCAGCAAATACGAGACTGCTGCCGGCATGGTGATGTCTGATAACATCTGCTTCCCTGCCAAACTTGTGCACAGTCATATCCGTAATCTGACGCAACAAAACGTCAACCGGATATTTATGCCGTTCGTCGTTTTCGAGAAAAAGGATAAGCAACAGCAAAACAGCTATAATTGCCCCATCGTTTCCGGTTATTCGGAAGTCATCAAAAGTGTACAGGAAGAGAATATACCGATAGATGCTCCGACTATCACCTTCAAAGATGAAGCGTTGCTGTATAAACAATGCTATGAATATCTGAAATCTTTGGGTATCAGGGATGAGGTATGCAAAAATGCCTTCTCACGCGCATTACAGGAACAATATGCTTTCGAAGAAAAAATTGCTGCCTATAATCAGGAAGTTCTGAACGAGGGACGGGAAAAACACAAACTGATTATCTTACTCGCCGGACGCCCTTACCATAGCGATCCACTGATACAGCACAAGGTTTCGGACATGATTGCTGCGATGGGAGTTTATGTGATAACTGATGATATTGTCCGCCAGCAGGAGATTTCATTGGAAAAGACTCATTACCTCTCTCAATGGGCATTTACCAACCGTATTCTGAAAGCAACCAAGTGGGCGGCAATGCAAGAGGGTGACATACAATATATGCAGATGACTTCTTTTGGCTGCGGTCCGGATGCTTTCCTTATAGATGAAGTACGTAACTTGCTGAAACGATACGGCAAGAATCTTACTTTGCTCAAGATAGACGATGTTAATAATATCGGCTCCATCAAATTACGAGTCCGCTCGTTGGTGGAAAGCTTGAATTTCAGTTTGAAACATTCTCAAGCGAAAGATCCCGAGCCATTTGTTTCAACTGCTCCTTTCACCAAGAAAGACAAAAAGAAGAAAATCCTCGCTCCATTCTTTACGCCTTTCATTTCACCACTCATTCCATCCATCATGAAAGTGGCCGGATATGAAATGGAAACGTTACCGTTGAGCGACACCGCATCTTGCGACTGGGGATTGAAATACTCCAATAATGAGGTATGTTATCCGGCAACATTGATTGTCGGCGACATAGTAAAAGCCTTTAAAAGCGGACGTTATGATCCTGCCAATACGTGCGTTGCCATCACACAAACCGGTGGACAATGTCGTGCCAGCAACTATATTTCACTGATAAAAAAGGCATTGATTGAGAATGGATACACCAATACACCGGTGGTATCACTTGCTTTCGGCAGTGGTATTGAAAATGAGCAATCCGGTTTTAAGGTAAACTGGCTCAAGGTTTTACCAATCATACTTGCGTCTGTGTTATACAGTGATTGTATCGCTAAATTCTATTATGCAGCCGTCGTTCGTGAGAAAGAACGGGGACAGGCCGCCCGTCTGCGCGATCTTTATCTGGATACAGCACAGCCCATCATCCAGAAAAATAAACCGGAGGACTTGTTGAGTTACTTATATCTCGCTGCCAGAGACTTCAACAAAATCTGTGAACAGAGATCCTGTCACAAAGTAGGTATTGTTGGAGAAATATTCCTGAAGTTCAACCCTTTTGCTCAAAAGGACGTCACCTCATGGCTCATCAACCAGAAGATCGAAGTGATTCCGCCACTGATAAGTGATTTCTTCATGCAGGGATTTGTCAACCTGAAAGTGAGACAGAACCAACACTTGCAGCGAAAACTCACTCCCGACTTTGTTATAGACTGGTTATACAAGAAAGTCCAGAAACAAATTAATAAGGTGAATGAAATCGGCAAAAGTTTCAATTACTTCATACCGTTCGAATCTATCTTTGAAAAGGCAGAAAAAGCTAAACAAGTCATCTCCTTGGGCACCCAGTTTGGAGAGGGTTGGCTGATATCCGGTGAAATACTATCCTTTGCTTCCCAAGGAGTCAATCATGTCATTAGCTTGCAACCTTTCGGATGCATTGCCAATCACATTGTAGAAAAAGGAATAGAAAAACGTATAAAATCGCTGTGCCCTCAAATGAATATACTATCTTTAGACTTTGACAGTAGCGTCAGCGATGTGAACATAACAAACAGATTATTACTTTTTATTGACAACATAAACAACTAAAATTATGGCTACAACGGAACATAGCGATTTAGAGCAGCAAATAATAAAAACTGCCCAACAACTTTTTATAGAAAAAGGATTTGTGGAGACCAGCATGAGTGATATTGCTGCAACGGTAGGAATCAACCGGCCCACTTTACATTATTATTTCAGAACCAAAGATAAGATGTTCAAAGCCGTGTTCGGCTCGATAGTCATGTCTTTAATGCCGAAAATACAGGATATAGTAAAACAGGATATCCCATTTATGGAGCGACTAAGCATGATTCTGGATGAGTATATTGAGCTTTTCACAAGTAATCCCTGTCTTCCCAGATTCATTTGCGGAGAAATACAGCGTGATGTAAACCACTTGCTTGCCACTGCAAAAGAACTTCAGTTCGGAGATGCTTTATCCCAAGTGAAAGACAGTATACTGACAGCAATGGAAGACGGTAAACTTAAAAAGGTTCCGATACATATTGTATTTCTGACTGTCTACAGCCTATTGAGCTATCCATTTCTTGCCAAGAACCTGATAGTATCTTTATTCTTGGAAGATGAAGCCGCTTTTGCTGACTTCCTGCAAGAATGGAAACAAAACATCATCAACCAATTGCAGAACTTATTGTGTTATGAGGAATAGTATAGATACTATATAAGGAGGTGTGTCATAATGAATAATAAAACGCAGATTAACGCAAATTATCGCAAAAATAATTTTATAAGTCGTTGATTAATATATCAATATAATTGGAATAATCTGCGATAATTTGCGTTAATCTGCGTTTTGACACACTCCGTTATTACCATTCCAATCACCCCATCTTGCACCTTATTCGACCACAAAATCTTCCGATTTAAAATTACTATAGAAACGTCCTGAAATAGCAGTAAACTTCAATACACAGTAATCGGGATCCGTCACTCCCTCCGGATAATACATGGTATCTCCCTCCTGCCAGATCATCTCTTTACTGGCACTATCCGTCAAGACGTCCATCATACCGCGTAGCATGACCCCTCTAAAGAATCTCGTATCGCAGAAGTAGATACATGCATGGTTGTTCTCCCGGTATTGCGCCACACGCATGGACGAAGTATTTGTTGTCAGATAAATCGTTTTTATCCCCTTTCTTTTTCTGGGTTGCAACATTGCTTTGATGGTAGGAAATCCTTCACCGTCTATCGAACCGATAAAAGCTGTTTTCAGCTTATCAATCATGTTGCCTACTGTTTTTTCCGCGTCTCTCATCATTTTACTTTTTATTATTGGTTTATTATCTGATGCGAAAGTAGAGAAATGCCAGGAAAGCAATGCAATAAAAAGAAAGGTAGAAATAGCACTTTTTACGGTTTGTGTGCTTTACGATACAATAACGGAGTTTCTCCCGTATGCTGCCGGAAGCTACGGATAAAATAAGAAACCGTTGAAAAACAGAGTTCAAATGCAATATCAGCTATAGGAAAGTCCGTATAAACAAGCAGCCTCTTAGCCTCTTCCATCACCTTGCTCTGAATATATTGTTTTGCGCTGATTCCCATGGTCGAGGTTATCATCTCATTCAGATAATTAGGAGTAATGCAGAGCTTATCCGCATAATATTGAACCGAATGTTGCTCTTTTGCATGTGTAGCAACCAAATTCATGAATTTACTTACATGATTATTGGAAACTTCCCTACTTCTGCCCTCCTCTATCGAAGTCATTTTAAGGTAAGCACGGTCCAGCAACATCAGGACTTCATAAAGCAATGCTCTCAAAACGTGTACATCGCCCTGTTGATACGAATCAATCTCCATCTTTATATCATGCAAGGTTTCAAGTATGCGTGTATAAAGCTCATCAGACAAATGTAGTAGCGATGAAGAACTTTCTATCTGAAAAAACGAAAGATGCTGTACAAACAAAGAATCTTTAAAGAGGAAAGACAAAAATTCTTCTTCGAAAATCAGAGCATACCCATTGGTGATATGATGAGTATCCCAGTTCCGGATTTCCCCCGGTTTAGAGAAAAGGACGTCACATGGAATTGCTTCATAGGTTTGGTTATCGACTGAAAAAGCTCCCTTACCTTCTGTTATAAAAGTAATATCATAATAATTTAGAGTGTGGACAGCACTTTTAGCCAGGAACTTCTTCACATACTTCAGTTCTACTACATCGACCAAAAGTTCACTCCCATACTTATGCTTATAAAAAGTATATCGAGGTATTGAGTTTTTCATTCAGAATACAAAAATAGTATTCCTTACCAAATAATCCAAAGACTTTTCAAATTCGATTCGATTGAATAAGCCATGAACCATCTGATAAGGAATACATAGAAAAATATGTCTAGGTTATATTTCCTATTTAGAACTTCCGGCCAGATATCCCAAACTGGTCACATCTGCCCCCAAGTAATGATTAATGTGCTTCAATGGCACCCTGTACAGAATATCCGGAATTTCCGCCAATAAAGAGAGGTACCTTTCCCTTACTGTCAGCTTGCGGGCATTCATATCCTCTTCCTCTTTAAAGTAAAACTGATACTCCATCAGTTGACGGACCAGATTCGCAAATGAAATTGAAGATGCACACAACTCTTCAATCTCCTCTTCAC
>ERZ650918.2550-NODE-2550-length-12417-cov-2.613574_pt1 | contig 12417 bp, 8 predicted proteins | sample MGYA00514758_ERZ650918 | MGnify/ENA metagenome assembly ERZ650918 | reverse complement strand
GCGGTTTCTTTCAGTGCTTATGTTATTGCTTTGTTATCGTTATGTTAATTAATTCTTGTTGTTTTGTTGAGGGTTGCTTAGTGCATTTAATGATTCGGGCAATCTCTCGAACGGGTATTAAAGTTTAAAAATCTCTTGCTCTCCATAACTCTCTTCTTTTTTTAGTTTATTACTTTGTTTCTTAATTGATGTTGCAAAGATAAGTGGTTTGTTTCTCTACTTATGTTATTACTTTGTTATCGCTATGTTAATGTTACCTTGCTCTGTTCTGAAGAATTCACTCGATACATTATATAATGTACAAACCTTGGAGTCTCCTAAGATTTGTTTGGTTTCCCAAACATCCAGGTCGTTTAGATGCTTCTTGTTTTCCATACTTGCTTTTTTAAAATTGTTTCTTTTGTTTATTGATTGATGTTGCAAAGTTAAACGGTTTGTTCTGGGGAATATGTTATAGCTTTGTTATTTTTATGTTAATCCTCTTTCTGATTAGTCTGCCTAATTAAACAGTAGCATAAACTTTAACCCACTCTCCATTTTCTAACTGTTTAAAACCGACGAGTCTTTGCTCACCGCCATAAATTTGTTTTTGTTCTTCAATGCTTAATTCATAAAATGTAGTTTCCATAATGTTTCGTTTATTTTTTATTGTTTTATTAATCTGGTGCAAAGTTATTGCATTAATCGGAATAAAAATGTTATCTGTATGTTATCTAATATTGTGAATTTGTTATTATATTTGCACTCAAAATAGTAGAATGAAAGTTGCTGTTCACACGCCAAAAATCCATTGCCGCAGGCAATTTGAAATGAATTTTGGCAACGTTACTGAGAACGGAGTGAACAGTAATGAATGAAATTTCTTTACAAGTGCAAAAAAACGTGCTAGAATAGCACTTGCGCAACCAGGCCAGGTAATCGCGGCTGAACAGACGAAAGGGTTCAGACGAGGAAAGTCCGGGCTTCGCAGGGCAGGATGCCGGATAACGTCCGGTGGAGGTGACTCCCAGACCAGTGCAACAGAAATAAACCGCCTCACTTGCTGAGGTAAGGGTGGAAAGGCAGTGTAAGAGACTACCGCCGTCTTGGTAACAGGCCGGGCACATGTAAACTCCATTCGAAGCAAGACCGAATAGAAAGCGATACGGCTGCCCGTCGTGCTTTCAGGTGGGTCGCTTGAGCCTTATGGCAACGTAAGGCCTAGACAGATGATTACCCAATGACATAACCCGGCTTATCGGTCTGATTGCGTACAAAAAAACAGAACGGATTTCTTCCGTTCTGTTTTTTTGATATTTGTTTTATTATTTATTGCGTTTACCTGTGTATTTCTCTTCGCAGTATTTACATCTGTAAACTTCTTTCTCTTTATCTGCAAGAACAAAGATCTGGTCGAGTCCCTGTTCAATGGAAGTGATGCAGCGTGGATTCTTGCATTTGATCACGTTGACAACCTGATTCGGAAGTTTCAGTTCTTTTTTGGCAACGATCTTCTCGTCCTTGATTACGTTTACAGTAATGTTATGATCGATAAAGCCGAGAATGTCAAGATCGAGATTCTCAACCGGGCATTCAACCTTGATGATATCTTTCTTACCCATTTTGTTGCTGCGCGCGTTCTTGATGATGGCAACGGTGCAGTCAAGTTTATCAAGCTTCAGATCATGATAGATAGTCATGGCCTTGCCTGCTTTGATATGGTCTAATACATAACCTTCGCGAAGTGCTCCAACATTTAACATGGTAATTTTACCTCCAGTAATGTGAGAATCAGGGCCATACGTACATATACACCGTACTGTACCTGTTTGAAATAAGCTGCTCTCGGGTCTGCATCCACCTCTGTTGAGATTTCATTTACACGTGGAAGCGGATGAAGAACGTACATGTCTTTTTTTGCAAGTTCCATTTTCTGTTTGTCCAGAATGTAGAAATCCTTCATGCGGACATAGTCTTCTTCGTTGAAGAAACGTTCTTTCTGTACACGTGTCATGTAGAGGATATCAAGATCTGGTAAGGCATCTTCCAGTCTCTCTACTTCCTGAAATTCGATATTGTTCTTTTTCAGAACATCCTCGCGGATATAGCTTGGGATGCGAAGCTCTTCCGGTGAGATCAGAATGAATTTTACATTTGTGTAACGTACAAGTGCTTCGATCAGGGAGTGAACTGTACGTCCGAATTTCAGGTCGCCGCACAGACCAATGGTCAGATTGTCCAGACGTCCTTTCAGGGAACGGATGGTAAGTAAGTCGGTTAATGTCTGGGTAGGATGTTGATGACCACCGTCGCCGGCGTTGATAACAGGAATAGAAGAAGCCATAGAAGCTACTAACGGAGCACCTTCTTTCGGGTGGCGCATAGCACAGATGTCAGCGTAACAGGATACAACGCGGATTGTATCGGCAACACTTTCACCCTTTGAAGCGGAACTGGAATCAGCTGATGAAAAACCAAGAACTTTACCGCCAAGGTTCATCATAGCAGCTTCAAAGCTGAGACGGGTACGGGTGCTTGGCTCATAGAATAAAGTTGCCAGTCTTTTATCATCGCAGACATGTGCGTATTTATCAGGGTGTTTCTCAATATCGCTGGCCAGGTCAAGAAGAGTATTTAACTCATCAACAGACAGATCCAGCGGACTCATTAAGTGTCTCATTTCATACCTCCATATTTTACTGGTTCAGGAATTTTTATTTAATCCTTCATAACATCATATAATAATCAGGTGCTTTTTTCAAGAGAGTTTTCCAAGTATTTTCTCAAAAAAAAGTCCGGCTCCGAACCAGAGGGGAGCGTAGTCCGGTCTTATCAGTCCCCGGTAATTCAGAGGAGTGTTGCTGTAGTCCCAGGGACACATATGAAAACAGCGCAAAAGAGCACCGCTGATAAATTCCACGAAGAAAAATCCGACAGTATAAATGCAGCCGCGGACAAAAAGCGGGACAGCAGAAAGTTTACCGGAGAGCGGGCGGATGATGGCACCGCATCCGTAAATGGGAAACATTAAAAGGGAAGTTTTTCCTGTCATGGTAAGTTCTCCTGAAAGGATGGAATGCAGTCCGGTCCAGAGGATTTCCATGCACCAGCCCGTCAGACCGCAGAGAATGAAAGCTTTTTTCATAGGTAACGCTCCTGTATAAATTTCTATGATTCTAGTATTGCCTGCCTTGAAAAAAACATACACGTAGGATATAATGAGAACACGTTATTACACTATAGCAATGAGGTGCCTTATGCGCAAAAGGAACGTGTGGAGGGGATCTCATGGAAATAAGAGGAGTTTATTATGAATTATCAGGAAAGCCGGGAGTACATAGACAAAATCACCCGGGAAATTCCCAGTGTCCTGGGACTGGATCATATGCGTGAGCTGATGAAACGTCTTGGAAATCCACAGGATGATCTGAAATATGTGCATATAGCCGGTACCAATGGCAAGGGTTCTGTCATTGCTTTTTTGTATTCTGTTTTATCCGGTGCGGGATATCGCATTGGAAGATATGTTTCGCCTACCCTGTATTCCTACAGAGGCAGGATGGAAGTTTCGGGAAGCAGGATCAGCAGAGAGGACTTTGCTGCTTATATTACACAGGTGTCTGATGTTATTGCTGCTATGACAAAGGATGGTTATCCCCATCCCACTGCATTTGAAATAGAGACTGCGGTGGCATTTCTGTTTTTTAAAAAAGAGAATTGTGATCTCGTTTTGCTGGAAGTGGGAATGGGCGGAAATCTGGACGCCACAAATATTATTAAGAATACGCTGCTGGCAGTGCTGGTATCGATCAGTATGGATCATATGTCTTTTCTTGGAAATACTCTGGCACAGATCGCAGAGAAGAAAGCCGGGATCATCAAAGACGGCTGCAGAGTGGTGACTGCCAGACAGAAGCCGGAAGCAATGCACGTGATCGAGAGGATCAGCAGAGAACATGGTGCAAAATGTACCATAGCAGATGCTTCTGAGGCAGAGGTGCTAAAGGAAAGCTGCCTTGGACAGACAATCCGGTACAGGGGTGAAGAGTATGAGATTCCGCTGGCAGGTGTTTATCAGAAGGAAAATGCAGTAGTTGCACTGAATGCTTTAAAAGTATTGGATGAGCTGGGCTTTTCCACCGCTGCGGAGCAGAAAAAAGAAGGGCTTCGCACAGTAAACTGGAACGGACGGTTTACAGTTATCTGTAAAAAACCGCTGTTTGTGGTAGACGGGGCTCATAATCCTGCTGCTGCGGATATGATGGCAGCTTCAATAGAGCATTATTTTAAGGGAAAACGGATCATCTATATTATGGGAGTGTTTGCAGATAAGGATTACAGAAGTGTGATTCAGAAAACTGCGCACTTTGCAGACCGGATACTCACAATCCAGACTCCGGATAATGTAAGGGCACTGCCTGCCGGAGAACTGGCGAAGACTGTCAGTGAATATAATCCCAATGTACAGGCAATGGATACGATTAAAGATGCAGTGGAGGAGGCTTTTTCACTTGCCGGGGAACAGGATGTGATCATTGCCTTTGGCTCTCTTTCCTTTATCGGAGAGATGACTGATATTGTAGAGAATTTGTGAAAGTAAAAAGGTACAACATAAATGATAGATTTACAGGAATGCAGAAATGAAATAGATAAGATCGACAGCGATATCATACGTCTTTTTGAACAGAGAATGAAGGTGTGTGAGGATGTTGCAGAATATAAGATACGAACAGGAAAGAAGGTTCTGGATCCGGAAAGAGAGAGACAGAAGCTGGAGGTCCTGAGAGGTAAGGCACATGGAGAATTTAATCAGCTTGGTGCGCAGGAGCTTTTTCAGCAGATCATGGCGATCAGCCGTAAGAGACAGTATCAGCTTCTCACAGAGCATGGAATCGAGGATGATGAGAAACTGGAAATGGTAGATGCACTTCCGTTGAAAGATGTAAGAGTTGTCTTTCAGGGTGTGGAAGGTGCATACAGTTATGCTGCAATGAGGGAATATTTCCAGGACGATATTGAGAGTTTTCATGTAAAAACCTGGCGCGATGCAATGGAAGCAGTTGTGGAGGGAAGAGCAGACTATGCGGTACTTCCCATTGAGAATACAACTGCCGGTATTGTGGCTGATATTTATGATCTTCTTACAGAGTATGAGCTGAGTATTGTAGGAGAACAGATCATCCGTCCGGAGCATGTACTTCTGGGACTGCCGGATGCTGAACTGGAGGATATCAGACAGGTATGTTCTCATCCTCAGGCGCTTTCCCAGTGTGGAAAATATCTGGAATCTCATCCGGACTGGAAGAAGAAAGAGATGGAAAATACTGCCGGTTCTGCCAAGAAGATAAAAGAAGACAATGACAAGACGCAGGCAGCTATTGCCAGCAGACAGGCAGGAGAGCTTTACGGACTGAAGATCCTGGCTGAGAATATCTGCTATAACGGACAGAATGCCACACGTTTTGTAATCGTGAGTAAGAAACCAATCTATGTGAAGGATGCACATAAGATCAGTATTTTCTTTGAACTGCATCATGAGAGCGGAACTCTTTACAATATGCTGTCTCACATTATTTATAATGGACTGAATATGACGAAGATAGAATCCCGCCCGATCACAGGGAAGAACTGGCAGTACCGTTTTTTTGTTGACTTCGAGGGGAATTTAAAGGACAGTGCAGTGAAGAATGCCCTGAGAGGAATTGAGGCAGAAGCTGACAGAATGAGAATTTTGGGAAATTATTAAAAATCATTTCCATAATGCCAGAGCGTGTTTGAAAAATCATTTCCACAATCTGCACGTCCCACTTTGCGGCATATTTTGCGTAAAGCATTTTTCAAACACACTCTGGTACATCGTTTTCGAAATAATTATACCACTCACAGCAGAACAATAAGATAAAACAACAAGGTAAGAAGGAAGTAATAAAAAATGGCTAGATTAAATGAATGCATCTTATACCGTAACTTTGAACATGGAGAAATCCTTGATAAAATGGCAGAACTGATGAATGCCTGGGAACAGAAAGCACCTGATCTGAAAGAAAAGGAAGGGCTGTTCTTTGAGTGTGCCAACGGACTGGTGGAAACTGCCGGCGCTTATGGCTTTTCCGGAAATTTATGGCACTGTTATCTGACATTTCTTCTGGTAAATAATGAAAATGCATTCAGTACAGCCTGTGAGATCAGAGGGGCTGTCAACGGAAGTATTAATGAACTGGCACTGAATGATTTCGGTGTGTTTAAAGAACTGTATGATTTTGACCTGACTGTACTGGATGAGGCATTTGGAATTTCCTGCTGTAAGGTTCTCGGTGATTATACCAACACCGGAAGCAACAGCAAGATGTTTAATTCCCGCATCAGGGACCGTATCTGTGATCTGAGCAAAACGCTGGCAGCAGCGGAGTCCACAGAGGAATTCATGAAGGATATGGTACAGTTTTATAAGGATTTTGGTGTGGGTAAGCTGGGATTACATAAGGCTTTTCGTGTAGGCCATGATGAGAATGACAATGTGGAGATCCAGCCTATCACAAGGATCGCTCATGTGAAACTGGAAGACCTGGTCGGATATGAAATCCCGAAGCAGAAACTGATCGAGAATACAGAAGCTTTCGTAAGAGGCAGAAAGGCAAACAACTGTCTGCTTTTTGGTGATGCGGGTACAGGTAAATCCTCAAGTATCAAGGGAATCCTGAACCGTTATTATGATGAGGGACTTCGTATTATCGAGGTGTATAAGCATCAGTTTCAGGATCTGAATGATGTGATCGCCCAGATCAAGAACAGAAACTATAAATTCATTATCTATATGGATGATCTGTCATTCGAGGAATTTGAAATCGAATATAAATATCTGAAGGCAGTGATCGAGGGTGGTCTGGAGAAGAAGCCGGACAATATCCTGATCTATGCAACAAGTAACAGAAGACATCTGGTAAGAGAGAAATCCAGTGACAAGCTGGAGATCATGGATGATGACGATCTGCATTCCTCCGATACAGTGCAGGAGAAGCTTTCACTGGTTTATCGTTTTGGTGTCCGTATTTATTATGGTGCACCGAGCAAAAAAGAATTCCAGACAATTGTGAAAGCTCTCGCAGAGAGAAACGGAATTACCATGCCGGAGGACGAACTGCTTCTGGAAGCAAATAAGTGGGAGCTTTCCCATGGAGGACTTACAGGACGAACTGCACAGCAGTTTATCGACCATCTGCTGGGTGTGGAGAAGGAATAAAAAAGCAAATAGATGAATGGTAAAGGGGGAACGCATATGGCAGTCATGACATTTGCAGCTATTGACATCGGATCTTATGAAGTCAGCATGAAGATCTTTGAGATGTCAAAAAGAATTGGTTTTCGTGAACTGAATGATGTCAGATACAGTCTGGAAATTGGAAAGGGTGTCTATTCTGACGGAAAGATCGATTCAGAAATGCTGAATGTTTTATGTGAGGTGCTGAACGACTTTAAGAGGCTGATGCAGGACTTTGGGGTGGAAGAGTATCGTGCCTGCGGCACCAGTGCATTCAGAGAACTTGTGAATCCGCTGCTGATCATTGAACAGATCTATCAGCGTACAGGAATGAAAATAGAAATATTAAGCAGTGCAGAACAGCATTTCCTTGGGTACAAATCAATTGCTGCCATAGAAAAGGGATTCAAAAAGATGATCCAGAAAGGCACCGCAATCCTGGATGTGGGCGGCGGAAGCCTTCAGGTTTCCCTCTTTGACAAGGATGCTCTGGTCACTACTCAGGGACTTAAAATGGGAAGTTTAAGAATCCGCCAGCGTCTGCAGGAACTGGAGAAAACAACCATTCATTATGACAAGCTGGTTGAGGAATTTATCCGAAATGACCTGATGAGCTTTCAGCGTCTGTATCTGAAGGATAAGGAGATCAGGAATGTGATCCTGATGGGAGATTTTATTACAGATATGATCTTCCAGGAGGAAATGGAAGACAGGATCATTACAAGGGAAGAATTTATGAAACGCTATGAGGATACAGTTGGAAAATCTGTTGACCTGCTGGCACAGGAGATGGAGATTGATCCGGAATATGCATCCCTTGTTGTGCCGACCATGGTAGTGTGCAGAAATTTTATTGATATTTTCAATGCAGAGTCTCTCTGGGCACCAGGTGTTTCCCTGCTGGATGGAATTGCCTATGATTTTGCAGAGAAGAAAAAATTTCTCAAAAGTGTCCACAATTTTGAGAATGACATTCTGGTTACATCAAAGAACATTGCAAAACGCTATTCCAGCAGTAAGAGCCATATCCAGGGAACTATGAATCTTTGCCTGAATATCTTTGACAGTATGAAGAAGGTTCATGGTATGGGAGCGAGAGAACGTCTGTTATTGCAGATCGCGGCACTACTTCATGACTGTGGCAAATATATCAGTATGGAAAAGGTTTCTGAGTGTTCCTATCAGATCATTATGTCTACAGATATCATTGGGCTGTCCTCTCTGGAACGCCAGATGATCGCATGTGCGGTCAGATTCAATAATTCTGCGTTTGTTTATTACGATGAACTTTACAGTATGGGAATCGCTATAGACAGAGAGAGCTATATCAAGGTGGTAAAGATGACTGCAATCCTTCGTTTGGCGAATGCCATGGACAGAAGTCATTATCAGAAAGTAAAAGGAATCAAAGCAGTGCTCAAAGACAGAGAACTGCAGATGATCGTGGATTCTGCACAGGACATTTCCCTGGAACTGGGACTGCTGAAAGATAAAGAGGCATTTTTTGAAGAAGTATTTGGCATTCGTCTGGTTCTCAGACGCAAGGGCAGAGCGTAAAGGAGGATGAACTTATGGACTTTGAAAAATTTGAAAAGAAAGAATATTTCGTGAATCGCGAGCTGAGCTGGCTCAAATTTGATGAGCGTGTTCTGAGTGAAGCAAGAGATAAAAATCTTCCTTTGTTTGACAGACTGAAGTTCTTAAGCATTACCGCATCCAATCTGGATGAATTCTTTATGGTGCGTGTGGCGTCTCTTAAGGATCAGGTACATGCAGGATATCATAAAACAGACATTGCAGGAATGACAGCCAAGGAACAGTTAAAAGAAATCAGTGTCCGTACCCATGAACTGGTTCATGTACAGTATAATACACTGAACCGTTCTCTGATCCCTGCGCTTGAGAAAGCCGGAATGCACCTGGTGGCAGCCCATGAGAATCTTACAGAAGCACAGAGTGTATTTGTAGACAGATACTTTGAGGATAATGTATATCCGGTACTTACACCGATGGCGATGGATTCTTCCAGACCGTTTCCGCTGATCAGAAACAAGACATTAAATATCGGTGCCCTGATCTCCAAGAAGGAGAAGAGTGATAAACTCAACAAAAAGGATAAAGCAGGAGAACTTCTGTTTGCTACAGTGCAGGTTCCGTCTGTGCTTCCAAGGGTGGTGCAGATTCCGTCAAAGAAGGATGGAGATACCACAGTGATCCTGCTGGAAGAGATTATTGAAAGAAATATTGACAAACTTTTCCTGAGTTATGATGTGATATGTGCCCATCCTTACCGTATTATGCGTAATGCGGATCTTACCATCGATGAAGATGAGGCAGAGGATCTGCTGGTGGAGATCCAGCGCCAGTTAAAGAAACGTCAGTGGGGTGAGGTTATCCGTCTGGAAGTAGAGGATAAGATGGATGAACGCCTGCTGAAGATTCTGAAAACGGAATTTGATATCAAAGAGGCAGATATTTTTGAGATAAACGGACCTCTGGATCTTACCATGCTTATGAAAGTATATGGTGCGGATGGCTTTGATGCTTACAAGACACCGAGATATCAGCCGGCACCTGTACCGGAATTTCAGAATGAGAAGGATATTTTCCAGGTGATACGTGAGGGCGATGTATTCCTGCATCATCCTTATATGAGCTTCGATCCTGTTGTAAATTTCGTACGTCAGGCAGCAAAAGATCCGGATGTTCTGGCTATTAAACAGACTCTGTATCGTGTCAGCGGCAATTCACCGATCATTGCTGCCCTTGCGCAGGCAGCAGAAAATGGCAAACAGGTTTCCGTACTGGTAGAGCTGAAAGCACGTTTTGATGAAGAAAATAATATTGTATGGGCGAAGAAGCTGGAGAAGGCAGGATGTCATGTAATTTATGGTCTGGTAGGCCTTAAGACACACAGCAAGATCACACTGATTGTGCGCAGGGAAGAGACAGGAATCCGCCGTTATGTGCATCTGGCAACCGGAAACTACAATGATTCCACTGCAAAACTCTATACAGACTGCGGTATCTTTACCTGCGATGAACGTTTTGGTGAAGATGCAACAGCAGTATTTAACATGCTCTCCGGATATTCTGAACCGAAAAGCTGGAATAAGCTGATCGTAGCACCAATCTGGATGAAGGACAGGTTCTTAAGCCTGATTGAACGTGAGGCAGAGAATGCGAAGAAAGGACTCCCGGCGTTGATCCGCGCAAAGATGAATTCCCTCTGTGATCCGAAGATTATTGCAGGATTGTATTATGCATCTTCCTGCGGAGTTCAGGTGGAGCTTCTGGTAAGGGGGATCTGCTGTCTGAAAGTAGGAGTGCCGGGAATCAGTGAGAATATTCATGTCCGTTCTATTGTAGGGGAATTTCTGGAGCATAGCCGTATTTTCTATTTTGAAAACGGCGGAAACCCGGAAATCTATATGGGAAGTGCGGACTGGATGCCGCGTAACCTTGACCGCAGGGTAGAGATTGTTTTCCCTGTGGAAGATGAGAAGATTAAGAAAGAGCTGGAACACGTACTTGATCTGGAGTTTAAGGATAATGTAAAAGCTCATATCCTGCAGCCGGATGGAACTTATGTGAAGCCGGATAAACGAGGCAAAGCCCAGATTAACTCTCAGATGGAATTTTGTATGGAGGCAACTGAGAAAGCTGCACTTCATAAACACGAAGAAAAGAAATCCCGCGTATTCATTCCGGCAGAGCCTGCGGAGGATATAGAGGAATAAAAAACAGTCAGAAACAGAAATAAATAACTGGGAAATGCCATGGAAAGCGGTGGAGCTGCCATGGCATTTCTTCTCTGGAACAAAAAATAAAAACCTTTTTTGTGGCAAAAACCGCGTAAATACAGGGCTTTTTGAACGAAAAATTCGAGAAAAATAAAAAAATTGAAATTTTTTTAAAAAAGTACTTGCATTTTAGAAAAAGATGGTGTATATTAAACGAGTCGACAGCGAAGAGCGAACGACAGACAAGTAAATGGCCAGTTGGTCAAGGGGTTAAGACGTCGCCCTCTCACGGCGAAAACACGGGTTCGATTCCCGTACTGGCTGCTACAAAATAGTGAGAATTTAACCAGAGCTTAGGCTCTGGTTATTTTTTTGTCAGGGATTTCTCCTGACATGTTGTATGTCTTCGCAGACAAAAATGATTCACGAACCTGGAGCTTTCATCTGACAATAGAGGAGTAATACTTGGAAAGGAAGAATGATATGGTCACTGATGAAGAACTTTATGGGCAATATCTGTGCGGTGATGAGACAGGACTTGAACTATTGATAAAAAAATACGGCGACCCATTGACCTTATACATCGATGGTTATCTGCATGATGTCCACGAAGCGGAGGATTTAATGATGGAAACCTTTTCCTGGCTGTTTACGAAAAAGCCCCGCATCCGGGACGGATGTTTTAAGGCTTACCTCTATAAAGCAGCGCGGCACATGGCTTTGCGCCACAAAAGCAGACGGCGGATTTTCTTCAGTCTTGACGACCTGGCCAGAGAACCGGAGGCACAAACGCTGGTGGAGGAGGTCGTCCGCACAAAAGAGCGAAACCAGATCCTGCATCTCTGCATGGACGAGTTAAATCCAGATTATCGGGAGGCTCTTTATCTGACCTATTTTGAGGGCATGAGCTATCAACAGGCCGCTGAGGTTATGGGGAAAAGTGTAAAGCAGATTACAAATATGGTGTACCGGGGGAAAGAGCGTTTACGCGGATTATTGAAACGGGAGGGTATTACAAATGCTGAAAGATGAGGAACGGATTGCAGAGATAAAACGGCGTATTGCAAAAAAAGAACAACAGCAGAGACTGCGGCGCAGACGGATTGTTTCCGCTGTTTGCATAGCGGCATGCTTTGCAGTGATTGTTGGGGTTTCCTTTGCCATGCCCGGTATTATCGGGCGGGTCGAACCCGGTACTTCTTCAGGCTTTGAAACTGCGGCAACAATTTTGGGCGGCAGCACCGCACTGGGATATATGGTGATCGGACTGTTGGCTTTTATCCTCGGCGTGTGCGTGACTGTTCTGTGCTTCCGTATCCGCCAGCTGAATAAAAAGGAGCAGACGGAGATGAAAAAGGAGGACGATGGGGATGGAACTGTTCAGTAACTTTTTTCAATTCGCTGTTACCCTGTTGGGTTTTTGTATGAGTGGTATTC
>ERZ650918.2547-NODE-2547-length-12433-cov-3.465261_pt1 | contig 12433 bp, 10 predicted proteins | sample MGYA00514758_ERZ650918 | MGnify/ENA metagenome assembly ERZ650918 | reverse complement strand
TATCTTTATGTACTAATACATAATCACCTAACATTTCTTGTAAGTGGTCTAAACATATACAATAAGATAAACCATTTACATTTATTTTAAATACTTCTTGATATTCTATATTATGCTCAGGTCCTATAGTTTGTCCTGGCTTAACACATTTATAGCAATAATCTAATCCATTTGCTAATTGTATTCCATCTACTATTGTTTTTTCAAATATAGCCATCTTTAATAGCCCTCCTTTTAATTCTTATATTATTTTATATATGAAAAAAGACTAAGCTTTATGCTTAGCCTTTAACTATTGAATCTAAATCTACATCTCCAGGAACGATTATGATTCCTGATTGGTCTGGTATATATATTTTAGGCTCTATAGTAAGAGTGTTATGTATTAATTCTTTTTTCTTATCTATTATTCTTACAAATATAAAATCTTTATATTTATTGAAATCTGACGGTAGTTCTCCGTATAGATAGTCATCTTCTGCATCTTCTCCTGTAAGAGTAAACCACTCTTCCCCATCAAGGGAATACTGAGCTTCATCATCCATTCCCATATTAAATACTTCTACTTTAACGAATAGATGTTTATCTAGTGAAAAAGTATTAGACTCATATACTTCATAATTTCTAGTCCATGGTTTTATATCTGGAGCTTGTATTACAGATTCATAAGGTATATCTTCTACTATTCCGTCTATTCTTCTTTGTATTATCTCTTCTAATGTCATGTTAACTTCATCTTCGTAAACAGTCATTGAATGATATGGTTCTTTATTTTTTGTAGCTTTATACATATCTGCTGTCATTAATAGCGGTATTGCTTTTTCAGATTCAAATGCTATTGTTTTAGCAGTATAAATATAGTTATTTAATGTTATAGAACATGAAGTTTGTATATCTGCATAATCACTTGTTGAAGTAGAATAAACATATAGATAAGGTTTTGAGCCAACTTGATTTGCCCAATTGACAACTTCAGAACTCATAGTTATTGCTCTATTAGACATAGTCTTTCCTGAACCTGGTCCTCCTGTTGTTGCATTGAATTGTCCAGTAGGTGTTCCTGGTGTTGAACTTGGAGCTCCATTATTTCTATGGAATCTAAGAGTTTGATTATTGTTATAAGAACCTGCTCCACCTCTTACTCCTGTAAAAGTAGCTGAGCCAATTGAAGTAATACTTCCTGAACCTGGAAAGTTAGCAGCATTTAAGCCTAAGTATCCCATACAAGAACCATAAGAACTATACACACCTTGTCTAGCAGTATTTGTATTTAACCATTTTGAATCTCTATATGTATTAAATGAAGTTGAAGATATAGTTTTACTTGTTGTAACAGCTGTTTCTGGATACAATTGTGTCCAAGCTGAACCATTCCATTTTTGTACTTTAGCATCTACCCAAGCACTCCCATTCCATTTTTTAACTGGTGCAGTAACCCAAGCAGAACCGTTCCATTTTTTTGTATAAACTGCCATTATATATTCCTCCTTTAAATTAATAATAAAGACCGAACTAATATTGCTCAGTCTTTATTATATTAATAGCTTTTAAGCTTGAATCCATACATCTCCAGTAGCAACTCCTGATGGAGTACCAGATTGTATAAATAATCTTTTACCAGCTATTATAGCGTTAACTGTACTATTACATTGAGTAGCTCTAAACTCTCTAAGTCCACTAGAAGTAGAATTAGTACCAGCAGCATATAAAGCATCTCCAGCAACATCGTATTCTATACGAACGTTATCTGAGAATCTTATGCTAGGATAACTTGTGTTTGTTAATTTTAAACCAATAGCTCTTAAATCACCACAGTCAACAGTTGCTCTTGCTCCAGCTGTGTCTATGAAATATATCATTTTACTATCACTTGAAGCCATTATGCTAGTTCCAAATCTTAAATAGTCACAAGTTAAATTACCACCAGCTCCTTGTAACCATAAGCTTCCTCTATCTAAAGCTATATTATTTTTACCATATATAGTACCTTTTAAGTTAGAAACACCAGATACGTCTAAATCTGTTAACCAAGCTTTATTAAATCTATAAGAAGATGTTCCTATATCTGGTACAACACTATCTGCATTTCTAGGAGACCAGAAAGCTTCCCCACCAAACACATAACTACTTGTTTGTTTGTTATCTGTCATATTATATGTTGATAATGCAACAGAACCTCCACTATAAGAATATACATCCATAGAACCTCTCATATCTTTAGAACTTAAAGTTCTATGAACATTTATCTTACTAACAGCTCCATCTGATTTTTTAATAGTTAAATCACCAGTTAAAGTGCCACCTGTAAGTGGAAGATAGTTTCCAGAAACTCCTCCAGTTGCACCTATTTCAGCTAACGTCCAAGTTACATTCCCAGACCCATCAACTGTCTTAGTTGTGTTACCTATTGTAATACTTCTAGCTGTTCCCCATTTAGCAGTTGTTATATTCGCAGAACCGTTAAATGAAGTACCGTTTATTGTTCTAGCAGTTGTTAAAGTATTTGCAGAGTTAGCCGTTGATACATGTCCTGCATCTGTAGCTCTAACTAAAGTAGATGCATATGTTCTTAAATTTCTCATATTAGCTTCAGTATATGCATTTGTACCAGAAGCATTTGTATTGTATTTAGTCCATATTCCTGAATGTGCTTGACTTCTACCATTTTCTGATAACACATACCATGTCATACCTGCATAAGCACCAGGTGACTTATAAAATACATCCATACATGCACTTCTTGGTTGACTCATTAAGTTAAATACTAAAGCATCTGCAGCGAATCCATGTCTAACAAGCCATTTTATTTCTCCATCTGAACTATTTGCATTCGCTATCTCATTAGTTCTAAATGCTATTTTGGCAATACCAAATCCACCACCATGATAACCTGAATGCATTACTATTATTATAGATTTATCAACATATTTTGCATTAGCTATATCAGTTGTTAAAATTCTATGATATAAGTTAGTATTATTATCATTAACATTACAGCAATAGTTTTCTACTGGTATAGTGTAGTTAGTAGAGCCATTTACTGAAACACCGTTTAGACTTCTTGCAGTACCCCAGTTTGCTGTTGTGATATTTCCTGTACCATCGAAATTCGTACCGTTTATAGCTCTAGCAGTTGTTAAAATCTTAGCTGAATTTACATTAAAATTAGATACGTCTTTTAAAAACATAATTTCCATCCTTTCTATTATATACCTACATTTTTAATAGCTAAATGTCGGTATATCTTTCTATATAAGCTTTTTAAATTTAAATGTTATATTTGAAGCTGCTGAAAAAGCATGTGTACAAGATATTTGTAATTTTAAATATCCACCACCTGTTGTTCTTATAGTTCTTAAATATACATGCTTTCCATTGCTTGCATGACCTGCTTTATGAAGTAATATTTCGTCAGCTTCACCAGAGTTACTAGTTCCACTATACCAAGACATTATTCCAGAATAGAATTCTTGATATTGGCCTACGTTAGTCCCATCATTTACATACATTTGAACTGCATAGGTTCCTGATTCTAAGTTAGAGCCAGCTATTCCTGTATCTACCCAAGAAGTAGTGACATTTAATAATTTTGTTATAGTAGTTATATCATTAGCTGTTGCTTTTATAGTTACATTTCCAGAACCATCAAATGAAGCAGACCCAGAAAGTATTCCTCCAAGAGATATAGTTCTAGCAGTTGCCAATTTAACAGCTGCATCTGCATTGCCTCCTGCACTAGAAGAACCAGCGTAATTATGTGTATGTGAAATTGCTGCCGCACCTATTTCAGATACTGTTGGTTTATCCCCAGCATGATACACTTTGTTACCATTAAAGGTTAATTCCTTTCCTAGTATTTTCATATTTTCAACTCCTTTAATTTAAATTATATTTATATTTTTTATTACATTATATATATACTATATAGTGTTGGGCTACGCCAATAATCGACAAATTTTTTTCTATTAAATAAATAAAAAAATAGGGACTAGAAATCCCCATCTTTTTCCTGTTTAATAATTTTTTCTAATTTTGAAACTTTTTCTTCTAATAGCTCTCTTCTCTTTATTTCTTCTTGAAGAGCACCAGTTAATAAGAATACATAATTGTTTAAACTATAAGCAAGCTTCCCATCTTGTTCTCCAACAAAAGTTTTACCTACTCTGTCTTCTGATATTTCATTAGCTATGAAACCTATTTTATTATCAAAAGAACTTTTTTCATATTCATCATTTTCATTTAGGTGAAGCTGTAACATCAGATGGTTTTATTCAACGTACAGGAGATGTACTTTTTGCAATATTAACGCCTAATGATGTCTATTTTCTTTGTGTTACATCATAAGATGTATCTAATGTTTTTTGATTCTCATTGATTATATCTAAGTTAGCTGTTTTTTCTTCAGAATTTGCTACACGTCTAATATTTTCTTTTAGACTCATATCTGACCAACTACCGCTATTAGCCCATACAGAACCTGCATATACACTAGCACCATTACCTGCTGTATCTATTAAATGTATCTTTTTATTATTATCACCTGCAAGTATATTTTCATTGAATCTTAAGTAATCACAAGTCATCATATTACCAATTGTTCCACAATATAAAGAACCGTTAGCTAGAGCTATATTATTAACACCATATATAGCACCTTTTGTTGTTATACCACCTCCTGAAGTTATAGAATTGTCAACTCTTAAATTGCTAGTCACTGTCGCACTACCATAACACTCTAAAGCATTTGTAACTATAGATGAAGAGTTGAAGCTTTTAGAAGATAGAGCCCCTGCACTTGTAAGATTAAAATTAGGAGATGATATGATAAACTCACTAACATTTAACTTTAAAGGATTAGCAGATATAGTTAAACCTGCAAAACCAGATGACTGTGACAATACAGCTCCTTCAGAAAATCTTAATTCTCTTAATCCAGTTATCTTACTTGGAATAGTAGTGGATATTGTTATATCCTTTGTTCCATCAAAGTCAACTCCATTAATTTTTCTTGCTGTCGCTAATTTAGTTGCTTTTGCTGCTGTGGATGTATAATCTAAATATGTATTTGCTATATAATCAGCACTCCACAATGTAGTTCTAGATATAGCTCCATCATTAATAGCTGATGTTTTTATATAAGTTGAATCATGATTGTGATTTGATGTTGCTGCACCTATTTCATTTACTGTTGGCTTATTGCCAACATGATATACCTTATTTCCATTGAAAGTTAGCTCTTTCCCAAATAATTTCATATTTTCCAACCCCTTTCTCTATATAAATTACCTCTTCATTTCTTTATAATTACTTCTTTTTATTGATTATACTGGCACTATTTATGGTGAACAGTGTCGAAGGTGTATTAAAAATAAAAAAGAGAGGTAAATACCTCTCCTATATATGTTACTGTATATTATTATTTAGGGAATCCATTACTCCAACCTTGTGGCACAGTTGTCATAGAGAATCTTCTCCACTCATTAGTAATTTCTACCATTTTAGGTTGACATACACCTTTATTATGTTGCCAACTATCGTGGAACATTAATCCTTCTGCTAACCACCAGTCTCCACCACAATTACTACAATAATGAGTTTGGTCTCTATCATCTACACCATTTTCATCCCACTTAACTTTTCTCAAATCTATACAAGTATAAATGTATTGGTATTTAGTATCAAAAGCCTTTATATTTGAAAATGGGTGATACATACAGTTTTCTGAATTAATCTTGTTTGCTTCTCTAAGTATTATAGTTTTTGATGTGCTAGATTGTTTAACACTGTCTCCAAAATATCTATTGCTGTCTCCATTAAATGACTCTGCATAAAAGTTACCATTTGGTACAGGTAGATGTTGAACTAATTCCCACTTTCCATTATACCAACCATAAACTTTTATATCCTTCATCTCAACACCTGTATTTTGAGTAAAAGGTGTTCCTTCAACTCTATATACATTAGACCAACAACCTAGTGCTTGAAACGCACCTGTTCCTGGACATCCACTTTGACCACAACTGTGAGCCATAGCAGTAGGTCTATATTGGTTTTCCCATCTACTATTGTGTTTCCAACCTGTTATATTACCATTAGGTATGGCTTCGTGTGCTTGACCCATTGGGTACATTTTGTCAAGTATATACTCAGGAGTACAAGATTTAGTATATTCATTAGAAGGTTCAGGACTAATACCACCACCTCCACTTGAGGATGCAGTAACTGTTACAGAACAAGAAGTCTCAAATTTCCCATCAGAAGTTCTAAATCTTATTGAAGTTTGTCCTTGACCTACTCCTGTTATTCTGTATCTGTAACTTCCTAAATCAGATACACTAGCAATAGCTCCACTGCTGCTCATATACTCAATATTTTTGTTTGTAACATTACTTCCAAATGATATTGTTACTTCAGCAGTTTTACCAGTTTCTATTGAAATACTTGCAGGTTCTACTTTTATTCCAGAAGTAGTTGTACCTCCACTTCCACCAGAGTCTGAACCTCCACCAGAATAACTACTTACTATTATACTAAATGTATTTGATGTTGCTATATCCACATACTCATTACCAACATAGTTTTTAGCTACGATAGTAAGGTTATCATGTGTACCAATACTTAAGTTACCAGTATAACATACTACTTTTCCAGAGCTTGTATCTCTGTAAGCACTTACAAAATAAGTTCCATTTTGTCTTAATTCCCAAGCACAAGAAGAAGGGATATTAACGTTTGTTGTGTAACTTATTTCTAGCATTTCAGTAGGCTTTATAGTATAAGAACTATCAACAGTTATATTATTATCTGGATTTGGTGTAGGCGGTTCTGGCTCAGGTTCAACAACATTTTCAGATACATTAACATGGACATCGTATTTAAATCCACCATCATCTGTTGTAACTGTAATTTTTGCGTATCCTGGATTTATTGCAGTAATTAAACCTGTTTCATTAACAGTAGCAACATTTGGGTAATCAGAATACCAATAAATAATCTGATTAGTAGCATTACTCGGAATAACAGATGCAATCATTTGTCTTGTTTGTCCTACAGTTAATGCGATATTCCAATCATCAACTGTTATACCTTTAACTGGTATAATAGTTTCTTCACCATTATCGCCACCACTATTATCACCTTTATTTATTAAATTTAATAACTCATTAATAGCTCCAATAACTGTTTTATTAGAAGTATTTAATGAATTAAAAATTGTAGTAGAATCAAATGTACCAGTATCTCCTTTTTCCCCTTTAAGAGAACCGTCATCTAATTTTTGTTGTAGTGTTTTACCATCTGTAAATAAAACATCTGAAGCAACTAGTTTATTTCCCCCATGATAAATGTTTTTACCATTGAATGTTAAATTTTTGCCAACTATTTTCATAAATATTTTCCCCCTTTTATTATCAAAACACCATTTCTTAGATAAAGATTTTAGATGCTATTTTATAGTTTTGTTGCAAAGAATAACAGGATAGAAAAATTCGTTATTTCTCTATCCTGCGTAATAGTTTAAATTATCCAGTTACCACTACTCTGTAAGCACCAGAAGCAGGAGCAGAAGCAAATAATATGTCTATATTATTAGAGTCAAATATTTGAACGTCTGCCATTACTACTTGCTTAGTAGCAACCTCTTTAACAGTTATAGTAATATCTTCTGTTCCTAAGTTATGAGCAACTCTTATAGTAGTAGCTGAACCATTTCCTATATTAGCAGCATATTTTCTAGCATATACACCATTATGGTTATGGTTAGAAGCAGCGTAGTTATGAGTATGTGATGTTATAGCACCTGTTAACTTAGCTTCTATTTCAGCTTTAGTTATATCACTGTTCTTTTGAGCATCAGCAGGAGCGTGAGCAGCTTGAGAATGGTTATAAGCTATTAAACCTTGGTCCCCTCTAAATGCTGTAGATGAAGTTGTACCTAAAGCTAAGTTAGATTTAGCATTCCAAGCATTTCTTTCAGAAGCAGTTATGTGAACTGTAGTATCGCTTGTATGTGATGCAGGAGCATAAGAACCAGTTGTTTGTTTACCATCTAAAGCCTTCTCTAATTTACCTATAGCAGTATTTAAAGAATCTGTAGCAGATATAGCAGCAGCAGCTTCAGCTTTTGCATATCCTGTCATTGCGTTTATTGTATTAGAAGCTTGGTTATGTGCACTAGGATTAGCTGTTATTGTTATATCAGCAGTACCATCAAATGCAACACCGTTTATTGTTCTTGCTGTAGCTAATTTAGTAGCAGCTGCAGCAGTAGCAGTTTTTCCTAAGTAAGCAGAATCATGGTTATGACTAGCAGCAGCATATGAACCTACAGCTTGCTTTCCGTCTAAAGCTTTTTCTAACTTACCTAAAGCTGCATTTAATGTATCAGAAGCAGCTAAAGCACCAGTTGCAGTTGGTTTAGCATATCCTGTTAAGTTAACTTGAGCTCCTGTATGTGTATGTGAGCTATTAGCCTTCTTAGCTAACTCTGTATCTACATAAGATTTTTCAGCTTTAGTTCCAACTTTTTGTAATAAGTCAGTAACACCAGCTTGGTTTCCTTGAACAGCATCAGCTAATTCTTGTAATGTATCAAGAGCTTCTGGAGCAGAACCAACTAAATCTGCTACTTTTTTATTAGCATATGTTTTTGCATCTGCAAGAGCTTTATCAGCTTTAGCTTGAGCACCAGCAGTAGTTTCTTTAGCATTCCAACTAGACTTTTCAGAAGCACTAACAGTTTCACCACTAACAGCTATTGTTATTTTATCAGTAGTAGCATCTGGAGTTAAAACTATATTAGAACCAGCTACGAATTCTAATGTATCAGTTGTACTATCAGCAGCTACAGTAGTAGTTCCTACTTTAACATTTGAGAATGCATTTTGGTTTACATATTCGTTATGTGTATGTGATGCTGGTGTAAATGTAGAAGGTTTCCCTGTTACTTCACTCCAAGCAGGTACATAACTAGCAGGCTTGTAAGCATTGTCATGGTTGTGGTTAGCAGCAGCTTTACCATCTAATGCTGATTGTAAACCAGATATTTGAGCTATTGTATGAGTAGATGGATGTTCATATCCTAAATCAACCCATTTAGTTCCATTGTATCCAAAATATTTGTTACTAGCTGTATTGAAGTATATTTGTCCAGCAACTGGAGTTGAAGGAGCAGTAGCTAAGTTTTGGATTTTGGCATTTTGTAATTCATTTTGACTTAAGTCAAGATTAACTAAATACTTCATATAATTTTATTCCCCCTTAATTTAGATAAGCAGTTCCTGCAAAACCTGATGCAAAACTGATTGTTAGATTATTAATGTCTGTATGAGAAACATCTCCAATAACAACTGTTCCTGCACTATCCACTATAGATACTGAAGGAAATTTGCCAAGGTTATGATTAATTTCCCAAACATCAGTTGACGCTATTTGATTATGAACATAATGCTTTGGTTTTGCTATTTGTTCTTTTTCTTCTAACGTAACAAACTGAAAGTTTTCATCAGTTATTATCTGGTCAGCAGAAGTCTGAAAATGGACAATCTCATATTCACCCCTCGAGTTTTTGATACGATATCTTGTCTTAATAGCCATTACCACATTTTCCTTTCTGTATTAATTTGACAAACAAAAATTTTTTTTGTCTATAATTTAATTACTAAAATTTTATTACAATTTTATATTAGTTTTAAAAAGAAAAAAGGATAGACAAAATACTGTCTACCCTCTTAACCACTAAACTAATTGTAACCAAACATGTCCTTCTTCAGTTTCAGTTGGCTCTTCTTCAGCAACAACTGGAACAAATTTGTTTATTCTATTGTTTAACCTAGTGTCTTCAGCTTTTAAAGCAGTTTCTTTTTCAGTTAAAGAAGAAGTTAAGTCAGACTTAACAGTGTCAACTTTAGAATTAACAGAAGATATAGAAGAGTTTAATTCTGTTTTAGCAGAGTTTAAAGCACCTTCTACTCTAGTTATTTCTGATTTTCTATCAGCAACTTCTTGAGTTATAGCAGCAGTATTAGCTACAACTTTTTCATTCACTGTGTTAACAGCAGCTGATATTTTAGAATCTACTTGAGTACCATCAAGCTTGCTATCTATCTTACTAACTAACTCAGTAGCTAAATCAGCTTCAGCTATTTTATCAGCTAACTTTCTGTAAGTAGTATCAGCTTCTGATTTCTTTAAGTAATTAACTAAGTCTAATTCAGAAGTTATTTCGTCAAATACAACCCATCCTTGAGGAACTGATTTAACAACTATTGCACTAACACCTTTGAAGATGTAAGCTCTCTTAGTAGATATAACGTAAGCTAAATCCCCAACTTTAGGGTTAGGATTTTCAGTAGCTATTTCATCTTCTGTTTCAACAACTATAGTATTAGAGTTTTTGTTAGATACAGCATCTTTTAACTTAGATATTTCAGACTCATTAGTAGAAACTCTACCAGCTAAAGTATCTATGTTACTTTGTAAAGTAGTCTTAGCTTCTTGAACTTTTGCTTGAGCATCAGCTTTTGCATCTTCTAAAACTTTTGTATCAGCAGCTTTATAAGCAGCATCTATCTTGCCTATTTCACCATCTGTATAAGTTTTAGCAGATTCAACGGCTTCTCCTTTAGCAGCTGATATTTTACCGTCTACAGCTTCAACTTTTTGTTCAACTGCTTCTACTCTTCCAGATAAAGCAGAGTTTGCTCCATTAATTTCTAAAACTTTTTCATCAGTGTAAGCTTTAGCATCTTTTAAAGCTTTGCTTATAGAGCCAGTTGTTTCTTCGTTGCCATTAATAACGTCTATTTTACCATTAATAGCATTAACAGCTGCTTCTCTAGCTTGAGTTTCAGCAGCTATAGCTTCTTTATTAGAAGTTATTTGAGATTTTTCTTCAGGAGTAACGAATACTCTATCAGCAGTTTGCTCAACTTGGTCAGCAGAAGTTTCTAAGTAAACAACTTCGTATTTACCTGCAGAGTTTTTAACTCTATACTTGGCTTTTCTGATTGTTAATTCTTCTCTTAATTCTTTTTCGAATTGTGACATGTATGTGTCCTCCTATAAGTTTATTTAAAGGAGATGATGAAGAGATGATTCTCTCTCATCTCCTCTATTCTCAGATTACTAACCTTTTTTTACAAATTACACTTTAAAATAAAAAAATATTTTATTCAAAAGTTAATTTTACTAAGTCTTCCCACTCTAACTGCACAGACTCTACTTTACTTTCTAAAGCCTTTATTCTTTTATTTACATCTGTTAAATCAGGAGAAGTACCATCTCCATTACCAGAATTAAGTCCTAATAACATAGATTGATAAGAGTTAGCATTTGCTATTAATAGCTCATTTGCACTATTGTATGATTGAGGTGTTATATTAGCAGTTATTCCATTAGAATGTAATGCTCCTATTATTCCTTCCATACCGCCAAATGGCTCTTGAGGTTCTATTCCCTCTACCATATCCCATGTTGCTAAAACACTTAAAGTAGAACCATTAGTTTCATCATAGTTTACTTCAGCTATTTTGTATCTTAATAAAGGAACTCCTATAGGAGAACCATCTAAATAGATGATATCTCCTACTTTTGCATCAGTTGCAAAATATGTTCCTGAATTATCTACAAATCCACCAACTATTCTATAATGAGTTTCATCATGATATCCACCATCTTCAACGTCAAATCTACCATTGAAATAGTTCATGTTATCAACTCCTTTAATAGCTATTAATTATATAAGTCTTAAATTAACCCAAGCATTTTGATTAGTAGACATACCTGTTATTTCTATTTGGTCATGTGTTACATTGAAGTTAGCTCCAACTGTAGTTTTTAATGCTCTATTACCAGCTACATCATTTAAAACTTGTACATGTGGTAAAACAAAATCATCATAAGATTTACCCATACCATGTTTTATTTGACATTTACCTCCTGAACTTATTTCAGAACCAGAGTATCTAACTTGAAGAGCAAATATTTGAACATCTTCTGGACAAGTTACAGTTATTAATGTTCCAGACTTAGTAGCGTCTACACCATCACCGTCTGCAACTACCCATCCATCTTTACCTAATCCAGGTAATTGATATCTTCTAATGTGTTTATCAGCTACTGGTATAACTCCATCTATTCCACCAGAACCAGCTGGTCCAGTTATATCAGCTAAAGCTACTAAATCTTTCCAAGCACTTGAAGCTTCTGTAGTATACTTCCATTGGATATGTGTAGATGATTTTTGTAATTCTATATCTCTACCATCTGCACCTTTTTGTCCAGTAGCACCAGTTAAACCTTTTTCACCTTGAAGCCCTTGTGGTCCTATTGGTCCTTGCTCTCCAGCAGGTCCAGTTGGTCCAGCAGGTCCAGTTGGTCCAGCAGGTCCTATATCCCCTTGGTCTCCTTTAGGTCCTTTTAATTTCTCTAATTG
>ERZ650918.2544-NODE-2544-length-12444-cov-6.725482_pt1 | contig 12444 bp, 7 predicted proteins | sample MGYA00514758_ERZ650918 | MGnify/ENA metagenome assembly ERZ650918 | reverse complement strand
AGCATGTAGAAAGCTTATGATTTCCTCGTTTGGACGAGGGTTCGATTCCCTCCAGGTCCACAATAAATGCTGATTTTAAGTCATTTATGAGATTTGCACCCCGCTTTACATCCTAATAATGTAAAGCGGGGTGTTTTTGTTTTATTTAATATTCCTATTTTCTGTGATATTTATCTGTTCGTCAATGCTCGGGTCGAATCGGTCGTTGTATAGGTGGCAGACGGCTTAAATGTCAAGACTGTCCAAACGGGACTGATCGGATTACTTTTCGTCTTTCTTGTTATCGAGTAGCTGTGATAATTCTTCCTCCACTTCCTCGATACTTGGCAAGGCGGATTTCAGATTTTCGGGAATGGCTTTGCTTAGCTGGTAGTCGCTTACTCCTATGGGCTGTGCATAGCCCGTCAAGGCATATTGTGCTACTACTTCATCCTTGCCTTTGCAGAGCAACAATCCTATTGTCTTGTTGTCGTTTTCACCTCTCAACTGGTCGTCTACGATGTTAATGTAGAAATTCAATTGCCCTGCATATTCTGGCTTGAATGGAGTAGCCTTTAATTCTACGACTATATAGGCGTGGAGTTTTATGGAGTATAGGATAAGGTCTGCATAAAAATCGCTATCCCCGACTTGGAAATGTTTCTGTTTGGCTACAAAGGCGAAGCCGTTCCCCATTTCCAATAGATACCTTGTGACGTGTTCTACAAGCTGTTTTTCAATATCTCTTTCATCTGCCAGTTCTTTTGTACCTGCTACATCGAATATATACGGGTCTTTCAGCAAATAGTTGGCTAAGTCACTTTGAGGAGCGGGCAAGGTCTTTGTAAAGTTGTTGACTTTCTGTGTTTCTATCTGCCGTTTGAACAGATTAGTCTCAATCTGTATCTTTAATACGTTGCTGCTCCATCCGTTTTCAACGGACTGTTTCATGTACCAATATTTGTTTCCTAAGGGTAATGAGCTATCCAATAGTATCACATGACTGGTCCAGTTTATTTTTGAAATGGGGGAACAAACAAAATCCTTTTCAATATCATCAATGGATGTTTGCAGCATTGCGGAGATTGTCTTGTCTATCTTTTGAATTTGCGCAAGAGGCTCTTGCGTAAGTTCTTTTGATTGAAAATATATTTGTCTGAAATTGCGCAAGAGGTTCTTGCGTAATTGGTAAACAGTTCAGTTCATCAGTCAAGGATAGCATATTGGGGATTGTTGGCGTTCCCAATACCTTGTCACAAGAAAGCATTCTTTGTAATATCTCTAGTGGGTATGTTCGGGCAAACTGACACATATAGGTAAGGCTTCTCGCTGAATATCCTTTCTTTTCGGGATAGTGCGTCTTGATAGCCTTTGAAATCTGACTTATGACTTTTCCGCCCCAACCTAATCTTTTTTGGTGGTATAGAATGAAGTTCCCCAATTTCCAATAGTGGAACAGCATTTGTGCATTGGCTGCAACAATCAATTTCACTTGTGCATGTTCTATCTCAAAGCCTATTGCATGAATGAGGGCTTCAAAGTCTTTTCTTTCTATGGGATGGTTTGAACTTTCCATTTTTTTTATTTAATTGAATGATAAGGCAAAGGTAATTAAAATATCACAATTGATTGAATTTGTTCATGGCAATAGAATTTACCCCTGTTACAAAACTGTAGCAAGGGTAAGTTTCTTAGTATATGGCTTTTGGATAGCCTCTTTTTATTATGGAGTCATAAATGAAGCACTCCCACCTCGCGAACCATTTATTTTTATATCTGTGTCAGGCAATAATCTTTTAATACGCTCTATTCCTTCTTTAGTAATCTTTCCATATAAATTCAACGATTCGATTTTTATTTTTGATATTTCGTCCGGTATATTGATTGTATCGATAAATTGGATATCCAACCTTTTTATTTCTTTGAGCTCCAACAGTACAGCCGGAAATTCTTTTACTCTGATATTGATGCCGCTTCCCCAACCATCCTTTTGAGCATCAGCACTCAATTTACTTTTTAATCCCTCCTTATTAACATCTTTCTTCCTGACCATCCAACCAATTTGCGGTCGCAGAGCAAAAGTCTTGCTGTTTTGTTCTAACCCAATGAAACCTGCCCAAAATTCTAATGGAGTTTCTTTGACAGCGTCGCCATATACTTCCTGATACTTTACATCTACCTTTACTATCTCATCAGGGAGGCAATTTCTGCCTTCAAGCTGTTTCAGATTATTTCTTTTCCCTTCCTTATCGTAAGGGAAAAACTTCACGATCCATCCATCAATAATGTTTGGGGCTCCGTATCGTTTCTGTGAATGATATTTAAACATGTTGCGCCAAAAGTCCTTATTGACTTCTCCTTTAGATGCTTTGACAAATTCTTCCAAAAGAGGTTCCAGTTCTGAAATCCACCAATCGAGTTTGTATTCTTTCAACCCTCTGGCTTTGTGCAGTAGTTTTTCCCAGTCCTCCGGTGTTCCTTCGAGAGTTATTTCAGGTATTCCACAGACAATGCGTATGATAATAAACTCAAAGTAAGGTTTTACAGCTTCCATGATTGTTATTTCGGAAGCAACTTTCTCTAAAGAGGTAGTCGTTGAAAAATTGCAGGTGAGCAGTTCGGTCAGATGCTTACCGGCGTATTGGGATATTTGTTCTGTAAATTGCGGAAAGATTTTCTCCCATGAAAGAGTAGGGTCCTCCAATTTTTTGTCTTCTCTGACAATTAAGGATAGTTTGCCGGAGAAATCAACAAGCTCATTTCTCATAGATTCCTGATTGGCATTGATATGGCGTGCAAATCCCTGGCTGATTAATAGCCAAATCATGTCCGGGGACAATACGAATGGCCTGTGATCCGCATAAGCCTGATACATACCATTGAAAAAAGAATTAGGGCCAAAAGAAACGAGACTGTCGGGAGATTCGCTCTTTGCAATGATATGATAAGGAACCTTGATATTCTTCTCTTTTATCTCATAAGGCTCTATGTTCATATCCGATAATATAAGACTTTCATAAATTTCGTCCGGAGAATATAGATTGAGTAATCTTTCGGGCTTTGAAAGCTTTTCGACCTTAAAAGTGATTCCATTTTGAGCGAATATCGGAACACTGAAAAGTATTAATAAGTAAAATAGTGCGTTTCTCATAATCTTAAAGAGTTGTAGGATAACATAAAACTTATCAGGTACATCTATGCTTTGAATAGACGATATGCAAATATAGCAATATAAGAAATAGACTTAATAAAGTCTTGAATATTTTTATTATCATAATTACGTATTGTCGTTTATTTATTCGTATGTTTGAATAGATAGGCTTAGTAAATAAAGAAATAATAATTGTTCAATGAAAAATATATTGTTACTTATCCTTGTCTGCTTAGGTAATATGTGGACATTGAAAGCACAGGAACATCCTGTCATTTATGCTTCTGCATCAGATAAAGCGACTATTCAGCAAAAAATAGCTGATGAAGAATGGGCGAAAGAGGCGTTTACTAAAATACGCGGAAACGTTGAGAAATATGCAGATCGCCATGCTGCGGATCCTCAATGGATTATTTCACGTCTTGCTATGTATTGGAAAGAAGGTGAACGCTATACTCAATGCTATTTAAAAAATCAGAACTGGGATAGGGGGGAAGGGGATGCACCTGTTCCTACAGTTCGTATGCCGGGTATGCGTACTTGGAATAAATATTATAATGTACCTTTAGAAGACAGGCAACCATATAATGAAACGGGAGATATGCTTGGACTTAATAGACAAAATCCTTCAGCTCCCCCTGTACTAGTACCATATAAAGAGAGTGGGCATATGATACGTGGCAACAATGTAGAAATATTGACTCTTGCAGAGAATGCTGCATTTGTTTACTGGGTGACAGGAGAAGAGAAGTTTGCCCGCTTTGCGGCGGATATTTTTAATACATGGTTGATAGGGACTTATTATATGAATCCCATTCTTGATCCTGAAAAATCGACAGGAGGTACCGGAGGTTGGGAACCGGGAGGAATTTGCGGATATTATGATTATGAACAGATACATGACGATCTTGCTTTACACGCCGCTACTGTATATGATTTTCTTTACGATTATCTGAAAGCTAACCCTCATGTTCATCTGAAAGAAATAGGAAAAGAAACAAAAGAAATTGCAGGAATCGTTTTTAAACGTTTTATTGATATTGGCTTTATTCGCGGTGGAAAATCAGGCAACTGGAATGTGAATGGTTGGAATATGATATTACGTCCGATTCTTGTATTGGAGGAGAATGAAGCATATCCGGATGGGAAAGGAAAAGATTATTATCTGCATTATTTGACGAATGAGTCGACAATATATCATGATGCTATTCCGGATATGGTTAAGACGTATGATCCGGTGACAGGTTTATGGCCGGAGTCGCCCGGATATTCTTTCGGAACAATTCAAATGTTATTGGATTGGGCTATATTGTTGAAGCGTTCGGGGATAGATATTATTGCTGATAATCCGATTTTACAGAAAGCGGCAATGGCAGTTTTTCCCTGGATGGATGATGCAGCCAATATGGTTGTATTTGGAGATTCACGTGGAGGCAGTGCAAATTTTCTTACATTTGAGAATTTGTTGACATATTATACACAGACTGCTAACAAACAAGGCATTGAATCTACTGCCGCAGCTTTAAATAAAGGACTTTTATTAGGAAAATACGACCGTTCAAATGCCGGTTGGACAGGTATCTGTACTTATGCTCCTACTATTCCGGTAGTAAAATCAGAGACAAGTGAAAGGACTTCCTATTCTCCGCATCACCGTTTTATTACAATGAAGAATTGGACTGGTCCGTTTAAAATGATGGCTGCGCTTTATGGTGGAACAAATGGATACCACTTGACAGCAAATGGATTAGCTTTACAATTATATGGTTATGGATATGCTTTGGCACCGGATGCTGCCGCCTATGAGTCTTATTGGAGCAAGGATCATGCCTATCATCAGTCTCCTGCAGGAGCTAATACTATACTTCCCGGCTATTCAGAAGGAAAAATAGTTGTTGAAGCGATGGAGCCGAAAGTAGAGACTGGTAAATTTGTGAATGAGAAGGCACTCACCCCCTTCTTGAATTTTGCAGATATATCGGCAGGAGAGAAAAGAAGAACAGTTGCCTTGATCCGTACGTCCGATTTGAGTGGTTATTACATTGATATTTTCCGTTCCGACTTGAATGATAACGATTATCTATTCCATAATGTTGGAACGAATCTGGAAGTGGTTGATGTGTGCGGAAATATTCTTTCATTTAATCAACAGGATAAATTTGAGAGAACGTATCATGCGGGTTATGAATGGTTTACTAATATACGAAAAGCTGAATATGAACGGAACTTTATAGCGAGTTGGAAGATGCCCGAAAATATAACAGCCCGTTTATGGATGACAGGAGAAAAGGGGCGTCAGATTTATAAGGTAGACGCTCCGGCTACTACCCTAAATAAAGGATTGACTCCGGGCAATGTGTCTATGCCGCCTTCCGTAACGCCTACCCTGATAGTTCGCCAGGAAGCTAATAATGCCAAAGAGCATCCGTTTGTTTCTGTTTATGAGGCGTATAAAGGTAATAATCCTCAAATCAGACAAATTACGGCTATACCGATTGGGGGAAATTGTGTAGGAGTAAAGGTTGTGGCAGAAAATAAAAGAGAAGATTATGTATTTAGTGCGACAGATTCACAGGTCTATTCATTGGTTTCACGTACGTCTTTTAGTGGTGCATTTGGTTTGATAAGTGAGTCGGGCGGAAAAATACAATCCATGTATTTAGGAAAAGGACGATTGCTCCAAAAAGGAAATTACTCTTTGGAGGCGGCGCAAAATGTTTATGCAACAATTTACCAGGTAGACGGAAACTGGTTTTATTCTGCTACGGGACCGGTGAAGATTAAAATTGGAAAGACGGAGAAAATCTTGGATGAAGGATATAACAAACTACTGAATATTAAATAATAAATAGATTAAGTTATAATGAATAAGAAGAGTTTTTTTGTGGCATTGGCAGTAGCGGCTTTATCTGCCTTTCCTGTTTGTGCACAAACAATTGATGTGAAAGGAAATGCAGAGCCATTTACTCATTATTGGAGTGTGGGGGTTGGAGCTGGTCGCGCAAATGAAGGTTTGCGTGCCGGATGGTTAGAGCATTTGGAAGTAGTGAAAAAACATTGCGGATTTCAATATGTACGTATGCACGGCTTATTTGATGATGATATGTTCGTCTATTTCAAGAAACCGAATGGAAAAATAGTCTATAACTGGCAATATATAGATGAAGTTTACGATCGTATGCTGGCTTTGGGGGTAAAGCCTTTTGTCGAATTATCCTTTTTCCCGAAAGACATTGCCGCTACAAACAGCAAACAACAAATGTGGTACCGGAATAATGTGTCGGTAGATCGTAATAATTTTGATAAATGGCATGATTTGGTAAAGGAGTTCACACAGCATGTGGTTGACAGGTATGGTATCGATGAAATTTTGACCTGGTATTTTGAAGTATGGAACGAGCCGAATTTGAATATGAACCCTAAAGCCGGTTTTTTTGACGGGACAAAAAGTGACTATTTCCGTATGTACAAAGAGTCTGCCAATGCTATAAAATCTGTAGATAAAAGATTGAAAGTAGGCGGGCCAGCAACAAGTAACTTTATAGCTGACGACCGTCATAAAGGTGAAATCATGGATCATAAAAAGTCCGTGTTCTATTCACAGGATATCATTAATACCAAACAATGGAAAGGCGTATGGATTGAAGATTTTCTTCGTTTTTGTGAAAAGGAAAATTTGCCCGTTGATTTTATTTCAACTCATCCATATCCCACGGATTATGCGTTAGACCCGGACACAGGGCGTAGCAAGGATGCTATCCGCTATGTACATTCCCTTCATGATGATATAACGTGGTTGCGTCAACAGATTGCGAATAGTAAATATCCGGATGCGGAAATTCACTTGACAGAGTGGAGTACAAGCCCTAATAGCCGTGACCGTATGCATGATATTCTGCCGCCGGCAGCTTATATTCTGAAAGCAAACTTGGACTGTTTGGGTATGGCCAATTCATTAATGTACTGGACATTTACGGATGTATTTGAAGAGAAAGGCGGCGGCGAGGAGATTTTTCATGGTGGTTTTGGAATGATAAATTACCAAGGGGTAGTGAAACCTTCTTTCCATGCGTATCGTATGCTGCATCAATTGGGAGATGAGAAACTGTATTATAACGATCCGTTGTTTGTGAGCCGTTTTTCGCAAACGGGTAAAATAGCTGCCGTTGCTTTTAATTATCCGTCAGAATATGAAGAAGCCGTACCTTCGGCTGCGAATTTTAATAATTACATGCAGGCATCATCTAAAAAAGTGGATTTGGCATTGAAAGGATTAAAGCCGGGCACTGTTTTTGAAATTGAGATATTGGATAAAGAGCATGGCAATGTGTATGATGATTATTTGAAGATAGGTGCTCCACATTCCCCTGGTTACAAAGAAATCGATTATCTGAAACGCGCTGCTTGGAATACAGATAAACAGATTGTAAAGGTGAATTCTGAAGGCACCTTGGTTTGGCAGTCTGTATTGGCTCCGTGGAGTTGCGTGTTGATTCGCGAGCTATAATGACGGAAAGAATAAAATGCCCGAACATGAAAAAACGATTATTCTTAAAAATAGAATATTTAATCAATCGTGAGAGGACATAATTCCATCTTCTTATTAGGTGGAACGGAAAAGCTCTGTTATTTCTGAATAAAAAAATCCGTTTTTTATTATTAGGCACTTTTCTTGGATAAACTGACATTCCTTTTGCTTTTTATCTTGTTGTATGGGTGGGAAAGTGTTGAATAATTAATTATTATGATACTTCTGTCCTGTCGGAATTTGTACTATAACTAGAGCGAAAATAAGCTCCCGGTAGACCTTTTTTGTGTTCCCCGGTGGTAATCGATGTGTTCCTCGGTGCCGGTCGACTTGACCGACACCGAGGAACACATCGATTGTTTTAAACCAACGGATGTTTTATGAGTGCAAAAAGTGCATATTTGTTCTGATATTATGCAATGAAACTCTTTATTTATGCATATTAATGCGGTGATTTATACAGTTTATTCTCTAATTTATCATTTTTAGGACAGTCGGTTTTCTACAAAATCTTAAAAAACGAACATCAGGAAAGAAGCTTGGACGATGTTCTCTGCATTGTATAGATTCTTGTAGACAATAGGGGGTAATATGAAGCATCCCTTGTTGACAACCGGCTTTATTTTTTCAATGTTATATACTTATTGAACGAAATAATAATGTATATTTGCAGGGAACAGAATGTGAAAAGGATGAAAAACATACTCATTGTATTATTTATTATATTGCTAAATATACTTAATCCACAATATCTGTTGGCGAGAGACTTGAAGTTTAACCGTTTGACAGCCGAGAATGGTTTACCTTACAGCACGGCTAATGTGATGCTTCAGGATGATAATGGATTTCTATGGATTGGTACTCATACAGGCTTGTGCCGTTACGACGGGATTAATACGGAGATCTATTCAGAGTTTGAAAACAGGCAGGTTCGATCTTTGGAAGAAACGGACGGAAATTGGTTATGGGTTGGTATGGAGAGTGGGCTTGCCCGTATTAATCTGAAAACACGTAAGATGGAATCTATTCTTTGTGAGGGGAAAAAGGAACTGCAAAGGGTTAGTGCTATCCATTGGGGAAAAGATGAAAAGGTGTATGTAGCCGCTATTGACGGGCTTTTTGTCTATGACAAAGGTATATTGACACATGTGATTGCTGATGAAGGACAAGTGTTCTCTATATTGGAGAATACTCTCACTGACTATTGGTTGCTTACTGAAAAAGCATTGTTAAATCTGGATACTAAAACCGGAAAAGTAACAAGGTATGCCTGGCCGTTGAAATTCAATCCGTTCTTTCTGGCTTCTTTAAATTCGTATAAAAACATTCTTTATATTTCTGCCGAATACAATTCAATGTTACGATTTGATATGAAGAATCGCCGATTTATGAATGAGTTTGCAATAGAGGATAAGAAAAGAACCTATCCATTGATTATTGATGGCGGACAACTATTTGTAAATACAACGTGGGGAATAGAGGTGCTCTCATGTACTACGAATCAGTTGCAATATACGATCGCAGCTGATGATGATATGAAAAATGGGCTCCGGTCCAACCAGTTCTATTCTATGTATAAGAAAGGAACTACTTTGTGGTTGGGTATTTTTTCCGGGGGAATCGCTTATTCGCAGATTGAAAATGATGCCTTTAATGTTTATCGGCTTCCCGGCACGGATTTTACTACTTTTAATCGTCAGGTGCGTTCTTTTTGCATTGTCTCGGATGATATAAAATTAATAGGAACAAGGAATGGATTACTGTTAGTTTCTGAAAAGGAAAAACGTGTTCAGACTTTCACCACTCAAGATTATCCGGCATTACTCTCTAATTCTATTTTATTTATTCAACCATTTGGTGGGGATGATTACTTGATTGGTACAACAAAAGGGCTTGTCCTTTTTTCTTTGAAAAAGAATTCTTTCAGGACCTTCTCTGAAGAAAACGTATATAAAGGAACGCAGTTTTATTCTTGTTTGTCAGATGAAGAGGGGATATGGTTAGCTACATCTGAAAAGGTGCTTTATTATAATATGCATACGAATCAGACGGATATATACCTGCTGGATACTAATAAATATCCGGGATGTTCTGCTTTGTCTTTGTGCTTCGATTTCCGTGATCGTTTGTGGATTGGAACAACCGAAGGGCTTTTTTTATTGGATAAGGTTACACATAAAATAACGGATACCTTTGAGGGAAAGGATAAATTGAAGGATATATCTAAAGCGCAGATTAATAATATATCCAGAAGTAAGAATGGAAAGATGTTCATTTGTACCGATCGGATGGGGCTGATTGTTTTGAATGAACGGGGAACGGAGATTGATATTTATTCAGAAGATAATATTTTGCCGCATAATACAGTTTATAGCATTTATGAGGATGAACAGAATGAATGGTGGATTGCCACGATGAAAGGGATTCTGCGTTATAATCGGGTGACTAATAAGAAACAGTTGTATGATTTATCAGCCGGGATACCTGGTGGGGTATGCCGCTCATTTAGTAAAGATAGTCAAGGCAGATATTGGTGGGCTAATGAAATGGGATTGGTTGTTTGTGATCCTTATCTGTTGTCACAAGCTGTATTGTGTGATTTGCCACGTATTAGTTCTGTTAAGGTTGCAGGGAAACGGCAACAATTGTTGGAAGATCAGGAACAAGGTCCTGTAACTCCGGCTTATGCAAAATCAATGGTATTACCTGCGTTTCAGAACAATTTGGAATTATGTTTCTCCATGCATACCTATCTAGGGGCATTGGATTCTTATCAATATATACTGGAGGGATTTGATGAAAGATGGAAATATAATATTGAGAATAATTGTTTGTCCTATACTGATTTGCCAGCAGGGAAATATCTATTGAGAGTTCGTGGACAAGGGAACTCTGATTACGAAACTCAATTGGAAATTATTGTAGAATATCCATGGTATGTTACGTATGGTATCGCTGCCATAGTTGTCATAATTGTGCTATTGGGTATCGGGTGGAAATATTGGCGGAGAAAAGTGGCGATAGTAGGAATGAAACAGGATGCTGATGATGAATTGTTAAATGCGGCAGCGCATAGACCTAAAACTCCAAGAGCCAGTCAGGAAAAGTTGGATAGCCTGTATGAACAACTCATTGATTATTTTGAAACAGAAAAACCATATTTGAACAAACAGTTGAAGAGTGCGGATATTGCCGCAGCGTTATCCTGTTCCATTTCTTCTTTATCAGAATGTCTTTCTTTTAAATTGAATACTAACTTTTCCGATTTTGTTGCTCATTATCGAGTGGAAGCTTTTGTTCAAAAGCAAAAACAGGAAGATATTTCTTTATACACATTAATGTCTATTGCAGAATCTTGCGGATTCAATTCAAAATCATCTTTCTTCCGGCTGTTTAAAAAGCAAATGGGATGTACTCCATTAGAGTATATTCAGAAGCAAGAGCATGACAGAGTGTCAAAACAATGATTTGGGACTTTGCTTTTTGTTTTGTATATTGTTGATATATAGTTGTTTATCTGTTTATTGTCTTTCTTCCTTGCATTGATACCTACCGCTCCCAAATTTATGTTTTTAAATGGGTTCAACAGTTTATATTTGCATTCGTAATCATAACCCAAAGTTTATATTATGGAGAATGTAACTGATAGATCCCAGAGTATTATTGTAGATTCATACATTGAATATTATTCTCGTGTGGTGGATTTTATAACGTATCGAATTAACAATCGTTGTGAAGCAGAAGATTTGGCACAAGATGTATTTGTACGTCTGATGGAATATAAGCAAATACTTTGTGAAGCTACTGTAAAACATTTCATTTATACTATTTCCCGTAATATTGTAACTGACTATCTTCGCCGTTATTATAAGGCAAGAGAAATCAGTAGCTATCTCTACGATCAAACTTCTTCTTGTACGAATGAAACGGAAGAAACTGTCTTGGCCAATGATATTTCTTTATTAGAGAAGAAAAAACTGTCAACTTTTCCAAGGCAACGAAAACAAATTTATTATTTGACGCGCTTTAAAGGGCTTTCATCAGTAGAAATTGCTACTCGTCTGAATGTCGGGAAGCGAACGGTAGAATGTCATTTATTTATGGCAAGGAAAGAGATGCGTACATATTTGCAACAGTGTATATAAAAAAGAGATAATAAACGATATAGTGTTAATTTTAAATTGGAATTTATGGAAAATGATTTTCTTAGATTCTCACCGAAAAGAGTTTTATATTCTGTGGTGATGGTATCCGCTTTGTGGGTAGGAAATCCTCAAAAAGCTTTTGCCGATACAGGTGAAGTACAAGTTGCGATGCAGAGCGGTATGGTAAAAGGTAGAATTGTGGATGTTAATGGTGAACCAGTTATTGGTGCTAGCGTATCTGTGAAAGGAACAACTACTGGAGTGATTTCGGGTTTGGATGGTGATTTTTCTATTAAAGTAGCACCAAATGCGACTTTAGTTATTTCGTTTGTCGGTTATAAGACTCAGGAAGTAGCGATAAATGGCAAGAGTGTCTTGAACATAACATTAAAAGAAGATGCCGAATTGTTAGATGAGGTAGTTGTTATGGCCTATAATTCTACGGTGAAACGTAAAGTTGTAGCATCTGTGACTAATGTGGATATGAAACAGGTAGAAAAAATGGGGGGATACAAAGATATGGGTAATGCTTTGCAGGGTAGAGTTGCTGGTGTTATAATCACTAATAACCAAGGCGGACCGGACTCTTCCCCAACAATTTCTATCCGTGGTGGGGGTGATCCAATGTATGTGATTGATGG
>ERZ650918.2532-NODE-2532-length-12504-cov-3.368704_pt1 | contig 12504 bp, 5 predicted proteins | sample MGYA00514758_ERZ650918 | MGnify/ENA metagenome assembly ERZ650918 | reverse complement strand
GTTGCACTCATAAAATCCAAAGGCTTCTCATCCAAAAAAGAACTGCTGCACGAACCCAGCACTGCTGAAAGCAACAAGGTAATAGTATATATTTTTATTTTCATAATAAATCAGATTAATAAGTAAGACTAACACCAAAAGAAAAACTTCTCATTACCGGTCTGCCCGAATAAGTGCTTCCGGCTTCCGGGTCCCAACCATGCCATTTTGTAAAAGTCAGCAGGTTTTTCCCACTGAAAAACAGATCAATTTCACTCAAACCAACCTTGTTCGTAACAGACTTTGGAAAGGCATAAGACAATGAAACATCCTGCAAACGTACAAAGCTCCGGTCTTCATATACCGTAGGAGTTATTTTCGGGGTACTAATGGAGCGTGCATAGACTGCATCCGGATTGCGTGGTGACCAGTAATCCCATGCACTGATACGATTCCAGCGCAGATTATTCTGATCTCTGACTAACGAAGAAGAGTTGGCTGCCAGATACCCATCCTTTCCTCCTTGAACAGAATTGATAAAGAAACTAAGTGTGAAGTTCTTATACTCCAACGTATTCATAATACCAAATCGGTAAGCCGGATCTCCTTTCCCTAAAATGACACGGTCTTCAGGGGTTATTTCTCCCTCTCCGGTCATATCTACAATACGATAATTGCCCGGATGGAAACCGGCAGGTATATCATCACCCAACTGATAAATACCATCTACCACATACCCATATACCGCAGAAATGGGCTGGCCTATAAACAGATTACTGGATATGTTATCATCCTCTATGCCATCTCCGTCATTATCTTCTCCTGTCAAAGTTACGATCTTATTGGAGTTTGTCGAGAAATTGAGTGAAGTAGTCCATTTAAAATCAGAAGTTTGAATATTCTTCGAAGTGAGAATAAATTCGAAACCCTTGTTTTTGATTTTTCCAAGATTAGAAGCAATCTTTGAAAATCCCGTAATATCGGGCAAAGCCACATCATACAACAAATCTTTCGTAGTTGTCGAATAATATTCAACGGAACCGGTGAGTCTTTGACCCAGAATTGTGAAATCAAGCCCTAAATTTATCCCTGCTGTTTTTTCCCATTTCAGATTACTATTTCCCAAAGCCGAAATCTCCTGTCCGATTACAGGCTTTCCACCATCACCAAAAATATATCTGATCTCAGAAGCCACTGTAGACAAAGATTTATATCTGCTGGTCTGATTTCCGCTAATACCATATCCCCCACGCAGTTTCAGATAATCAATCCAGGGTATTTTAAAGAAAGACTCTTCTGAGATAATCCATCCCAAAGCTATGGAAGGGAAAGTGGCATATTTATTATTCGCCGCAAATCCCGAAAAACCATCTCTACGCACTGTACCCGTTATCAAATACCGGTCCATCAAACGATAACTGACCCTGGCCATCTGATAACAAAGAGCCTCTCTCCAAGCATCCGAATATACATAGCGCGTTGTTGCCTGTTCCAGACTATTATAGCCCAAAGTCATACGTGTAAATCCCTGTCCCAAAGCCTTTGTATAATCGTATTTACGCTCTGAAGCCCCATATAATAATGTGGCATCAATATGATGTTCGCCAAATGTAGCATTGTAAGCCAGAATATTGTCTATAGTATAATCATAGTAACCGGTATGCTCTTTATAAGCCTCTCCTTGCAGATTGTACCCATACTGGCTGGCCTGAAAATGATTGTCTATCCTATAGTTATTACCAAAATTCAACCGATACACTAACCCTTTAAGAGGCAATTTTATTTCGGACGATATATTACCGAAAAAGTAATTATGACGCTCGTAATCATCAATATCCGATCCCATAAAAGGATTGGTATCCAATGTATTAAAAGGATATGGTTTTATTTTGCCATTTTCGTCATAAGGTTCAATCAATGGAGATTGGGTTATCAGATTCCATAAACCAGGCTCCGCACCATCCTGATTCACAAATGCACCAAAAGTCTGAATTCCTATCTTCCACCAGGAAGCTACTTCCGCATTCAGATTCAGACGAACACTGTTTCTTTTAAAATCATCATTCACTATAAATCCACGTTGATCCGTATTGGAGTACGAAAGCATATAATTGATGGATTTACTGCCACCGGATATATTAAAACGGTTTTCAAACAGATGTCCGCTTTGTGTTCCTTCGTCCCACCAGTTATAATTATAAGGACTGACATTTCCATTTTCATCCCTCAACGGAGCATCCGGCAATTTAGACGCGAGATCAAAATCCGGATTAGGGGTAGTATAATCAGGTCCAAGGAAAGCCTCCGTATAATAGAAGTCTCTGACATTGTCCAGATACTCTTCACGATTCATCGGACGATAATTGTGGGTCGGGTTGGAAAACGTATAACTACTGGAGAAAGTGATTTTCGGTTTCCCTTCCACACCTTTTTTAGTAGTAATCATAACGACTCCATTGGCAGCCTGTGCACCATATACAGCAGTAGAACTTGCATCTTTCAGGATATCAACAGATTCAATGTCATCAGGATTTATAGAAGATAACGAACTTGTATAAATAATTCCGTCCAGAATGACCAGCACATCCTTGTTTCCTCCCAAAGTATTCGTACCGCGGATAGACATCGACGGAGTACCTCCCGAATTAGTCACCTGCCCAATATTAAGTCCCGGAACATTCCCTTGCAAAGATTGTAATACATTTGAATTGGGAGACCTTTTCAACGTTTTAATATCTGCACGTATAACAGCACCCGTCAAGTCAGCCTTACGTTGTGTTCCATATCCCACTACTACCACTTCATCCAATGCTTTCACATCTTCTATCAAACGTATATCGACAACCGTTCTATTTTTCACAGGCACTTCCTGAGTAATAAAACCTATATAAGAAACAACCAAAATATCATTCGGAGCAGCCTGAAGATGATAGTTGCCGTCTATATCTGTTATAGTCCCGGTATCCTTACCTTTCACCTTTACATTCACACCAATAATCGATTCACCGGATGTATCCGTAATTTGCCCTTTGATATTCAAATTTTGCGCAAAACCGGACATAGCGAAAAAAAACAAGAAAATCCAAATAAGAAAATGTTTCATAAAATAATAGTGATTTAAAATTAACTACTTAAACTCATTCATTATGTTTTTCAGCTAATGAAATAAAAAAGAACTGTAACTCTTATGTGCTTCTCATAGGCAATCATTTTAAAGTTTCACATAGCATGGAGAATTAGCTCTCCAAAAGATTTCACCGGACAAAGGTAAATTCGAGCCAGAACTTCAGGCATCTGTATCATTCAGAATACCGCCGTTATTTTTTCAATGACAGAATTGTGGGCGACTTTTGGAAGGATTGCGACCATCATTGTGCTTATTAATGCTGATTTTTGTATTTGTTTGAGATTAAGTAGTAATTTTGAAGATGAAAATAGTAGAAAGATGAAACAGAGCAGCCCATTTAAGTTAATCTTATTACTCTCGTTAGTAGTTTACTCCATAGGAGGTTTCTGCCAGCAGATTCCGACTATTAATCTGGTCATGAAAGATGGACTATCCAGTAACTACGTAACAGATATTACCCAAGACAAATATGGCTTCACATGGTTTGCAACCAAATATGGACTTAATAGATTCGACGGAGATAAGTTTACTGTCTACCTAAAAGAACCCAATAAAGAATTGCTTAATAGCAACGATATTAATAAAATTGCTACAGACACTATTAATAATAAGGTATGGATTGCCAACAGATGGATGGGAGTGAATGTATTTGATTGTGCAACACAGCAATTCTCTTCTTTTTTGCATGATAAGAATAACCCGGAGACACTGATATCCAATGAAATAAAAGATATTCTGGTCACTTCTAACGGGAATGTATGGATCGCAACGAATCAAGGATTAGATTTATACAATCCCGACAATTCGCAGTTCAAACATTATAATACATCGACCGTTCCTGATTTTCCCTCAAATGATATCATGACACTGGCTGAAGGCAGCAATGGTGATTTATACCTCGGACATACCTATAGCGGATTCACTATTTTCTCTCCGGATAACAACAGTTTTAAGAATTTCACTCATTCACCTCAAAACAAAAATTCACTTCCGGATAATACGATCCATTCTATATTTGTTGATACCAATTCTAAAATCTGGATTGCAACCAACTGCGGACTATCGCTTTTTGATCCCTTCAGAGAAACATTCCGCAATTTCAAAGATGTCAGTGGAATTCACTATACGATGCAAGGAGCTGTCTATAATGTCTATAGTACCAGTGATGGCCGGATATGGGTAGGTACAGTCTCTGATCTTTGTTATTTCGACTCCAAAGACACAGACCTGATTTTATCCGGAAAAAAGAATGTTAATCATATGTTTATTCAAGATATTTATTGGGGAATATCAAATCCAACCGTTCATAGCATCTTTGAAGACTCTTTCAAAAATATTTGGATAGGTTCAAACGGCGGAGGAGCCAGCTTTATCAGCAGCACTTCATCCTTCTTTCATAGTTGGAGAATTAATAAGATACCGGGAGTCACTAATGGTCTCAATGACAAAGAAGTACTAACAATATGTGTTGCTGACAATGGCAATGTATGGATGGGAACCGACGGGGGAGGTATCAATGTCAACATTGATGGTAAGAATTGTATGTTTTACTCCCATGATACAGGAGATATTTCATCAAATGCTTATCATTCTTCTCTAAAAGATTCTAACGGAGATTTATGGTTTGGAAATATGTATAATGAAATGGGGATCGATGTTTTTATAAGCAAAGAAGACAGATTCATCCATTACACTCCGCAGGGAAACGGTTCGGTTATCTATTGTCTCTTTGAAGACAACCAGAGAAATGTATGGATTGGCAGCAGCAACGGGTTGGAAATTTACAACCTGATAACTAAGAAAAAAGATTTTCTAAATAAAGAGAACAGCCAACTATTAACTAATGAAATCAGAGCTGTTTCACAAGATAAAAACGGGAATATATGGATCGGCACTCTCAATAAAGGAATTAGTATATATAATCCGGAGAGCAAGACCATGAAACATATAAATGAGCACACTATATTTGAGAATTGTGTAATCAATCAGATATTCAGGGATTCTAAAAACAGAATTTGGATTGCAACAACAGAAGGATTAGTCTTATTCCCCAATGAGCAGTCAGATACTTACCAACTGTTTAACACCCAAAACGGACTAGCCTGTAATTTAGTCTGTTCCATTGAAGAAGATTCAGAAGGTAATATCTGGCTAAGCACCCATTCAGGTATCAGTTGTTTCTTTGAGCCAGAAAAAAGATTTCTTAATTATGACCATAAGGACGGTACCCTATTTGGTACATATATGAACAACTCTGTCGGTAAGGCTCAAGACGGAACTATTTATTTCGGCAGTATCAATGGCGTGTGCTACTTTAATCCCAAAGACAGACCTTCGAATATAATTCTTCCTCCGGTAATATTTACCGATTTCAAAGTCTATGGCAGAAAACCTCACGAAGATGCAATTGACACATCCATACCTATGACAGACGGGAAAATCATGCTTAACCACAATCAGAATATATTCAGCATTACGTTCAACGTCATGAACAAATCCCTGCAAGGTAAAGTTGAATATGCCTATAAACTGGAAGGATTAGAGGAAAACTGGATTAATATAGGAGGAGATAATCAAGTTACATTTCGCAATATTCCTTATCGTAACTATAAATTGCATATTAAGGCGCGTTATAAAAATCAGGAATGGCAGACTAACTACTCAACCCTGTTCATCAGCATCAATCCTCCGTTTTGGCTCAGTTGGTGGGCTAAATTGATATATATAGTAAGTATAGCCACCATTGTATTCTTCATTATCAAATCTTATAAAAAACGTTTGCAGTTACGTAGTTCTTTATCACTCGAAAAAGAAAAAGCCCAGAAACAGCAAGAATTGAATGAAGAACGATTGAGATTTTATACCAATATCACTCACGAACTGAAAACTCCATTAACATTAATACTCGGACCACTTGAGGATTTACAATGCGATTCAAGAATACAAAAAGAACACCTGAAGAAGATTTCTCTTATTCATAAAAGCACAATCCGCTTGCTAAATCTGGTCACTCAAATATTGGAGTTCCGTAAAACAGAAACCCAAAACAAGAAGTTATGTGTAATTGAAGGAAACATTGTCGAAAAGATTCAGGAAATCGGTTTCAAATATAAAGAACTGAATAGGAATGCCGATATCACATTTGATATGATTACTGATGCAGACAAAATACAGATATATTTTGACCAAGAAGTGCTTTCGATGATTGTTGATAACCTTTTATCCAATGCATTCAAATATACCTATAAGGGAACCATCACGCTTGCTTTGCGATCAGTAATAGCTAATGATGTAGAATACACCGAAATTGAGATAGCTGACACAGGAATCGGAATCCCCCAAGAAGATATCTCACGTATATTCCAACGGTATTATCAAACTAATATAAGAAAAAACATACCCGGATTCGGTATAGGACTCGCTTTAGTGAAAAACCTGGTAGATTTGCATGAGGGCACTATCCTGGTGGATAGTGAACCCAATGTAGGTTCTTCCTTCCGTGTCCGGTTAATAACCAATAATTCCTATCCCGATGCCATACATATCAATGCCAATCTCAAAGAATCTATAGACGAAGAGAAATCAAGTAAACCCATCGTTTTAGTAGTAGAAGACGAGGGCGACATCCGTGATTATATTGCTGAAGCACTGATGGGTTCTTACGATGTTCTTGTTGCAGAGAATGGAGAACAAGGGTGCCAGGCCGCCTTCACAAGTACTCCCGATATAATTATCAGCGATATCATGATGCCCGTGAAAGATGGAATCGAGTTATGCAAGGAAATTAAAAACAACATTGCAACCAGCCATATTCCTGTAATACTGTTGACAGCAAAAGACACGTTACAAGATAAAACAGAAGGGTATGATGCCGGTGCCGACTCCTACGTCACCAAACCTTTCAGCGCATCTTTACTTAAAAGCAGAGTGGCCAATTTATTAGAAGGAAGGAGAAAAATAGCTTCCTTAATATCTTCAAGCACCCATCTTAAGCAATCTATCATCAAAGAATCATTAAACAAAATAGATAATGAATTCATTGAGAGAATAACAAGGATCATAGAAGAAAACTTGATGGATGAAAAAATAGATGCGCCCACAATAGCCCAGGAGTTATCAATGAGCTACTCCTCTCTTTATAGAAAAATAAAGGCCCTGACGGGGATGTCTACAGGAGAATTTATCCGTAAACTGAGGCTCAGGAAAGCAGAGCAACTATTGCTCTCAGGAAAGTATAATATTTCAGAAATAGCCCATCAGGTTGGGCTGAATTCCGTATCTTATTTCAGAGAATGTTTCAAAGAGGAATACGGGATGTCTCCATCAGAGTATATAAAACAGTTGAAGTAAACGAGAATCTCCCCTAAGTCCATTCCTTCTTAAGGGAGATTCTACTTAAACTATTTTGTAACAATTGGAATTATCAATAAAGCATGATCTGATCCAAAACGACACCCTCGTCCAATGCCTTAATCACCAGCTTATGCGATTTTCGTTTGTTGACGGGTAGTTTCACTTTTCGAATGGCTTGATTGCGCAACACATTTTCTTTCCATTCTTCACTACGCCCTTTGGTTTCATAAGAAACGGTTTGCGGAGCCGATTTATCAACTGACAGTGTGAAACGCAGTTGTTTTTCATCCATAGGATGATTGGGTAACAAGCGTATTTCAACTTCCACAGAATCGGTCTTCCAGTCATCAAAAGCAAAAGTAAGAGAAGTGTTTTTGCCAATACCTGCCGCTTTGCCCTCATATCCCAACCCTTCGTACTGTAAAGGATTTCCGGCTGTACAATCCATAGCATTCCATTTATAGGCAGGAGTTTTCTCATTTACCATAGGCGTAACGGCAGTTTCATGTGCCACACGTTTAAAGACAGGGAGTTTGCGGGGTTGGAAATCCATCATGTGAATCCACTTTCCGTTTTGCAAAGCGTTATACCGACGCGTCAGTGAAGCAATGCTATCGAAAGCTGCATAACTTTGTTCCCAATCGACCTTTCCGTGACGGGCAAGTTGCGCATTCAGGAACTTCCGGTTCATTTGGTCGGCGGCTTGTACGGGATATTTTACCAATTGCATATAGGCATCTTTCCGGTAGACAGGAAGTTTGGCCTCAACTTCTTCGACTACGGAAGACAAAGCAGCATAATCTCTCAAGCGTTCACGAATGGCCTGTTCACTCCAAGGCAGGTCTTTTACTTTCTTATAAATAGGGTCACGTTCTTCTTCACGCGTATTTCCCATGAACTCGGGCTTGCGGATATAGGCCAAGCGGTAATGTTCTTGCATCACCGGAAGCAGAGTCTTTGCGTATTCCGTACCAAACTCTCTGCCCAACCAGTTCTTCAAATGGGTTGTAACACCTTCTTCAGCCACCTGTTCTATATTCCACGCCATATCAAGGAATAGCTCAATCTGATATTCGGCAGGTTTGATATCACCCACATTCAGGACCCACATTTTCTGGATGCCACGGTCATAGGCCAGTTTCATCTGCTGATAGAGCAGATACGGGCTAAAAGTACCCAGCCAGAGATAATCGTGCGGACGTCCCCAATAGGATACGTGATAATAGATGCCGTTTCCACCTTTGCGGGCTTGTTCTTCCGGCGTAGGGAAGTGACGGATATAGCCATAATTATCATCACACCAGATCAACGTGACATCATCGGGCACCTTCAATCCAGCATTATAAATGTCGAGTACTTCCTTGTAAGGTATGAAAGCCTGCGGAATGGCGGTGACATCTTTATTCACATACTTCTCCAGCAAACCACGCTGGTCTTTAAGCACACGTTCCAATACTGCTTTCTGTTCTTCAACAGTTTTAGCTCCTTGCATTTGTCCGTCGTGCACGCCACGCATACCCAAAGTATAGATATTTTCTTGTCCCGCTACTTCTTTCACGCGGTCTTCCCAGAATTTGTAAACGGAAGCACTGTTATTCACATAGTCATAATCGCCCTCTCCCCTTCTTCTCCATTCGCCGGCAGCATTGCACACCATCGGTTCGCAATGGGAAGAACCGATAAAGATACCGAATTCGGCAGCTACTTCCCGATTACCTTTTGTCAGGAAAAAGGGCAAGGTACACTCATGCATGGCAGGCCAATAAGTATTAGCCCGCAGGCGGAGCAATAACTCAAAGATGCGACGGTTCGTCTTAGGACCGATTTGTTGCTGATCGGCAGGCTCATAATTCTTACTGCTCCAAGGCATCAATCCCCAATCTTCATCATTGATGAAGATGCCACGGTATTCTACGGAAGGAGACTGTGTCGTTTGGTAATTTGCGGGTAAAGTAAAAGATATCTTTTTTTCCGGCACCACATCCGCCCACCATTCCCACGGCGATACTCCTATCAGGCGGGAAAGCTCCATAATACCATAAGCTGTACCATGTGCATCGCTTCCGGCTACCAGTAGTTTTCCATCCGGTAAAACAGTCAGTAGAAAGGCTTGCTTTTTATCTTTCAGACAAGAAAGATCCACACCAGTTGCCTCCACCAATGAAGTTTTTCCTACAGTTCCTACTATGATATCCCCTTTCCGGACATTCATAACGGCAGGAGCCGAAAATACTGATTGATAGTCACTCACAAACAATTTCAAAGCAGTTTGCACCACTTGTTCTTCCGTATTGTCACTGACCAGTGCAACCGATTGCCCGGAACGTAAATTAAACTGTGCCCAGCCAAGCTGCGCAATAAAAAGCAAAATTAAACTGATAATCCCTTTTCTCATTATTCCAAGTTATTTTTGATAGCGAATATATGGCACCAATTCCGGCACTACTTTGGCTACAGCTTCGATAGCAATTCCTGCCACCACCTTTCCACCATAAATATTCAGGTGGGTATTATCTACCTTTCCTTTCGGACAGAAGTCATACTTACCCGCGGGCACCCACATAAAGAGTTCCTTTGATTTTTCTACTTCCATCCCAACTACCAGATCATGGGTTAATTTGTTCAAATCAACAAAAGGTACCCCCATTTCTTCAGCTACCTTGCGGGGAGAAATCAAATATTCGCCATGTGTATCTACCAGTACATTTCCTTCTTTCTCATAACTACCTTTATTTTCCGTTGCCCCTTCCGGTGGGAAATTCCTACGCACAATTGAATTAAACAACACCGGATAAGCTCCTTTCTCACGTGTCTCCGTTACAAAACGACGCAGATTATTATCAAAAGTACTTCCCGGGTCAGTGTGCAACTTCTCCGATGGCTTCTCGTCATTATGCCCAAACTGGATAAATACATAATCACCTTTCTTCAGCCTTGAAACAACCGTATCCCAACGTCCTTCATTGATAAAACTAAGCGAACTCCTTCCATTCCGAGCATGGTTATCAACCACAACATCATCAGTCAAGAAGTCAGGAAGCATTTGCCCCCAACCACGCTCAATATTACCATTCCTCAGACTTTTGTTAGCCATGGTGGAGTCACCAATCATAAAGATGGTAATGGTATCTTTCTTTTCAGCAGTAAAAGCTGAAAGAATCAACAATGCACAAAGTACAGACAGTAGCTTGATTTTCATGTTTCTCATTCTATAAAAATTTCAGCAAAGATAAGAAAGAATAGCAAAGGAATGCATGGAGTAATGTACCATCCTTTGTATTATCGTACACATCAAAAGCCATAAATGGCATCAACCGTCACAAAACTATTATCACTTCCATAGATCGTTTTCGTTTTATCCGTCCATATCGGCATTATGCCTGTTACCTCTATAAGTAATGTATAATCTCCTTTTGACATCTTTGGAGTCATGATGCGAATTGCCTTTTCCGGGTACTTACTATAAAAGTCGACCAATGAGGAATAAACCGTATCTTTCTTATCATTTAATATACTTACTTTAGCATACCCGCTGTGAGGATTTGATTCACCCACTACCGCAATATGTGTCCCTTTAAAAGGAATGGCCAAAATACTTCCTTTCGTATTTGAAGCCAAGCGACTATTTTCCTCTTTCCAGTCTCGTGTGAATTCCATTTCTTTGATAGGTATCTCTTTCCCTTTTTGCAAGGCATCTACCGGCTTTAAAGTGTTTATATCCCAACATTGCCAATATTCAGGTATTGATATTTTTATTCCATCCACCTGCAAAGGCATCCACACATAAGTAGCGGCCGAGGCCTGATGAGGATATGACCAGCGATCACCCATAAACATCGGAATTGTGTCATTGCCCCGTTTCAACGGAAAGACAAATGTACTTTGTGAATTATAAGTTAACTTTCCTTCCGGACAAAACAACCCTTGTTTTGTCCAAGGACCTTCAATTTTCGGTGCCGTAAAATAGAAATTATCATTTTTCTCCCAACTGGTCAGATTGGAGTAGAGCATATAATATATACCGTTTTTCTTAAACATGGCAGGCGATTCTCCTGAGCCTTTCACATGAGCTACTTCTGCCTCTATGGAACGGTAATCATCGCTCAGCCGATAAATAGGCCCGTGATGGATTAGCAAATACCCTTTACCATCCGTCTTTCTAAGACGTGGCTCAATTTTCATGTAAGTTTTATTCCCTTTACCATCCGTATCCTGAAAGGTTCCCATATCCCAACGTTTAACAGGTTTTCCATCGTGAAGTAAAGGGCCTTGTAATTTATATTCTCCATTTATTGTGCTACATGTAGCATAACCTATATAAGGATCCTTATATCCCATATCATCCGCATGCATATACATGACGTATTCTCCTGTAGAGGGACATTTCATCACCTTTACCCGCTCACCTACACGATTTGGGCCCAATATACCGTCAGGTTGTACCGGCAGCACTATCCTTTCAAATTTCCAGTTCACCAAATCATCTGAGGAATAGCAACTAAAACCCGGAAAAGCATTGCTTTTATCCGATTTATATTCACCGAAAAGATAATATCTACCGTTATCCTCTACTATGCAGGCACCGTGTGCATTTACTATATTTCCTTGATTGTCAAACCAAGGGATTCCATTATAAACAATCTTTCCGGAGCCCTCATTTGAGATTCCTGCACACCCTACACAAAAAAAAGCTACTAATAAAAGCAATTTAATCATATCTATTATCTATTAGAAAACAAATTTATTTATCACCTGTACGGTTCAATACGGAATAGGAAACATTCTTTTCTACCACATTTTCAGTGTAATTTACCTTCTTAACAAAATCTTTTACTTCCCCCACATATACATCTTCAATCACTATATTCCTGGCAGGAAATCTGGCATCTCCTTTCAGTTCGTAAATGGCATCAGCCGAAGTACATGTCACATTTTTCATATAAATGCCATCAATACGCGTAATGCGTTCCTCATACGTAGGAACAAGGTCTTTCCATTGGTAAAGCACATCTGTATCTATCTCTAGTACCCGTTGTACATGTCCG
>ERZ650918.2520-NODE-2520-length-12551-cov-2.413572_pt1 | contig 12551 bp, 10 predicted proteins | sample MGYA00514758_ERZ650918 | MGnify/ENA metagenome assembly ERZ650918 | reverse complement strand
CCTGCTTTTATGGGTATTGATATGGGGTGGTATCCCCAAGCAAGATCTTTTATGGTTGGACTAAGTTTAAAATTATAAAATGAATGTCATATGAAAGTCTTAAGATATTTTTCAAGTATAAGTTTAGTTATTTGTAGCCTTTTGTCAGTGACCGGATGTTCTGATGACTTTTTAGATAGGCCTCCTCTTGGTTCCCTGGATAATACAACTTGGATTAATACAGAGGACGCTGGCTCCAAAATGTTGTCAATGTGTTATACTCCGATGTTATCTAATGCAGAATATCAGATGTTTAAATTTGAATTCTTTGACTGTATTACAGATGATATGCATAAAGGTGGATCGGATGCTGCAGATAAAATTAGAATTACAGAAATAGCGAGAGGTAATCCTCTACCATCTGCATTATTGTTAGAAAGGGTATGGAATCATAGACTACAAGTTGCAATATCGAGATGTAATGTTCTGTTGCAAAATATTACATTGGAAACTCCTCTTATTCAAGCTGGAGGAGCCTATGTTACAAAAGAAGAAAAGGCTCGTTGGATTGCAGAAGCTCATTTTTTGAGAGCTTTTTATTATTTTGATTTAATGATGATTTTTGCAAATGTACCCATAATAGAAGAGCCTTTAAATGTAATTGATAAAACAACTATTACAAAAGCGCCTATGCAAGAGGTCTATAATTTTATTATGAAAGATTTAGAGACTGCTTTAGCTGAGGAAAATTTACCAAGTGTCAAAGAGTTATCTACAGATGAATTTGGCAGAGTAACTCGTGAGGCTGTGTATTCATTTAGGGCAAGGGTCGCATTGTTTAATAAGGATTATGCGTTGGCAAAGTCAGACTGTAAGAAGGTTATAGATTCCGGAGCATATGAATTAGTTCCAAATTACGAAGATCTGTTTAATAGTGTGGAAAGAGGTTATATGTCTAAAGAGTGTATTTTTATGACTTATAACAGTTATAATCCTCCTTATTGTAATGGAAATCCTGCTTTGATTTATTTTGTTGGGCGTGGTGTTACTGGCGGATGGGGAGGTGAGGTCCCTACCTATGATTTGGTGAATGAATATGAGGTAAAGGATCCACGTAAAGTCCATACGATTTTGTCTCATGGAGATATTTTCCCTAAGAAAGATGGAAACGAGGAAGTACATGATTATACAGGCTATGATAATTTCACAAAATTGCAAAGCCGTAAGCATTATGTAGATCATTTTAGAAGACCTGATGCGGGACTGAAACAAACAGATTGGTCATATTATCATATAAGGTATGCAGATGTTTTATTGATGTATGCAGAGTCACTGATTGAATTAGGTGAAGATTTACAAGAAGCGGTTGATGTAATTAATAAAGTTAGAGAAAGAGCTTTTTTGACAACATCTCCTACGGATAGTTATGCAACTTACAGATCATTTAATATAGCAGAGCCCATAACAAAAGAAGAGTTTGAAAAAAATTATAAGGTTAAGATCAGCGATGACTTAAGAAAAGTTGTTCGACATGAGCGTAGAGTAGAATTGGCAGCAGAGGGTTTACGATATTATGACCTTATGCGTTGGGGTATTTTTGTGGATAAAATCAGGGATTTTTATAAGACTCCTGAAGGAATTGCCACAGAAAAAGGTTCGAATATTTCAGAAAAAACATGGCCGTATCCAATACCTCAAGCTGAAATAGACAAAGTTGGAGGGGCACTTGTTCAAAATGATAATTATAAATAGTTATATGTTATGGTAACACGGCGTAATTTTATAAAAAGAGCTGTAGTAGGATCTGCCGCATTATCTTTTGGTGGTGTTTTAGAAGGCTTTAGTGCAAAAAGCTATAATAATATTGTTGGGGCGAATGAACGTATTAAAGTTGGTGCTATAGGGGTTAACTCAAGAGGACGAGCTTTAGCTTGTAATTTTGCTAAACAAAAAAATTGTGAGATAATAAGTGTATGTGATGTTGATTCTCGTGCTTTGCAGAAATGTAAAGAGGCTGTTCTTAAGATAAAGGAAAATAAAATTGAGGAATACAGGGATTTGCGCATTATGTTAGAAAATAAGAATATTGACGCAGTCCTTATAGCGACACCTGATCATTGGCATGCACCTGCAGCGTTATTGGCAGCTAAGGCTGGAAAGCATGTATATTTGGAAAAACCTTGTAGCCATTCTCCTGAAGAAGGAGAAATATTGATTAAGGGAGCCCAAAAGTATAATCGTGTAATGCAAATGGGGAACCAGCGTCGTTCTTGGCCGAATGTGGTAGAAGCAATAGAGGAATTAAAGAATGGCATTATTGGAAATGTTTATTTCGGTAAAAGCTGGTATACGAACAATAGGCCTTCGATTGGCATAGGGAAAGAAGTTCCTGTACCTGAATGGTTGGATTGGGATCTATGGCAAGGACCGGCACCACGTGTTGCTTATAAGGATAATATCCATCCTTATAACTGGCATTGGTTCTGGAGATGGGGAACTGGGGAAGCTTTGAATAATGGAACTCATATGGTTGACATACTTCGATGGGGTATGGGATTGGAATATCCTACGATGGTGACTTCTGTAGGTGGAAGATATCGACACAAAGATGATTGGGAAACTCCTGATACCCAAGTTATAAGTTATGAATTTGGTAATGGAAAGATGATGACTTGGGAAGGGAGAAGTTGCAATAGCCAGAATATTGAAGGAAGTTCTGTCGGTGCCATGTTTTATGGAGATAATGGAAGTTTACTAATTACAGGTTCTAACGCGTATACGGTTTATGATTTGAAAAATAAAATAGTAAAGGACGTTCAAAGTAATATTGCGATTGATCCCCGTAATTTGATGAATCCTGCAGAACAGTTGGATGCATTACATATCCAGAACTTTTTTGATGCAATTAGGAAATCGGGACCGTTACATTCTGATATCGCTTCTGGACATAAAAGTACGTTGTTGGTTCAATTGGGAAATATTGCTCAGCGTGTCGGGCATTCTTTAAACATAGATAATCAGAATGGGCGTATTATGTATGATAATGAGGCCATGAAATACTGGTCTAGATCATATGAACCTGGATGGGATATGAAACTTTAATGATAACATAAATAGAAGAGAATAGTTATGCCTTTAAAAAATGCAACAGAACTTCATTCTAAACGTACTATGTATATGGCAATAGCGATTGTCGGGATGATGTTCTTTATATTCGGTTTCGTTTCATGGGTTAATGCTATTCTAATTCCCTATTTCCGAATAGCTTGTGAATTGACCAATTTTCAATCTTATCTGGTTACATTTGCATTCTATATTGCATATCTTGTAATGTCGATACCCGCTTCATTTATTTTGAAGCGGGCCGGCTTCAAGAAAGGAATTATGTATGGCTTTTTTTGTATGGCAATAGGTGCATTATTATTTGTTCCTGCAGCATTGAGTAGAGCGTATTGGATCTTTTTGGTCGGTTTATTTTCAATTGGAACAGGCTTAACCATATTGCAAGCTGCTGCAAATCCTTATATTACGATTGTGGGGCCTATAGAAAGTGCAGCTAAACGAATTAGTATAATGGGGGTTTGTAATAAGTTTGCAGGAATTATTGCTCCTTTGATATTTGCGGCTATTATATTGAAGTCAAATGATAGTATAGTGTTTGAACAATTAAATGCAGGGCTTTTTAGTGAGGAGGAAAAAAATATTGTTTTAGGTAATCTGATTCGAAGAGTAATATGGCCATATTCTATTCTGGGTATCTTTTTATTTATTATTGGTATTTTTATTCGTTATTCAGTATTACCTGAAATTAATCAAGAAGAAGAAAATAAAGAAGTTGATACGGATAAGAGGAATTTACATACATCTATTTTACAATTTCCATATTTAATAATGGGAGCTGTTGCTATGTTTCTCCATGTAGGGACACAGGTGATAGCAATAGATACCATTATAGGTTATGCAAATTCAATGAATATGGACCTATTAGAAGCTAAGGTTTTTCCGTCTTATACATTAACAGCAACTATTTGCGGATATTTTTTAGGTATTTTGTTGATTCCCAGAATTCTATCTCAGAGACGGGCCTTTCAGATATGCTGTATATTAGGTTTGATTTTTTCATTGGGAGTTGTTTTTTCTAGCATTGACTTAACTTTATTTGGTCATGAGGCGAATCTTTCTATTTGGTTTCTTGTACTCTTGGGGTTACCGAATTCTCTAATATATGCTGGCATATGGCCTTTATCCATTCGAGGGCTGGGGCGATTTACAAAAATAGGCTCTTCTTTATTGGTAATGGGTTTATGCGGAAATGCAATATTACCTTTGATATATGGACATTTTGCTGACTTATTTTCTGTTAAGCATGCCTATTGGGTATTGGTACCATGTTATTTATATTTAATATTTTTTGCTGTATATGGCTATAGAATAGAGTCTTGGTCTTTAAGAAAAAAATAATATAACATTCTAATTAAACTATAGATAAGATAATGGAATATATAAAAGATAAATTATTAATTAAGATTTTTGATAATCGTTCAGAAATGGGTGTCAATGCCGCTAAAGATGTCGCCGAATGCATTCGATCTTTATTGGATAATAAGGATTGTGTTAATATGATCTTTGCAGCTGCTCCTTCTCAGAATGATTTTTTAGAAGAGCTTCTAAAAGAAGCGGGAATAGATTGGACGCGAGTCAATGCTTTTCATATGGACGAATATATCGGTTTGGAAATGGGAGCGATACAAAGTTTCGGAACTTTTTTGAAAGAACGTATTTTTGATAAGGTCCCTTTCAAATCGGTTAACTATATCAATGGACAAGCTATTAATACATCAGACGAATGCTTGCGTTATGCAGCATTATTAGACCAATATCCTGTCGATATTGTTTGTTTGGGTATTGGTGAAAATGGACACATTGCATTTAATGATCCTCATGTAGCCCATTTTGATGATCGTGAAAAAGTCAAAATTGTCTCATTGGATGACAAATGTAGGATGCAGCAAGTTCATGACGGTTGTTTTTCGACATTGGAAAGAGTACCTGTGAGCGCATTCACTTTAACGATTCCCGCGTTAATGGCAGCTAAATATATGTTTTGTATTGTCCCTTCTAAAACAAAGAATGTTGCTGTTTTTAAAACAATTAACGGGCCAATATCGGAATCCTGTCCGGCAAGTATTCTACGAACAAAAGAAAATACAGTTTTGTATTTGGATGCGGATAGTTCTGTGTTATTGAATAAAAGTGTAAAATAAAAAATGTAATAATATGAAAGCGAAGAATTTAGTAATGATATGTCTAATATGCATTGTTCCATTTGCAATGCAGGCGCGAGAAGTTATAAAAGTTGGCATTATAGGTTTAGATACATCTCATTCTCCCGCATTTATCGGATTGCTTAATAGTGAAGATCCTAAGCCAGAACATCAAGGTTTCAGAGTTGTAGCTGCTTATCCATACGGCTCAAAAACCATAGAAAATAGCTTTAAACGTATTCCGGAATATACAGAGAAAGCTAAAAAGAATGGAGTAGAAATTGTTTCTTCTATTGCAGAATTATTGAAAAAGGTAGACTGTGTCATGTTGGAGACTAATGATGGCACCTTACATTTAGAACAGGCCATTGAAGTATTGAAAAGCAAAAAACCGATGTTTATAGATAAACCTATAGCTGCTGATCTGGTCGATGCAATAGCAATATTTAAATTGGCAGATCAATATAATGTTCCGATTTTCTCTTCTTCGGCTTTGCGTTTTGTGCCTAAAAATGTGGAGTTAAGAAATGGAAAGTATGGTAAAATATTAGGTGCGGATTGTTATTCCCCTGCCCCGAGCGAACCTTCACATCCTGATTTCTCTTGGTATGGTATTCATGGTATAGAGATTTTATATACTATTATGGGAACTGGTTGTAAAGAAGTTGTCCGTATGTCTTCGGAAGGGACAGATGTTGTGAATGGACTTTGGGCAGATGGACGAATCGGTACTTTTAGAGGAAATAGAACGGGTAAACACATTTATGGTGGTACTGCCATCTGTGATACTGGGGCAGTAATTGCCGGTGGATATGAAGGTTATGCTTGTTTATTGACTGAAATTTTGAAATTCTTTAAAACGAAGATCGTTCCTGTTAATAAGGCTGAAACTCTTGAACTTTTTACATTCATGGCTGCATCTAATGAAAGTAAAAGATTAGGTGGTAAACCTGTTTCAATGAAGTTGACATTTGAAAAAGCAGAAAAGCAAGCACTAAAAAAATTGAGTAAACTGAAATAGGAGGATATTGTCTATGTTATCTAAAATAATGTCAACAAGACGTGGTTTCTTATCTGGGGTGGCAAGTTTTGGTTTAAGTAGTACTTTTGGTACAAGCGTATTATTGAGTTCTTGTGCGGATAAGGAGAAACAAACTCCTTTGCATCCGATAAATAAATTGTATATTCCGGAACTTCCAGATAAAGCAATAGATGGGAGACCGTTAAAAGCTGCTTTAGTAGGATGTGGAGGAAGAGGCATCGGAGCCGCATTTAATTTTTTAGATGCGGGCAATGACGTATCGGTTGTTGCATTGGCTGATTTGTTTCCTGATAAATTAGAGGCAGGGCGTCAACGATTAAAGCAAGGAAAAAATATTGATATTCCGGATGAGATGTGTTTTATTGGATTTGATGCATATAAAAGAGTATGTGAACTACCGATTGATCTCGTTTTAATTGTCTCTCCTAACTGTTTTCACTCGGAGCAAATGAAATATGCAGTTGAGCATGGAAAACATGTTTTTGTAGAAAAGCCGGCAGCCATTGATCCCGTTGGTTATCGTTCTTTTTTTGCTGCGGCAAAAAAAGCTGTGAATGTTGGTTTAAATATTTTGCCTGGTACTCAGTATCGCTTTGATAGGAGATTTGTTTCATCTTATCGAAAAGTACAGGAGGGATTGATTGGAAATATAGTTTCCGGATATGTCTATTATCATACTGGACGTGATCAGTATATTGTTCGGCGGCCGGAATGGACGGATATGGAATATATGATTAGGGGACATTTCAATTGGAATTGGGTAAATGGAGATCAGATCAGTAATATGTTGATACACTGGATTGATGTATTCAATTGGTTCTCACATCTTAAACCTCTGAATGTGATAGGATATGGCTCTCGAATTCGTAAAAATATAGGAAATGTGTATGATAATTTCAGTATGCATTTCGAATACGAAAGAGGTGTAACTTTAGAAGGGATGGTTCGTAGGATAGATGGATGCGATAATGGGGCCGGTGCGATTATCCACGGTGAAAAAGGATCCTGGCATAGTAGTGATTTTTCTATCCGTGATCGGAACGGAAATATTATCTGGCAGTATGATGAAGAAGCGGCAAAAAATGAATTTAAAGTTCATGATATGTATACTCTTGAGCATATTGTATTAATCAATCATATACGTAAAGGTGAAGTTTTAAAGGTTGCAGAATCAATCGCTATGTCAGCATTGACCGCAGTGATGGCACGTGAGTCTGCTTATACGGGAAAAGTTTGTAGTTGGGATCAGATGATTGCTTCAGATTTGAACGTCCTCCCCAAAAATATGGCATTGGTTAATGTTGATTCGAAACAGTTTGAGATTCCTCTGGCGGGAGTCTCTTTTTATGATGTAAGAAAAGATTAATTAATTTAGAAAACTTTCGTTTTCTAAATTATATGAACAAAGAGAAAATAGAATATGATTGGATATAATTATTGAATTTTACAGACAACTTTTTTAATGAAAATGGTTTGTTTTTTTTGAGTATTATTTCTTTTTCCCCCACTCTATAGGTAAACTTACTTTTTTTCTTTACTTTAGCACCTGTTTTTAATAACTCAGTTACTGATTAAGAATTAATACCTTATGAAACACATTCTTTTACTTCTCTTATCGCTCTTTGCACCCGTGGTTTGGGGGCAGCAGGTGGAACAGTTCAAGCTCTGGCCGGATAAGCCGGAAGCGGGCGAGGCGGAAATTTTTGTTTATCATCCGGCGAAGAGCGGGAAAGCGGCGCCGGCGGTGCTGATTTGTCCCGGTGGCGGATATAGAGGCCTGGCGATCAACCATGAAGGGCATGATATGGCGAAATGGTACGCTTCGAACGGGTTTGTTGCAGTTGTTTTGAAATACAGGATGCCGGAAGGCGTGCATACGGTTCCGCTGAGTGATGCGGAAAAAGCGATGTCCGTTATCCGGGGCAATGCAGCCAAATGGAATCTCGATACGAATAAAGTCGGAGTGATCGGCTCGTCGGCAGGCGGACATCTGGCAGCTTCGCACAGTACGCTTGCGGCAGATGCCAACCGGCCGGACTTTGCGATCCTCTATTATCCGGTGATCAGCTTCGATAATATGACTACACATGGCGGTTCCAAAAAGAATCTTTTAGGGAAAGATATCGACAATCAGAAGTTGATCGACCGCTATTCCTTACAGAAGCAAGTGGACGAGAAGACGCCGAAAACTTTGCTTCTGCTCAGCGATGACGATAAGTCGGTACCGCCGTTGAACTCTATCCTTTATTATACGGCACTGAATGAACACCATATCCCGGCTTCCCTCTATATGTTCCCGAATGGCGGACACGGTTGGGGATTCCGATATGACTTCACCTACTATCAGGAAGTGAAAGACCTGATACAGAAATGGCTTACCCATATACAAATCACCGATTAATCTACCTGATATCATGAAACCGATTACATTATTACTGGCCGCAGGCTCCCTGTTGCTGAGCGCACAAGAACTTTCCGCACAGACGGATAACTCCGGGAAAAAGGAATATTGGAATGCGAACACCCTGTTGATCCCTTACCGGCTGCCACCTGCTCCCGCCGGATATAAGCCGACCTATATAGACCTGGACGGAGACGGCGACCCGGATATCCTGCGTACGGTGACCGCCAACGGCATTCCGGTACAATGGATCGACGACGACGATGATATGCAGTACGGTGACCTGGAGGGCGATACCGATAACGACTGCCTGATGATAGATCGTAATAAAGACGGCATCTATGGCGGTTACGGCGACCTTATCATCGATTGGGTGGGCGAAGATGCCGACGGTAACCCGGCCATGCAGGTTGTGGTCGATAATATCCCCGAAGCAAACCGGATGAAGACCGGCAACGGGCATTATATGTGGGTGGTAGATACCGACAAGGACGACGTGTTCAACTATATCGACTGGAATACGTTCACCCTCCGCTGCTGGATACACAACGGCTTGTCCGACTTCTACGAAGATTATAACGGGAAGAGCACTTTCATGAAGATACACAGCACGACCGAGCGCGTGAACGATGTCCGAATGAACTGGGAGAACCCATTCCTGTTCTACGATCCCGATCATGACGGGCTGACAGAGATGGCGATTCGTTTCTGCGACTCTCCGAAGATCGTGAAAGAGAACGGGCAGGCGAACTCTGTCCTTTCCGGTAATATCGACTGGGTTTCCGTTTCGATGGACACGGATAACGACAATGCACCGGGTAACGAGTTCGACTTCGATATGACCATCCACTTTACAGGTCCCGGGTTCAACTACGAGAACCAGAAACATATCAACAAGAACCTGCGCGGACTCCCCGAAGCCGATACGTTCTTCCTCGATGCCCGTTGGCGTAAACTGCCGGAACTGTTGTACCCGGATCACGATGCTGCCTGGGATCTGACCTTCAAGGAAGGTAAATGGGATAAAGTATGGTTTACGTATGATGAAGACGACGATTGCAACCGCTGGGAACGCGTGGAACTGTATCAGCCGCTCGATCCTTTCAAAGTAGGAAAGAATCAAGGGGGTATCGATAATAACGGGCAGGCCGATCCGGCAGGCGACCGGGGCGAATGGGATCAGGATAATTCCGGCCACGGGCAGTTGTATGTCAGCCCGATAGACGGCAAGATCCACCTTTACGGAGCCGAATGGGGCTGTTGGCGTGTCGACCAGAACGCCCGTTACTATCAAGGAATGGGCGGAATCTATGACGGCTACGGCCCGAAGCGCATCGAGACCGAACCGACCGTATTCCCGACCGTCAAATATACCGATACGGACAATAACGGCTTCTTCGACCTGATGGAGTTCGACCTCGATGGCGACAAGGTGTTCGAACAGCGTCTTTCCATGAAGGAACTGGGGCTGGACGACCGTTGCCAGGTGATCAATACCGCTTCCATGAAGTATGAAGATTTTGTCAACCTCGAGTCCGAAGTCTCCGACACCATGTGGAAGAATGCAGTGAAAGCGGTCGAAGTGGCAAAAGCCAAGAATCTGAATACCAAATGGTACGCACTGATGTTGCAGCCTAAATCCACCCGCGAACGCTATCATTATGGCTTCTGGTTGCAGTTCTATCTGTACAACGACCTGAAAGATTTGGCCAAGCGGACGAACGACAAGGCGTTGGCAAGCGTGATCGATAAAGCCTATTTGCAAGGCAAATGGGAGCTGATTAAATAATTTATTAACGTAAGAACAAGAATAGTATGAAAAACATTTCGAGAAGAACTGCCATCAAAACAGTATTGGCAGGAAGCGCAGCGATGGCTGTGTCAGGTATGGAAGCAGCAGCTCCCGCAAAGAAGAAGAAAGTGGAGAAACCCGAACCGCTGAAAGGCAATATCCGCCATTCCGTAAGCAAATGGTGTTTCGGCAGCTATCCGTTGGACGAATTTTGTGAGATTTGTAAAAACATAGGAATCGAATCGATCGAACTGCTCGATCCGAAAGACTGGCCTGTCGTGCAGAAACACGGTTTGACGGTAGCAATGGCACAGGGTGCAGGCTTAGGCATCGACCGGGGTTTTAACGATCCGAAGCTGCATGACGAACTGGTTGCCAGTTATGAACAAGTTATTCCGATGGTGGCCGAGGCCGGACTGACGAACCTGATTTGTTTCGCCGGCCGCCGGAACGGCGTGACCGATTTACAGGGTTGGGAAAACTGCGAGAAAGGGTTGAAGCGCCTGATGCCGTTGGCAGAGAAGCACAATGTCGTGCTGACAATGGAGCTTCTCAATAGCGTAGGACATAAGGATTACCAGTGCGATCATACGGTTTGGGGCGCGGAACTCTGCCGCCGTATCGGTTCGCCGAACTTCAAGTTGCTGTATGACATCTACCACATGCAGATCATGGAAGGAAACGTGATTGACCATATCCAGAAATATCACCAATATTTCTCCCATATCCATACCGGAGGCGTTCCCGGCCGTGCAGAGATCGACGAAACGCAGGAACTCTATTATCCGGCCATCATGAAAGCGATTGTGGAAACCGGCTATAAAGGTTTTGTCGGACAGGAATTTGTTCCGAAGCAGGAAGACAAGATCGCATCGCTTGAAAAATGTATCCGCATCTGCGATGTATAAACAAGTAAATATGAAACGAATTGCCATCTATCCTCTGTTGCTGCTCTTTGCATTGTGCGGATGTAAAGGAAAGACGGAGACTACACAAGTAGAGAATGTTTTTAAGCCCGGTGAAATCTGGCCGGACAATAACGGCGTGCACATCAATGCCCACGGCGGCGGCCTACTGCAACAGGACGATACCTACTATTGGTTCGGTGAGCACAAGACGGAAGGCGAAGGAGGAAATGTCGCCCAGGTCGGTGTCCATTGCTATTCTTCCCAAGACTTGTATAACTGGAAAGACGAGGGAATCGCTTTGTCTGTTTCGGACGATGAATCCAGCCCGATTGTAAAGGGCTGCATCCTGGAGCGTCCGAAGGTGATCTTCAACAAGAAGACAGGCAAGTACGTGATGTGGTTTCATCTCGAACCGAAAGGCGCCGGCTATACGGGAGCCAAGAGCGGCGTCGCTGTCAGTGACAAGGTTGCGGGACCGTATAAGTTGCTTTCCGCCAATCGTCCGAACGCCGGTTTCTGGCCGAAAAACGTCTTGGATATCCACAAAGGTAAAGTTCCTGAGGAATCGAAGAAAGGTTTTGGCGGCGGCGGTCTGCCCGGTCATCCCGATACGCTGAATCTGTTAGGACGCGATTTCGAGAGCGGACAGATGGCGCGCGATATGAACCTGTTTGTCGACGACGACGGAAAAGCCTATCATATCTATGCTTCGGAAGATAACAGCACGCTGCATATTTCCGAACTGACGGACGACTATACGGCTTGTTCCGGCAATTACGCCCGCTTCTTCGTCGGCCGCTTCATGGAAGCGCCTGCCATGTTCAAAAAAGACGGCAAATATTATCTGATCATGTCCGGTTGCACCGGCTGGGCTCCGAATCCGGGCCGTTCGGCTGTCGCTTCCTCTATCTGGGGGCCGTGGGAAGAGCTGGCCAACCCTTTTGTGGGGGCCGATTCGGAAACCTCTTTCCACTCGCAGAGCACCTACGTGCTGCCTGTTCCCGGGAAGCCCGGCCAGTTCATCTACCTGGGTGACCGCTGGACACCCAAAAACGCGATAGACGGCCGCTATATCTGGTTGCCTATCCGCTTCGAAGGCGAGCAGCCGGTCATCGAATGGAAAGATAGTTGGAGTTATTAAGAGATAAAGGAGAATTGGTAATTA
>ERZ650918.2519-NODE-2519-length-12551-cov-4.000160_pt1 | contig 12551 bp, 13 predicted proteins | sample MGYA00514758_ERZ650918 | MGnify/ENA metagenome assembly ERZ650918 | reverse complement strand
AATCACAAAGCGATCCTGGTGGACAGCGACAAGGACCTGATCGCTTTCCCGGCCGAGAACAGCTACCTCGTCTACGGCTATTCGGCGGACGACGGCTTCACGCTGCGTAAGGAGATCCCCGTCTCGCAGTGGGACGAGAACAACCGCGGCCTGTATATCGGCGACTACTTCTATGTCGTCGGTTCCGATCAGGTGAACGTGCTCGACCTGGGCACGCTCGAGAATGTGGCGCAGGCGATCATCCCGCGCGGGTAAACAACCGAAGATCTTCTGACAGGCGGTGCGCGCAGACGCACCGCCTGTTTACATTTTTGCGCCGCTGTGGTAAACTGATACATTGAGCGAATATCGCAACAAGGGAGGCGGCGCCGTGCTCGAAAAGCTGCGACAAATTGAAAACCGGTACAGCGAGCTGGAGAGCAAGCTGGCCGACCCCGCGTATTATTCCGACCCCGCGGTGTTCACAAAGCTCTGCCGCGAGCAGGGCATCACGGTCGTCCTCATCACCCACCACATGAACGAAGCCGAGCACGCTGACCGCGTGATCGTGATGAACGACGGCCTTGTCGTCATGGACGGCAAGCCGCGCGAGGTCTTCACCCGCAAAAAGGAGCTGGAGAACATCGGCCTTGCCGTGCCGGACACGGTCTCGCTGCTCTTTTCCCTGCGCGAGGCGGGGATGGACGTCCCCGTGGACGCCATCACCGTAGAGGAATGCGCAGACGTCATTGCGAAAAATTTTACCTAAGAGGACTGTAACCTTGGAAGAGATCATTCGTGTAGAAAACCTGACGCACACCTACGGGGAGGGTACGCCCTTTTGCCGCAGTGCGGTGCAGGATATGTCGCTCGCGATCTATCGCGGCGAATTTTTGGGCATCATCGGCCACACGGGCAGCGGCAAGTCGACGCTGATCCAGCACTTGAACGGCCTGCTCAAGCCGACCTCCGGCCGGATACTTCTCGGTGGAGAGGACATCTGGTCGGACCCGAAGAAAATTCGGGACGTAAGATTCCGCGTGGGCCTCGTGTTCCAGTATCCGGAATACCAGCTTTTTGAAGAGACCGTTTACCGCGATATCGCGTTCGGCCCGACGAACATGGGCTTATCCAAAGACGAGATCGACCGCCGCGTGCGCGAATCCGCGCACTTTGCGGGGCTTACCGACGATCTGCTGGAAAAATCGCCGTTCGCCCTCTCCGGCGGACAGAAGCGCCGCGTGGCCATCGCGGGCGTTATTGCGATGGAGCCCGAGGTGCTCGTGCTCGACGAGCCGAGCGCGGGCCTTGACCCGCAGGGCAGGGAAGAGCTGCTTTCAAACATCCGCGAATTCCACCGCGCGCGCGGCACGACCGTCGTGCTCGTGAGCCACAGCATGGAGGAGATCGCGAAAAACGTCGACCGCATCGTTGTCCTGTCGGACAGCCACGTGCTCATGAGCGGCACGCCGCGCGAGGTCTTCGCCCGCGGCGACGAGCTGATGACCGCGGGCCTCGACGTGCCGCAGGTCACGCGCGTCGCGATGGCGCTGCGCGATAAAGGCATTGCCATCAACCCCGCCGTTTACACCGTCGATGAGCTCAGCAAAGAGCTTGTCGCGCTCAAGAGAGGGGGCGGCAAAAAATGCTGAAGGATATCACGCTCGGCCAGTTTTTCCCGGGCGACACGCTCGCCCATAAGCTCGACCCGCGCACAAAGCTCCTCGTCACGGTGCTCTACGTCGTGGCGCTCTTTACGGCGAAGAGATACATTGCCTACGGCGTTCTCATTCTGACGCTGATTGTCGCCGTGCGCATCTCGCGCGTGGGCGCGAAGGCGCTTTTCAAGGGATTAAAGCCGGTGCTGTTCATTATCGCGTTCACGGCGCTTTTGAACCTCTTTTACACCCCCGGCACGGAGCTGTGCCATTTTTGGATCTTCCGCATCACGATCGAGGGTGTGCGCGCCGCCATCACGATGATGCTGCGCATCACGCTTTTGATCATGGGAACGTTCCTGCTCACGTATACGACCTCTCCCATCCGCCTGACGGACGGTCTGGAGAGCCTGCTGGGCCCGCTCAAGAAGATCAAGGTCCCTGTGCATGAGCTCGCGATGATGATGTCGATCGCGCTTCGCTTCATCCCGACGCTCATCGAAGAGACGGATAAGATCATGTCCGCGCAGAAGGCGCGCGGCGCCGACTTTGAGACCGGAAGCCTTATGCAGCGCGCCAAGGCGCTCGTGCCGCTGCTTGTGCCGCTGTTTGTCAGTGCGTTCCGCCGCGCCGACGAGCTGGCGACGGCCATGGAATGCCGCTGCTACCACGGCGACGAAGGCCGCACGAAGCTCAATGTGCTGCACTACCAGACGCGCGACTATCTGGTGCTCGGCTATTATGCCGTGCTCGTGGCCGCGGTCATCGCGCTGCGATAAGAAGAAAGGACGCTTTTATGCGAAACATCGCCCTCAAGCTCATGTATAACGGCACGGCCTATCACGGCTGGCAGGTGCAGAAGACGGTCTCAAGCGTCTGCGAGACGATGGAAAAGGGCCTCTCAAAGGTCTGCGGCGGGAACGTCAAGCTCGTCGGCTGCGGCCGCACGGACGCGGGCGTGCACGCCGAGCGCTACATCGCCAATTTCCATACCGAGTCGCGCATTCCAGTCGAGCGCCTGCCGTTTGCCATCAACACGCACACGCCGGAGGATATCGTCGTGCGCGAAGCGCTTGAGGTGGCGGAGGATTTCAACGCGATCCTCTCGTGTCAAAAAAAGGAATACACCTATCGTATCTATAATTCCCGCATCAAAAACCCGTTCTATGTCAATCGGGCGTACTTTTACCCCAAGCACCTCGACGAAGAGGTGATGGACCGCGCGGCGCGCGCCTTTGAGGGCACGCACGATTTCCGCGCCGTCCGCTCTGTCGGCACGGAGACGAAGACCACCGTGCGCACCGTGCACTACTGCCGCGTGTCGCGCTCGGGTGATCTTTTGGAGCTCAAGGTCTGCGCGGACGGGTTCCTGTATAACATGGTACGGGCGATCACCGGCACGGTGCTCTACGCCGCCGAGGGGAAGCTCACGCCAGAGGACATCCCCGAGATCCTGGCCTCCGGCGACCGCTCGCTCGCCGGCCCCACGGTGCCGCCGGGCGGACTGTACATGACGAGACTTTGGTATGAGGATGAACGGCTCAATGAATGATCTCAAAGAGGAAAAGGGAACACGCGAGGAGCTGAGGCGCTCGCAGGCGGCCCCGCGCCGCTCCGGCGGCGGGCTCAAGCGGGCGCTGATGGTGATTCTGGCGCTTGTGGTCGTGCTGGCCGTGGTCGTCGCCGCGGCGTGGAAGGACCTGAGCAGCCTTGACAGTGTGCGCCGCCTTTTCTCCTATAATAAGGTCACGCAGGATGAGCAGGGCAAGGTGGAGATGTACTCGTTCAGCAACGACCGCAGCAACACCTTTGCGCTGCTCGGCGACCATCTGATCGTCGCTTCGACGACGGGCGTGTCGATCTACAGCAGCAGCGGCAGCGTGGTGGACAGCATGAGTGTGAAGCTCACGAATCCCGCCATCGCTGTCGGCGGCCAGACCGCCGCGGTCTATGATATCGGCGGGCAGACGCTTTTTATTTACTCTGCAAGCGGCCTTGTGCGCGATATGAGCGGCGAGTGCAGCGGCAATATTTTGTCGGTCAGCGTCAATTCCTCGGACTATCTGGCGCTCAACGCCGAAAAGAGCGGCTACAAGTCCGCTGTTACGGTGTACGACGCTTCGGGCGAGAAGACGTTTGCCTTCAACTCCTCGGAGCACTATGTCATCGACGCGGTCGTCATGCGCGACTGCAAGCGCATGGCGGCGGTGACGCTCGGCGAGTCGGACGGCACATTCGCCGACACGGTGAGCATCTATTCCCTCGGCAGCGATAAGGCGGACTCGGTCAACACACTCACGGGCTCGCTCCTGCTATCGCTCGACAGCGTGGCCGGTACGCTCTCGTGCCTGACGGACGAGAGCTTGACGCTCTTTTCATCGGACGGTACGCTTTCCGGCAGCTATCGCTACGAATACCCGTATCTGCGCGGTTCGAGCATGGGCGGCGACAACTACGCGGCGCTGCTGCTGAGCCGCTACCGCTCGGGCAGCACCATGAAGCTCGTGACTGTCTCGTCCGACGGTACAGAGATGGCAAGTCTCGACAGCAGTCAGGAGGTTCTGTCCATGTCCGCGGCGGGGAAGTATATCGCCGTGCTGTACAGCGACAGTCTGGTGCTCTACACGCCGCAGCTGCAGGAATACGCGCGGCTGGACGGCACGGAGTACGCGCGCTCTGTCATCATGCGCGAGGATGGTACGGCGGTGCTGATCGGCTCGTCGTCCGCCTGGCTTTATATTCCATAATTTCTGTAAAACGCTAAAAATGTTACAATTTATGACTTGAAAGGAGCGCGGGAAACGTGAATAATGGTCTTATGATCGATGCAGTCTTCGCGCTCGTGCTCATTTTAAGCGTCGTGTTCGGCGCCAAGCGGGGGCTGTTCCGCAGCTTTATGGCGCTGGCGGCGATCGTGCTCGCGCTGATCGGCGCGTCGCTCCTGACCGACGCTTTGACCGAGCCCGTGACCGACATGCTGATGCCGCGCCTTGAAAAGAGCGTGGAGGAGTGGTTTGATACCGAATCGCAGACACCGCAGGGGGATGTCCCGCAGATCGAGGGGGAGACCCCGGCGGAGAGCGACGCCTCGGGTGAAACGCAAAACGGCGACGCCGCGCAGGACGCGGAAAACGTTTGGCAGGACGATTCGCCGTTCGCGGTGACAGGCCTTCTCAAAAAGCTGCTGCGCTTCGATTTCGACGGCGCGGTGCGTCAGTCGCTTCGAAATGCCGCGCGCGACGCAGCGCTTGCCGCCGTAAGGACGCTGCTCGGCAGCGTGGTGAGGACACTCGTGTTCGTGCTGTGTTTTTTGGTGCTCACGCTGCTGCTCCGCTTAGTGACGGGAGGCATTGACAAGGTGTTAGACTTGCCAGTGCTGAACGCGCTCAACACCATCGGCGGCGGCGCGCTGGGCCTGATCGAGGGCGCACTTTTGCTGTTTCTCGTCTGCGATGTCGCACCGAAGCTCGGCGTCAAGGCCTTTGCCGACTACGAGGGCACGTATCTGTTATCGTTTTTTATGAGTCATACTCCGCGCGGGCTTGTCGCCGCGCTGTTACCCTGATCTTTACCCCAAGGAGGAAATACTATGCAGCCGCAACTTTGTTCCAGATGTAAAAAGAATATCGCCGTTGTGTTCATCACCCGTCAGGAAAACGGGCAGAACGTCAACGAAGGACTTTGCCTCAAGTGCGCGAAAAATCTCGGACTGCCGCAGGTGGACGAGATGATGCGCCGCATGGGCATCACGGATGAGGACCTTGACAATATCTCCAATGAAATGATGGGCGCTTTCGGCGGCGCGGAAAACCTCGAAGGTCTGACCGACGCCGACGATCCGGACGCCGATAACGAGGACGAGGACGGCAAGACCGCCACATTCCCGTTCCTGAGCCGCTTTTTCGGCGGAAATCCCGCTGCGAACGACGCACAAAATGGCAACGAGGCCGAGCAGACGCAGAGCCCGCGCAGCAACAAGAAGGTCGAAAAGGGGAGCAAGCACAAATTCCTCGACTCCTACTGCATCAATCTCTCCCAGCGCGCACGCGACGGCAAGCTCGACGCGGTCATCGGCCGCGAGGAGGAGATCGAACGCGTCATCCAGATTTTGAACCGCCGCCAGAAGAACAATCCCTGCCTGATCGGTGAGCCGGGCGTCGGCAAGACGGCCATTGCCGAGGGCCTCGCCCAGCGCATCGTCGCGGGTGGCGTGCCCTTCAAGCTCAGAAGCAAGGAGGTCTATCTTCTTGACCTGACCGCGCTCGTCGCGGGCACGCAGTTCCGCGGCCAGTTCGAGAGCCGCATGAAGGGCCTCATCGAGGAGATCCGCAAGATGGGCAACGTCATCCTTGTCATCGACGAGGTGCACAACATCGTCGGCGCGGGCGACGCCGAGGGCAGCATGAACGCCGCCAACATCTTGAAGCCTGCGCTCTCCCGAGGCGAAATTCAGGTCATCGGCGCGACGACGTTCACCGAGTATCGCAAGCACATTGAAAAGGACACCGCGCTCGAGCGCCGCTTCCAGCCGGTCACGGTCAACGAGCCGAACATGGAGGACACGCTCAAAATTTTGAAGGGCATCGCCCACTACTACGAGCAGTTCCACGGCGTCAAAATTCCCGAGGGTATTCTGCGTCAGGCGGTGCTGCTGTCCGAGCGCTACATTACCGACCGTTTCCTGCCCGACAAGGCCATCGACCTCATCGACGAGGCATGCTCGGATCTGAACCTGCACGACAAGAACATCAACCGCCGCATGGAGCTGCGCCGCGAGATCGAGGATTACGACAAGGAGCGCGAGCTTTTGCAGGGCGCAGAAGAACCCGACTTTGAGCGTCTGGCCGAGCTCAAGAGCCTTGCCATCAAGGCGCAGACCGAGCTCGACGAGCTCTGCGCGCAGGGTGACCCGCAGCTCACGATGGACAACCTCGCCCGCGTGATCGAGCTCTGGACGAAGATTCCCGCCTCGCGTATCCGTGAAGACGAGTTCCGCCGTCTGAGCGAGCTTGACAAGCGCTTAAAAGAGCACATCGTCGGTCAGGACGAGGCTGTCGAGGCTGTCGCCGCGGCGATACGCCGCAACCGCGTGGGCATCTCGCCCAAGCATAAGCCGGTGAGCTTCATCTTTGTCGGCCCCACGGGCGTCGGCAAGACCGAGCTTGTCAAGCAGCTGGCGCAGGACCTCTTCAATTCGCCCGACGCGCTGATCCGTTTCGACATGTCCGAGTTTATGGAAAAGCACTCGGTCTCCCGCATCGTCGGCTCGCCCCCGGGCTATGTCGGCTATGATGAAGCCGGCCAGCTGACCGAAAAGATTCGCCGCAAGCCCTACGCCGTCATCCTTTTCGACGAGATCGAAAAGGCGCATCCCGACGTGATGAACGTCCTGCTGCAAATTCTCGACGACGGCGAGATCACCGACTCCCACGGCCGCAAGGTCAACTTTGAAAACACCGTCATCGTGATGACGTCCAACGCGGGCAGCGAGCGCAAGGAGGGCACTGTCGGCTTCGGCCACACGCTCAACGAGCAGAACCGCGACCGCGCTATGAAGGCGCTCAGCGAGTTCCTGCGCCCCGAATTCCTGAACCGTGTGGACGAGGTCATCTGCTTCAACCGCCTTGACGAGAAGAACTTCGCCGGCATCGCCCGCATCATGCTCGATGAGCTGCAAAAGAGCCTTGAGGACAAGGGCCTGCACTTTACGTGGGACGAGGATGTTGAGGACTACCTCGTCAAGAAGTCCTACTCCGCGACCTACGGCGCGCGCAATCTGCGCCGCACCATTCAGAAAGAGCTCGAAGACGTCATGGCCGCGCAGATCATCGACTCCTACGAGCACCCCGTCACGCAGATCCATGCGTCGATGGAGGACGGCAAGCTCGTCGTCCGCAGCCTGTAAAAGAAAGGGGAGGGAGACCATGTTCCATCTGTTCCGCAAAGACATTGAAAAGCACTGCGCCTACTGCAAGAGCGGATCTGTCATCAACGAAGGGCAGGTCATCTGCTCCCGCCGCGGCGTGGTCGACTCTGCCGACCACTGCCGCCATTTCTGCTACGATCCGCTCAAGCGTGTGCCGCCCCGTCCCGCCACGCTGAACGACAAGTACACGTCCGAGGATTTTTCCCTGTAAGGCCGGGCAGCGCCCCGAACAATAAAGAAAGAAGGCCGATTCCCATGAACGTTTCTCAGGTTTACGCAGTCTATTTCAGCGCCACCGGCAACACCAGAAAGGTGACCACCACGCTTGCCAACGCGCTTGCCGTCAGCTTCGACGTGCCGCTCGAGGTGCGCGATTTCACGCTGCCCGCCGCGCGCGAGGAAGCGTATGAGTTTGCCGAGGGCGACCTTGTCGTATTCGGTATGCCGACCTATGCGGGAAAGCTTCCAAATAAGCTGCTCGACTTTGTGAAGTCCGGCTTCCGCGGAAACGGCGCGCTCGCCGTGCCGGTCGTGACGTTCGGCAACCGCAGCTTCGACAATTCGCTTGCCGAGCTCTGCGCCTGCCTCGAAGGGGACGGCTTCCACACCATCGGCGCGGGCGCCTTTGCCTGCCGCCACGCCTTTACCGACGCGCTTGCCAACGGCAGACCCGATTCCGACGATATGGCGGAGCTTGCAAAGCTCGGCTCGGCGGTCGTGGGCCGCATCGTGCGGATGACCGAGTATCCCGCGCCCGTCACGGTCGACGGTGACGCCGACGCGCCGTATTACCGCCCGCTGGGCCTCGATGGCGAACCGAAGGTGTTTCTGAAGGCGAAGCCCAAGACCGACCTCGACAAGTGTATCCACTGCGGCGTGTGCGCCTCCCTCTGCCCGATGGGCTCGATCAATCCCGATGATGTCACCGAGGTCGTGGGCGTGTGCATCAAATGCCACTCCTGCGTGCGCAACTGCCCGATGGGTGCGAAGTATTTCGACGATCCCGCGTTCCTCTCGCACCGCGCGATGCTCGAACGCGACTACACGCGCAGAGCGGAGGACAAGATCTTCACGGCGTAAGAAAGTACATAAAAAGGCTCTGTTTGGGAATCCCAAACGGAGCTTTTTTCATTCCTGAATGACGGAACGCTGCTGCCTTACAAACAAAATTTGGGAAGGGCGGGAAGCGGGGACAGCCACGCACGCATACGCTATGGAGAAAGCACCAATTTTGGGAGGGATCTTATGAAACCGGTGTACTTTTTCCTCGGCGCAAACAGCGAAGAGGGCTTTTTCTCGCTCTATGACCAGCTTTTGGGCGGTCGGCTCGACGATCTGATGATTCTGAAAGGCGGCCCGGGCTGCGGCAAGTCGACCTTCATGCGCCGCGTGGGCGCGGCGATGGAGCGCGCGGGCGAGCGCATCGTGTACATCAACTGCTCGGGCGACCCCGATTCGCTCGACGGCGCGATCTTTCTGGACCGAAACGCTGCTATCGTGGACGGTACCAGCCCGCATGGCACAGCACCATTAGGACACCGCACGAAAAAAGTCAATATTTGCAAGGCTTTGCGGAGACGAAAATACTATGGTTCCAGCACCCGTCATGGCACCAATAGGACACTTTTACAGGACAAGCTATTTGAAGTAAGGCGTAACTGCTCAATAAAAAAATCAACCCGCTACAGATTGGGTGTGTTGACAAAGTCCAATCTTCTAAAAATCGCCTGATTATTTGCAGGAAACTGTGTGAATAACCATTGAGTTTTCTTCAAAATTCAAACTTTTTAGAACGCTGTTTTTTCAAAACGAGACTTTGTCAACGGCTCCAGATTGTAACGAGTTGACAAATCAAAATGGGAGTCTGTCCATAGTCACCACAGTATCGGCGGTGGGATTCGAACCCTCACGGTTTCGCTCGTAACGGATTTTGAGTCCGGCGCGTTTAACGTTCCGAAAAAAGCGACCGCGAAGGGTGTGGTTGTGGCGGTATTTTACAGCACGACAGGCAGTCAGTCAAAAAAATAATTCTGGCGTAGAGAAATAAAACGGATGCAAAGAAAGGAGAATGACATCATGGTATCTGGACATTTACAGCTGAAGAAAGGGAACTGGTATATCGTTTTGAATCTGCACGATGAAACAGGAAAGCGAGCCCCCAAGTGGATCGCAACGCATCTGCCCGTCCAGGGCAACAAGCGGCGCGCTGAGGAGATGCTCCTGCAGACCAGACAGCAGTATACGGATATCTATGGTAAACCAGGCCCTTCCGGCCCTCTTTTCGCAGACTATATGCTGCAGTGGCTTGCCAGGATGAAAGGTAAGGTTTCCCCCACCACTTACCGCAATTATAAATATGTAATTGAAAATAGTATTTGCCCGTATTTTCGGGAGCGGGGTATTCCTTTGCGTGGTCTGCGTGCCATAGACCTGGAAGAATACTATGCCTACTTGCAGGAACAAGGAGTATCGCCCAACACCGCCATTCATCACCATGCCAATATCCATAAGGCGCTGAAAGATGCTGTCCGGCTGGACCTGGTAGACCGCAATGTGGCCGAAATCGCAGACCGGCCGCAGAAACAAAAGTATTTGCCGGCTCATTACTCTGCCAGTGAAGTTAACCAGCTGCTGGACAAGCTGCGTGGGCATTGGATGTATGTGCCGGTTGTATTGTCTGTATTCTATGGGCTACGCCGGAGCGAAGTCCTGGGATTGCAGTGGGAAAGTGTGGATTTTGAAAACAAGACCATCACGATCCAGCATACCCGCATCTATGGCGATTCTGATGAAACAGATGCTGTCATAGAGCGGGATATCCTGAAACGAAAATCCAGCTATCGGACCCTTCCGATACCGGAGACAGTGTGGACCTTGCTTCACAATTTGAAGATGGTTCGATACGGGGAAAATCCAGCCCCTAACGATGCATGTGTCTGTCTGAATCGGGAAGGCAAGCCTGTTGCACCCAACTATTTCACCCAGTGCTTCAAACAGTTTTTACGGGACAATGACCTGCGGGAGATCCGTCTGCACGATTTGAGACATACCTGCGCCTCGGTTCTGATTCAAAATCGCGTTCCATTGATCGAAGTACAGCAATGGCTGGGACACAGCACCTTGGAAACCACAGCGGACCTGTATGCCCATCTGGAATATGAAACCAAATTGGCCAGCGCAGAGACGCTGAAAAAAATTTAACTGGAGGAATGACATATGACGATCAACAAGTATTTGCAGCAGCTTTCACCCGAAGACCTGGCGTATGTCAAGCAATATCATCACGAGATCCAGCCTTTCCGGGTCCTTCCCAGCTCTACGCTGGAATTTGACGGCCAGTTCAACGGTGATGGTGAAACCATTTTTGCAGAGATCGATCTCAACGAGGACCATACCGTTGATGATGTGTTCTACACCTGTGGCGCGGGTGGCCTGTGCGTCCATCTGACTGCCATGATGTATGATATGGTCGAGAGGGATACGATCCGTCTGTCGGAACTGGAGAACGAATGAACCAACCACACAAAAAGTTAAGTCAAGAAAAATCGTATTTCAACATATTTTTCTTGACTTAACTTTCCTTCGTGGATAAACTATATCCATGAGGTGATGGTAATGAAGCGTAAAATTGAAGAACAGCTTTTAGCTTGGAAGAATAAAACCGCTGACCGCCTGCCGCTGGTCGTCAATGGCGCCCGCCAGGTGGGAAAGACCTATATCCTCCGCAAATTTGGCGAGGAGCAGTTCAAAAATGTGGTCTATATCAATCTGGAGACGAATCTGACGATTGCCTCCTATTTCAACGACAATATCGCACCGGAACGCCTCCTGCGGTATCTGGAGGCGTCCACCGGTGAGCGCATTATTCCCGGTGAAACACTGATCATTTTCGATGAGATCCAATCCTGCGAGCGTGCACTGACCGCGCTGAAATACTTCTGTGAGGAAACACCGGAGTTCCATATTGCGGCTGCGGGAAGCCTGCTGGGTGTGGCGATCAACCGTCAGCAGTATTCCTTTCCGGTGGGCAAGGTGGAAACAATCACCCTTTATCCGCTGGATTTCGAGGAGTATCTCTGGGCCAGAGGCAAGGAATTTCTCTGCGGAGAAATCCGTACAGCCTATGAAACGATGGAACCGCTGCCCGATGCCCTGCATCAGGAGGCCATCGAGCTGTATCGGGAATATCTGATCATTGGCGGAATGCCTGCCTGTATCAATGCCTTTTTGAAAAGCGGTAGCTTTCTGGATGTTCCGTTGGTGCAGAGTGAGATCCTGGACAACTATATTGCGGACATGGCGAAGTATGCCAGCAATACGGACAGCGTGAAGATCCGTGCCTGCTACAATTCCATTCCGGCGCAGTTGGCTAAGGACAACAAGAAGTTCCAGTATAAGGTCGTCCAGAAAGGCGGCAGCGCGACACTGTTTGGTGCATCCATCGAATGGCTGAACCTGGCCGGTGTTGTGCTGAAATGCCAGCGCATCAATCAGGCCTTTGAGCCGATAGCTGTTTATGCTGATCTGTCAGCGTTCAAGCTCTATATGGGCGATGTGGGTCTGCTGACTATGAAATCCGGCCTCTCTCAGCAGACGGTGCTCTCCGGCGAGGGCAATACCTTTATGGGGGCTGTCACAGAAAACTATGTGGCCCAGCAACTTGCTGCCAAAAGCTATGACCTTTACTATTGGGAGAGCAGCAGCACAGCAGAACTGGATTTTGTGCTGCAAAAAGGCAATCAGATCATCGGTATTGAAGTCAAGAAAGGGGAACATGTCCGCTCTCGTAGTCTCAGCGTCTTTGTGGACAGTTATAAACCGGCTTACTCGGTCCGACTCTCGCTCAAGAACTTCGGGGAGAAAGATGGGTTGAAGTCTGTTCCGCTATATGCGGCATTTTGTATTTGAAAGATAAATAAATCATACCGAGAGGTGAAGTGACCCCCAAAAGTTAGACAATATTTTGAAGTAAAAATTGTTCAAGCAGC
>ERZ650918.2511-NODE-2511-length-12578-cov-7.459395_pt1 | contig 12578 bp, 11 predicted proteins | sample MGYA00514758_ERZ650918 | MGnify/ENA metagenome assembly ERZ650918 | reverse complement strand
AACTGACAAAAAATCTTCTCACAAAATCAGGCACAGAAAGATTCCGAGAGAACATATTATGGTCGGGAGGTTACTATGAAGTTGTTTCATTTATCGGACCTGCATATTGGAAAGCGGGTCAATGAGTTTTCCATGCTGGAGGACCAGAAATATATCCTGATGCAGATCTTAAAAGCTGCAAAGGAGCATCAGCCAGATGGGATCATTTTAGCAGGTGATATTTATGATAAGCCGGTTCCGGCGGCAGAGGCAGTGCAGGTATTTGATGATTTTCTTACAAGTTTAAATGAAATGGGACTAATCGTGTTTATGATCAGCGGAAACCATGATTCACCGGAGCGTGTTTCCTACGGCGGACGGCTGATGAAGAAAAGCGGTATTTACGTGGCGCCTGTGTATGAGGGAAAGACAGAAAAGGTGGAATTTACCGATGCATATGGAAAAGTGTGCATCCATCTGCTTCCTTTTGTAAAACCGGCTGTAGTCCGTCATGCTTTTGAAGAGGGAGAATTTGAAAAAGAAGCAGAGGCAGTGTGTGATTACCAGAGTGCAGTGAAAATGACTGTTTCCCATATGGCTGTGGATACAGATGTGCGAAATGTGTTGATCGCCCACCAGTTTGTCACCGGCGCCATGCGCTGTGAGTCAGAGGAAGTGTCCGTAGGAGGCCTTGACAATGTGGACGCTTCTGTATTTGATGGGTTTGATTATGTGGCCCTGGGGCATATCCACAGTCCCCAGGCAGTGGGAAGAGACCAGGTGAGATACTGTGGCACACCTCTTAAATATTCTTTTTCAGAGGCGGGTCAGGAAAAATCCATTACTGTGGTGGAATTAAAAGAAAAAGGAAATGTGGAGATCTCAGCTGTTCCATTGCATCCCCTGCGGGATATGCGAAAGATCCGGGGCAGCTATATGGAAGTGACTGCAAAGTCATTTTATGAAAATGGAAACTGCGAGGATTACCTTCATGTGACACTGACCGATGAAGAGGATATTTTAGACGGTCTGCAGAAGCTGCGGGTCATTTACCCCAATATTATGCAGCTGGAATATGACAACCGCAGGACCAGGGAAAATCCGGAGCTTACGGCAGCCCAGGCAGTAGAACAGAAGTCAGAAATGGAGCTGTTCATGGAGTTTTATGAGCTGCAGAACAACCAGCCCATGAGCCAGATCCAGGAAGAGTTTGTGCGAAATATCATCCGGGAGGTGAAAGAATGAAGCCGAAAAAACTGGTTATAAGCGCCTTTGGGCCTTATGGGGAAAAGACAGTGGTCGATTTTGAAAAGCTGGGAGAAAAAGGGCTTTATCTGATCACCGGTGATACAGGTGCGGGAAAGACCACTCTTTTTGATGCCATTACTTTTGCTCTTTATGGGGAAGCCAGCGGAAATGTCAGGGAAACGGGGATGTTTCGCAGCAAGTATGCACCGGATGATGTGCCTACTTATGTGGAGCTGACCTTTATTTATCAGGGAAAAGATTATAAAGTCACCAGAAATCCGGAATATCTCCGTCCAAAGGGCAGAGGAACAGGATTTACCCTGCAAAAAGCAGAGGCAGAACTTGTTTTTCCAGACAGCCGGCAGCCTGTGACCAAGACCAGAGAAGTGACAAAAGCCATTACAGAGTTAATGGGACTGGACTACCGACAGTTTACCCAGATCGCCATGATCGCCCAGGGAGATTTCCAGAAACTGCTTTTAGCCGGAACTGCAGAGAGAGGGGAGATCTTCCGCCAGATCTTCCATACAGGGATCTATCAGGATATTGAGAACAGGCTGCGGGAGGCAGTGAAGGGAAAATGGAAAGAATATGATGAGATGCGCCGCAGCATCAGCCAGTATCTGGATGGCGTCAGCATCAGTGATGACCCGGAAGCAGAAAGTGAATGGAAAGAGCTGAAAAAGGCGAAATTTGAGGGAAAGACCATTCGGGGAATTGAACTTCTGGCTGAGGTTATAGGACGGCAGGAGGAAAAACTTGCAGGTCTGAAAGATCAGATCCATGGGATCGAGGAAGAGATACAGAAAGAAAATAAGGTTCTTGGGGAAGCAAAGCAGAGACAGAAGATGAAAACAGATCTGGAGGCAAAGCAGAAGCTGTTTGAAGAACTAAAACCTGAGGTAGAAAAGGCTGTTTCTCAAAAGACGGCGGCAGAAGAAGAGGCAAAGGGCTGTGAAGTACTGGCAGAAGAGATAAGAGAGCTGAGAGAGAAAAAAGCCGGCTTGGAGGCATTTCTGGGAAAAGTACAGGAAGCCAAAGGAAAAGAAAGGGCAATAGGAGAAGAGAAGTTTACGGAAGAGAAGTTAAAACAGGAGAAAGTTTCTCTGGAACAGGCACTGCTTGAAAATAAAGAAGCCCAGGAAGGTCTGAAAGGTGTAGAAGCAGAGAAAGAGCGGCTGCAAAACAGGCTTAAGGAAGCCATGGGAAAAGGGGAGAAACTGACTGGGGATGAAAAAGCTCTGGATCAGGCTGTAAAGGAGAAAAAGGCGGCAGAGGAAAATGTGCTGAAACTAGAAATGACTGGAAATAACTGGAAGCTGCAGAAGGAAGAAATGATAAAGCAGGAAAATGCTTTGGCGCAGGCAGCAGGAAATGAGCCTCTTTTACAGATGAAGTCACAACAGTTACAGGAGTTTTTGCTTCAGGCAGGTCAATTGGAACTGGTCCAGAAAAAGCTGGCAGAAACCCAGAAAGAATATGAAAATGCCGTTGTTGTAAGAAACAGGGAAAGAGAAATTTATGGTCATCTGGAACAGACATTTTTAGATGCCCAGGCAGGGCTTCTGGCAAAGCATTTAAAAGAGGGGGAGAGATGCCCGGTCTGCGGTTCCGATCATCATCCAAAACCGGCAGTACTTACAGATAAGGTGCCGGATAAGGAATTTTTAGATGAGAAGAAAGAGGTATTGGATCAGAAAGAAGAAAATGTCCAGAAGCTAAGTGCATTGGCGGGGCAGTTTAAGGAACAGTCGGAAGAACTGTGGGAACAGTACCGGAATAAGGCGGAGCAGATCTTTGGGGATGCAGGGGCAGAGAGTCTACCTGAGGTGAAACGGCGTCTGTCAGAAGCAATTAATAACTGTGATCAGAAATTAAAGGATGCCCAAAAGGCAGCGGAAAGTCTTAAAAAATGCCAGGAAACGAAAGAGGCATTGGAGACCAATGAGAAGATTCTTCAGGATAAACTGCTGCAGGCCCGAAATATCCATTCAGCGGCAGAAGGGCAGATGGATCTGTTGATCAGACAGTGCATAAAAAATTTGCAGGACGAGCCGAAGATACAGGAAATGCAGCAGGTACCGGGGATACAGAGCACAAATGATATAGAAAACGTTGTATCCAGGATAAAAATGTTTTTCGCAGAGCTAAAAGCCCAAAACAACACTGTTTTAGAACAGATAAAAGCTGATCTGGAAGAAAATGGAAAAAAGGCGGAATACTTAAACCGTTTACAGGCCCAGGCTGAAACGATGGAAGACCAACAGAAAAAACTTTCTGAAAATATTTCCGAAAAGGCCCTGCTGATCCAGAAGCTGGCAACTCAGCTGGAAGAATTAAAGAAGCAGCTGGAAGAAGAAAATAAGATCTATGGTTCTGTTACAGCAGAAGAAATAGAAGACCGGCTGAAAGGAAAAATGCAGAATAAACTGAAACTGGAAGCAGCACTGGCTCAGGCAGTGGAAACATTAAATGTTTTAAATGCCCAGTCTGAAAGTCTGAGATCTGCCATAGAAACTTTAAAGTCCCAGATCGGGTCCATGCAGGAAACTTCCGAAGGGGAGATCCAGGAAAAGATAACTGTTCTTTCAGAAGAAAAGAAGGAATGGAATGAGAAATATTCCAGACAATATGCAGATCTGGAAAATAATCGTTGTATTTACAACAATGTTCAGAAAAATCAGGGAAAAATGGCAGCAGCAGAGCAGGAATATGTGTGGATGCGGTCACTTTCTGATACAGCAGGGGGAACTCTCAGCGGAAAGCGCAAGATCGAGCTGGAAACCTATGTACAGATGGCTTATTTTGACCGGATCCTGCGCAGGGCTAATCTGCGGCTTATGACTATGAGCAGCGGTCAGTATGAGTTAAAACGCCAGGAAAAAGGGGAGAGTAAGAAAGAAAAAGCAGGTCTGGACTTAAATGTCATCGATCATTACAACGGAACAGAGCGAAGTGTAAAAACACTTTCCGGCGGTGAGTCTTTCCAGGCATCCCTGTCCCTTGCATTAGGGCTTTCTGATGAGATCCAGGCGGGAGCAGGGGGGATCCGTCTGGATGCCATGTTTGTAGATGAGGGCTTTGGTTCCTTAGATGAGGACTCTTTAAACCAGGCGATCCGTTCCTTAAATGATTTGGCGCAGGGACAGAGACTGGTAGGTATTATCTCCCATGTAGGAGAGCTGAAAGACAGGATCGAACGTAAGATCATTGTTACCAAAAAGCGCAGCAGTACTGGCGTTGGAAGCCAGGTGCAGGTGGTAGGAGAGTAAGGGAATATGGTTAGAAATAGATGACATATATTGGAAAAATGACAGAAAATCTTAAAAAAAGTGCGGTTGCTCCAAAAGCTGTGTTCTGGTAAAATGGGGAGCAGATAGAAAATTTAATGCAAATATATATGTTTTCCCAAAGGAGATGTAATAGATGAAATATAGAAGATTACTGCTTGGAGGTTTTCTGGCAATGGGACTGGCTGTGACAACCGCTTCCGGTGCGCTTGCAGAGCAGATCGTTGCTGTAAACAGCCCGGTTGAGTCTGTAGGCGGTCAGGCAACCAAGGTGACAGATGCAGGTCAGAATGCAGCAGATACCTCTCAGGCAACAGTCAACTCTTCAGTCAATACAGATACGACCCAGAGTGCAGCAGGCAACACCCCGACAGATACTGCCCAGAATACAGAGGCTTCTGCTGCAAAACCAGATCCGGCATCCATCACCCCGACAGCTACCGGTATCAGCATTTATATCAGCAAACGTCAGAGCAAGCTGACCCTGATGCAGAATAAACAGGCCATTGGCGTCTGGGATGCAAAACTGGGACGCCAGTCAGCTACCGGTGATAAAGTGCAGGAGGGGGATGAGATCACCCCTTCCGGCAGTTTCTATGTATGTACCAGAAATGACAAGAGCAAGTATTATCTGGCACTTGGACTGTCCTATCCAAATATTGAGGATGCAGAAAGAGGTCTGTCCACCGGTCTTATTACCCAGGAACAGTACCAGGCGATTGTAGATGCAAACAAAGCAGGCGTGACCCCACCATGGGATACTCCTTTAGGCGGAGCTATTGAGATCCATGGAAATCAGGGAGATCGTGGAACGGCAGGCTGTATTGCCATGACCAATGATGTAATGGATATTCTGTGGAGTTATTGTGCAGTGGGTGTGCCGGTAACCATCGGTCCGTAAGCCCGTAACACTTACAGTAGCCGGAAATCTTGCCGGTATCGTCAAAGATTTCGGCGTGTGAAAGGAAACAAAAGAAATAATGGAACGCGAAATAGATTTAAAAGAAATATCCGATGGAAGATTGTACAGTTCCTCGGATATGGTAAAAGCAGACTGCGGAGATTGTAAAGGCTGCTCTGCCTGTTGTCAGGGAATGGGATCCTCTATTTTACTGGATCCCTATGACATTTACCGTTTAAGTACAGGAACAGGGCTGACTTTTGAAGATCTGTTAAAGGGTCGGATCGAACTGAATATGTCAGATGGTCTGATCCTGCCAAACCTGAAAATGGCAGGAGAAAAAGAAGCCTGTTCTTTCTTAAATGGAGAAGGCAGATGCTCCGTTCATCCATTCAGACCGGGATTTTGCCGTCTGTTCCCTTTAGGGAGACTTTATGAAAATGGTTCTTTCCAGTATTTTTTACAGACCCATGAATGTAAGAAGGAAAACAGGACCAAGGTAAAGGTGCGTAAATGGATCGATATCCCGGATTTTGGCAAATATGAAAAATTCGTTTCTGACTGGCATTATTTTGCAAAAGAAATGGGACAGAAGATAAAAAGCCTTGGAAGTGAAGGCCAGGATAAGTCAAAGGCTTTGTGCCTGTATGTTCTGAAAAAGTTCTACATGGAGCCATTTGATGCTTCCGTGGATTTTTATGAACAGTTTAACAAGAGACTGGAGGAAGCAAAACATGCAGCAGCTGCCTAAAGAATTTGTTGGAAGAATGGTCCGTACTGTTCTGTTTATCGGTCTGGTGGCAGCCTGTTGCGCGGGAGTAGCTACATTTGGAATGTTTGTGGCATCCAAATTTAATCTGACTACCTCCAGAAATCAGGTGCCTCTTACTTCTGTTAAGATCGAAGGCGAAAAGGTGCTGATCCCTGAAAATGGAAAGACCACCAGGGAAGCAGGCTGGACGCTGCGCAACAGCAGAGGCCAGTATATTTTGACCTTGGACGAACTGGAAGCCGGAAGTCTGGATACAGCAGAACCGGTGATCGAAGTAGAAGGAGATCTGATCCTTCAGCTTAAAAAAGATACCATAAGCCACCTGGAAAGCCAGGGACCGGTGATCAAAAAGGGCACAGGTACACTGACCATCCGGGGAGAAGGAAGTCTGGAACTGGAGTCAGCAGATGCGGAAGCAATCAGCAGTGACTGGAACGGGGAAGAGCTGGATGCAGATCACCCCTCCGCTGTCCGTCTGGAAACCGGAAATCTTACTTTTACAGGGGCAGGATCTGGTATTGTGGATGAGACGGTAGAACTGGCAGGCGCCCAGGGGACGATTACGGCTACATCTACATCCGGTGCTGCTGTTAAAACGGCTCATGTAAAAAGAGAAGGCAGCAACAGTGATAAGCTGGAGTTGATCGGAGCTACAGCAGTTGCAGTGCCAGAGTCATAAAGTCAGGAATATCAGATATCATCTAAAGTGGCGAAATGATATCCCATTTCCTCCCACTTAGTAAGAAGTTCATCCAAAATAGCACCATTTGTATCTGAGGTGCTGTGAAGCAGTACAATGGCTCCGGGATGGATACGACCTAATAACTTTTTGAATGCCTCTTCTTTTGAGGGCTGTTTATCCTGATACCAGTCCACATAGGCAAGGCTCCAGAAAAAGGTTTTGTATCCCATCTCCTGGGCCATTTTTAAGTTATTTTCGCTGTATTTTCCCTGAGGCGGCCGGTAGTATTTCTTCATAGTCTGCCCGGTAACCTGTGTATATAGGTTTTCCAAATCCTTTAATTCTTTTTCAAAACTCTGTTTGTCAGAGATCTTTGACATATCCGGGTGATGGTAGGTATGATTGCCAACGATATGGCCTTCTTCTGCCATCCGTTTTACCAGTTCCGGACTGGTTTCCAGATAATTTCCCACTACAAAAAAGGCAGCGTGAACGCCATGTTTCTTTAAGGCATCTAATATCTTTGCGGTATTCCCATTTTCATAACCAGCATCAAAGGTGAGATAGATTACTTTTACACCAGGATCTCCCATATAGCAGGCATTAAACTGCTTTAAGTAGTCATTTGTTGTATTTCCAACGGGAGCCTGACCGGGAGAGGGAAAGCTTAAGCCCCAGTTGCCGTCAGCAGAGGCAGAATAAATGGGGATACCATTTTCAGTTAAAGCCACTGGCTTTTGGGAAGGTTCATAAACGGCATTTTTTGTAGACTCTTCAGCAGAAGAAAACTGATTTGCAGCCTGCCCCGCCAGACTTCCTGCCAGATAGGCAAAAACAAAGATCAAAACCAGATGGAACCATTTTTTTACAAAAGCACCCATAGAAAAACTCCAGACAAAAGGGATTGGTGTATGTATATTCCAAAGTGGCTGCGGATATGTTATACTTCTGATTAGAAAGCAAAAAGGTAACTGTGAAAGCAATGAATAGTTACGCAAAAAGTTATCAAGGAGGCTAATTTCTATGGAATTTAATCAGACCGTTATGGCGCGCAGAAGCTTAAGAGCTTATGAAGAGGGAAAGACAGTAGAAAAGGCACAGATCGAGGAACTGATCCGTTTTGCCCAGATGGCTCCGTCCTGGAAAAATTCCCAGACCGGCAGATATTATGTTGTAATGTCACCGGAAATGCTGGAAAAAGTAAGAAAAGACTGCCTTCCGGAATTTAACCAGAAAAACAGCGCAAATGCACCTGCACTGATCATCACTGCTTTTGAAAAAACACGTTCCGGTTTTACAAGAGAAGGTGTGGCTGAAAATGAAGTTGGCGAAGGCTGGGGCTGCTATGACCTGGGACTGCAGAATGAAAACCTGGTGTTAAAGGCAAAAGATATGGGCTTAGATACTCTGATCATGGGAATTCGCAACAGCGAAAAGCTTCGTGAATACTTAGAAATTCCGGCATCCCAGGAAGTTGTCTCCGTGATCGCAGTAGGATACGGAGCAATTAAACCTGAAATGCCGGTAAGAAAGAATGTAGAAGATATTGTAAAATTCTTCTAGGTGACCGCTGGTTATAACAGTTTTTTCATTTCCATATATGGCAGGACGTTAAAGCCATTTTTCTCATAGACTTTAACGGCTCTGCCGTTTTCTTCTTCTACTTCCAGGCGAAGGACGGCTTCAGGATACTTTTTTTCAATAAATTCCAAAAATAAGCTTCCAATGCCGGTTCCACGAAAATCCTCTTTGATATAAAGGTCTTCCACCCAGATACAGGGACGGCCGAATTCTGTGGAAAAGCTTTTTGCAGCCATGGCATATCCCTGGATCTGGCCATTTTCCTCAAACATATAGCCTTCCAGATAAGGATTATTGTTTATGCAGGCTTCAAAATCACTGGAAAAAATAGCAGCGGAGCCGTTGCTTAAAACAGCCGGGGAAGCGTAGAAAACTTCCATCATTGCAAGAACAGCCTCCTTGTCAGCAGGCTGCATAGGTCTTATGGTTGTCATTTTTTCAGATCCTCTTTCCGTCTTTGATCACACATTTTAATTCAAGATCTTTTCCAAGAAGTACTACATTGGCTTTTTTACCCTTTTCAAGGGAGCCGTAGTCTTTATCGATCTTTAAGCTTCTGGCTGGATTGATGGTAGCGCAGGCAACGGCTGTTTCTAATGGCAGGTCCATTTTCTGAACAACGGTACGCATACAATCAGCCAGATTGGTGGCAGAACCGGCAATAGCTCCGTCAGAAACTAAAGTTGCCAGTTTTCCTACTACTTTTACATCCAGACCGCCTAAGGTATACTGGCCGTCCGGCATACCGGTAGCTCTCATACTGTCACTGATCAGGATCATGCGGTCAGCGCCCATCATCTGGAAGGTAGCGCGTACAGAAGCCGGGTGGATATGGATGCCATCACAGATGATCTCAGTCATTACATGTTTGCTGTCAAATACAGCACCTACAACGCCGGGAGCACGGTGCAGGATTTCCGGCATACCGTTGTATAAGTGGACAGCGTGGTTTGCCCCTGCGCTAAATGCAGCCATGGCTGTATCGTAATCGGCGTTGGTATGAGCCAGTGAGATATCTACTTTCTCTTTCATCTGGCGGATAAATTCCAGTGAGTTTTCGCTTTCTTCCGGTGCAATGCCCACAAATTTTACCAGATCTTCAGAAGCTTCTAAGAAGCGTTCGCAAAGTGCAGTATCACAGGGAAGGATATTCCGGTCATCCTGTGCGCCTTTTTTTACAGGGCTGATAAAGGGGCCTTCCATGTTGATGCCTACCAGGTCTGCCTTTTTATAGTCATGTTTTTCACGTTTGTACTGTGCGGCAGTTTTTAAAACATCTACCAGTTCCTCTACCGGAAGTGTCATGGTAGCAGGTGCAATAGCAGTTACTCCCACAGAAGCTTCATATTCTGCGATCCGTTCAATAGCTTCCATGGAATTGTCACAGAAATCATCCCCCTTGCATCCGTGAAAATGCAGGTCGATCAGTCCTGGAATGGCATAGGCGCCTTCTCCATCGAGAACCTCTTTTCCCGAAAAATCCGGTTTGGTTTCATTGGTGTAGACAGCTTCGATCCGGTCCTGATCCAGTACCAGACCGCCCTCTACAAATTTCTGATCGGGTGTATAAACTTTTACATTATCAATGATCATGTTGTAATCCCTCCAGTTTTTTATTTATGATGACATATTTGTTTTGTGTTCCCCTGTTACTTAGTGTACTTGGAAATGAGTTTTTTTGCAATATGGGGGTAAAAATGGCCGGTTGCTGCAGGAATGTTTATTCCGGCAGCTTATCTTCTATAAAGTGAAGGAAGCCTTCCGAAGCCGGGGAAATATTCTTTCCATAGGCCAGCCCAATATTCATGGTCTGGGCCGGTTTTAAGGGAAGATGCACGACCCGGTCCTGCCAGAGAGAACTGTTGACCTGATTGTTGATGCCAATGCCAAGCCCTGCTTCTACCATAGAATAGGTTGCATTAATGTCCATAGTGGAAAACTGGGTGTTAGGAGTAATGTGGCAGCGGGAGAAAATGCGGGCATTATCCACGTCCTGTCCCGGATAAGTCTGGATGTAGGACTCTACAGCAAAGGCTTCCATGGGAACGGATTTTTCTTTGGCTAATGGGTGTCCCGGTGGAATAAGGGCTACCATGGGATTTATGATCGGGAATAAAACAGATGGTGCCTTTCTGGCAGCCACAGGATATTTAAAGATCGTTGCGGTATTCTATGTGTTCTGCTTTACAGGAAACACATTTGCAGGCTATTTTGACGGGATCGGCAGAGTAAATATCCCCTTTATAGGAGCTGTGGGACACATTACTCTGCGGGTGATCCTGTCATGGATATTTGTAAGTCAGTTCCAGTTAAATGCAGTAGCCGTAGCTACCGGCATTGGCTGGATGTTGGTAAATCTGTTCTGGAGCGGATGTTATTTTTCATCCACAACCTGGAAGATAATAAATTTTAAATAATAGGACTCATCTGCCGCCCAAAGGATTGGATGATCCGCTGCCTGGGTGCGGTATTCTACCTGGCGCAGTCTCTTGTGGACGTTGGAAGCGGCTTCACGTATGGTTTTTGTGAACAACTCCGGATCCATGAAATGGGAGCAGGAGCAGGTGGCAAGGTAGCCTCCGTCTTTTACTAACTTCATGCCACGGAGGTTGATCTCACGGTAGCCTTTTACTGCGTTTTTAATGGAATTTCTGGATTTGGTGAAGGCTGGCGGGTCAAGGATGACTACATCAAATTTTTCACCTTCCTGTTCTAATTTTGGAAGCAGGTCAAATACATCGGCACACTGGAAAGTGACGTGATCCTCCAAGCCATTTAAGCGGGCATTTTCTGTTGCCTGGTCTACTGCCAGCTGGGAAGCGTCTACGCCAAGGACTTTTTCAGAGCCTGCAATACCAGCATTTAAAGCGAAAGAGCCGGTATGGGTGAAGCAGTCTAATACCTTTGCAGGTTTCAGATTACGGCACAGGTTCTGTACTGCAAGACGGTTGTATTTCTGATCCAGGAAGAAACCAGTTTTCTGGCCGTCCTTGACATCGACGAGATAATGAACACCATTCTCGACGATTTCCACGCTGGTGTCAAACGGCTCGGAGAGAAATCCTTTCACACGCTCCATGCCCTCCTGCTCACGCACTTTTGCATCACTTCGCTCAAACACGCCGCGGATCTTAACCCCGTCAGCTGCCAGAACCTCCTCCAACAGGCGGATGATCGTCATTTTCATTTTGTCGATACCGAGTGCCAGCGACTGAACGACCAGCACATCGGAGAATTTATCCACTACGAGTCCCGGCAGGAAGTCTGCCTCGCCAAAGATCAGGCGGCAGCTTGATGTGTCTGTCACTTTTTTGCGGTATTCCCAGGCATCCTGCACTCTTTTTCTCAAAAATGCTTCATCGATTTCCTGGTCGATATTTCTTGTCATCATACGGATGCGGATTTTGGAATGCTCGTTGATGAAACCTCGTCCCATCGGGTATCCGTCGAAGTCGCGCACCAGCACGATGTCTCCGTTTTCATATGCTCCTAAAATCGAAGCGATCTCATTATCAAAAATCCAGGCTCCGCCCTGCTTTAGGGCGCGGCCCTCTCCTTTTTTCAGTGTTACAACTGCGTTGCTCAAAAGTTTTTCCTCCTTAAAACAATATAGTTAGCCATATCTAATCATAGACAAATGTGTTTTGCTTGCATTCTCAAAACCGCGCTTCCAGCGCTTTTTGCTGCTGCGAAGCTCCTTTTTGCACGAGTGAACTATAACGTCAGATTCCTCTTCCGTCAAACTCCGGAATGAAGCTCTCCTCGGCCACCGGACCTTCCTGTAAAAAGGCGTTGGTGACGCCGAGGGAAAACGTATAGTCCAGCAGACGCTCATACTCCCGCTTTGTCGTTTTCCGGTTCAGCGGACTTATGTTTTCCACCTGCGGAAGCGGCGTGTACTGGCTCATGAGGCTCAGCCAGACGGTATCGCCGTACGTCTCATAGACGTATTTTACCACAGCTTTTGCATTTTTTACAGCACCGGGCAGCAATAAATGGCGCACAATCACACCTTTTTTCATCAGACCATTCTCATCGAATACAGCCTCTCCTGTCTGACGCACCATTTCCGCCAGCGCCCGTTTTGCTGTTTCCGGGTAATCTTCTGCCCGCGAGTACACTTTT
>ERZ650918.2510-NODE-2510-length-12581-cov-4.124701_pt1 | contig 12581 bp, 9 predicted proteins | sample MGYA00514758_ERZ650918 | MGnify/ENA metagenome assembly ERZ650918 | reverse complement strand
GTGTTTGCAATAACGGCTGAAGTAAACCTGTGAATCAAATCCCAGTTCTTCGATGACATCTTTAATATATATGCCGGGTTCTGTCATTTTCTCCAGAATCTGCTGGTTCTTTTGTTTCAGCATCCATTGTTTGGCAGTCATTCCAAATGCTTCGTTGAATTTGGTAAAGAAGCGGCTTCTTCCTAGATTGGACAACGAAATTAGTTGTTCGATATTGCTGACCTTGGTATAGTTGCGCATTACAAAATCCTTAAAGTCCATTTCTTTTCCGATAATGGGATAAAACAACATAGCTATTTCCTGTTTGTGGTAAAATCCTCGAAGCAGGAAAAAGAATTCCCGTTGCATCAGGTCATGCAGATGTGGACAATTCATTTTATTTTTGATGCAGTGAGTCAGCAATTCTAAAAAAGGAGTCAGCGGATACCGTATTTTTACTGGTTCAAATTCGTATTCTTCATTATTACAAAGTGTTGACAGTGACTGGAATACAAGTTTGTCACAATACCATTCGGGACTATCGAAAAACATTGATAATATACTTGCTTTCCCTTTTATTACCCCTTTGAAATGTGCCGAGCGTGGAATCAATATCATATCTCCGGCATGAAATATTCTGTTATGGAACTGATTACAATTGATTGTAAAATCTCCTTTGAGGAAAAACAACAAATAATTCTTATTTGCGTTATCCTCTCCAAATTCAGCATCTTCAGAAAATTCAATGTATTTAAATCCGGTGTTGACAGTTGCCATATAGTTTTGGCATGATAGGTGCTCCTCAATGTACAGTAGTTCGTTTTGCATAAGTTTCGTCATATAAAATATAGTTATTCAAATTGTTTGGCTTGTATGTTTCAGCATTGTTTCAGTATTGATATTCTTAATGAATTAAATGCCAGAGTTTTATTTTCAGTTTACTCAGTCATTATCAAAAAAATATAATAATGAAACAAATATATATTCATCATATATCATAATTGATTTATAATTAATGGTTTATGATGAATATAATTGTTTTCATCTCTATCATGAAATAGAGATGAAGCAAAGTCTAAAACAAAACAGAGTATATGAATAGATATATAAAAAGTAGAATATACATGCTTTTCTTTATGTTTTTCCTGACAAGACACTTACTGGTAAACGCGCAAGATATAGCTGTGAAAACGAACTTGTTATATGGTGGTATGATGCAAACTCCCAATATAGCTATGGAGTGGGGCATTTCCCCTAAACTGACTATTGATTTATGGGGAGCTTATAATCCGTTTCCACTGGGTAAAAACGGAAAAGGTTCGAATAATAGAAAAATGAAGCATTGGGTGGTTCAACCTGAACTTCGATATTGGCTGTGTGAATCGTTTAACGGGCATTTTTTCGGTGTGCATACATTTTACGGACAATATAATATAGGTGGTATCCGTTATCTTGGATTAAGCGACTTTAGAAGACAGGGAAATCTTGCCGGATTCGGATTTAGTTATGGGTATCAGTGGATTCTTTCACCACATTGGAGTGTGGAGGGGACGCTAGGACTTGGCTACGCACGCTTGCATTATAACAAATATCCATGTAAAGAGTGCGGTAAACGGTTAAGTGTAAAGAACCGTAATTATTTAGGGCCTACACGTGCCGCTGTATCCATCATATATTTACTTAAATAATATCCCTAATGAACAGTTTTCAGATTATAATATCTTCCTTCTTTCTGAGTATAACGGCTATGTCAGCATCCGCTCAAAATATTGATTCTATCAAGATAAAAGATTTTTCTATTGAGAAGAATGTACAAGGTGATTCTGTGAGTTTGAGATTCCGTATGTTGGTCGCTCCCGGTATTACAAAAGCAAATGACGAATTGTCACTAACACCTATATTGGTAGATATAAGGGGAAATCAGTTTTTTACTTTCCCTGTCATACGTGTAAATGGCAAAATACGGGAGAGAGTAGCTCGAAGGCAGGAAGTGCTTCATCCTTCAAAAGCGCAGAAAGACTCAATATATACGGTAGACAACCGACAATGGAATACAATAACTTGTTCAACTCCGATGTTAGCGAATAAACTGTGGGTGTGGCAGGCAAAGTTACTGTTGCGGCGGCAGCTTAGAAGCTGCTGCATGGAAAAAGAACTGGATATGGTGGAGCTATTTGCATGGAATCGGACGGATGAATATTCTATTATCAAGCCGGAAATAAAAGAGAAAGTGGAAATACCGGAAATATTACCCCATAAATGTATCACAGAAGTGCTGGCTGAAACAGAAAGATTTGTAGAACCGATAGAAAATTACCTGGCGGGCAAAAGGCTTCTTACAGGTGAGCAGGAAGGTGCGCAGATTGTCTATTTCAAGCTTGCAAAGGCAGAGATAGATAATAATTATCTGGACAACGAGAAGGTACTGGAACATATCATTGACGTTACCCGCCGTATCAGCGAAGATCCGGAAGTAGAGATAGCTCGTGTGGTGCTACTGGGGCTTTCTTCACCGGAAGGAGCTTTTGATTTCAATAAGCGATTATCGGGAAAACGGGCTGAAGCGTTGAAGCAATATATAACCGGTCGGATTGCTTTGCCGGATAGTTGTTTTGTGCTTGTGAATGGTGATGAGGGATGGGAGGAATTGCGCTATAAAGTGGAACACTCTGATATGGAATATCGTAAGGAAGTATTGGATATTATGGATTCTGTTCCAATTATGAAAGGACGTGAGGAACGGTTGCAACGTTTGAAAAGGGGAGTGCCTTACCGTTTTCTAAAAGAGCACTTCTTCCCTCAACTGCGCCGGGCCGGGTACATCAAGGTGTATTATCGGGTGAAAAGTGAAAACATATAAGTCTCAACATATAATAATTTATTTTTTTATTAATTTTTTAATCGTAAAACAAGAAATGGGAAAGAATGATTTTCTAATCGGAGTATTTGCACTGGCAACAATGACGTTTGCTGCTTGTAGCAATGAGGACAAGCTGGGCGAAGAAAGAAGCAACGGCAACGGTAATACCGAAGTCGTGGAGGGAGAGCCTACTTGGGCGAAGTTTATATTTAAGCTTGGCAAAGATGGTGGTAAGTCACGTGCAACAGGTGACGAACATGAAGGTACAGTCGCAGAGAAAAATATAAAAAATCTGCGAGCTTATATTTTCAATGAATCTGGTAGCTTTGAAGCAAAGACTGATGGTGTTACTGTGGATGAACATGGCACGGAGCACACTGCTGTATTGAAATTAACTTCCGGTAAAAAGAAGGTGTATGTCGTAGCCAACATGCAGGATGAGTGGATTACGTCCACCACTACAACTGCCCAATTTGAAGCTATTACTTTGACACATTGTACAAAGGCAGGACGTATTGCCCATACTAAGGGGGCAGAGAGGGCAGATGCTGTATCACGTGTCGGCAATTTTGACAAAATATCCGGAAATGGGAATGCGTTAGATAATGGTTTTCTCATGGCAAATGTGTTGGCCGCAACCGAATATACATTATATCCGGGAATTTCTGCAGAAAATTGTTCGAAGCCGGCGTATGAAAATCCTGCTGAAATGGCACAAAATAACCATTTAGAAGTTTCCATATTCCGTGCTGCTGCCAAATTGCAGGCCACTTATGCAAATGAGAATGCTTTGACACTGAAAGATAATGCAGAGAAGACATTAGGAAAACTGCTTACTCCGACATTTACTGTTCGTAACCTGCCGGTACAGAGTTATATGTTTCTACATAATCAAGCTAATGGTTTCCTTACACCATTCTATACAATGACCGGAACTAGTTCTACATTTGAAGATTTCGCTAAATATTATGATGAGGTCAATGAGCCGAATTTGGATCTGAAAGCAAGTGCTGCTGGAGAAGAAGCTATAAAGTCTATATATTTGCCGGAGAACTCCAACCAGACACCAGTACGCGGAAATACTACTTATGTATTGGTGAAAGGTATATTTGCTCCGGCAGCCAATGTAATGATTAATAATGTTACAGTGCAAGGATCAGGTGAAAATCTTACTATCGAAAATGAATTTGATGAAACTGATTATACTACAGGAGGAGAGATACCTGCATATTTCATTGTCCCGGAATGGGAAAATCAGATTTATACGGCTCCTGCCGGTTTTGCCGGGAACTTGGCAGAATATGGTTTGAGCATGATTTTAAAAACTTATCTGAATAAGGCAGGAAAACAGAAATGGCTGAATGCTATTGATGAGGAACATGCCGTAGATGAGGGTGATATAGAAAATCCTGTAAGTGTATATTATGGAAGTTCATTCTCGACTTCTGAAGGTATTTATTCTGTTGTCACCATCAAGAAATTTTCGCATAAAAAAGGAGAACTACCGGGTTATCAGGAAAGTATTGAAGGAACAATACGTATTTTCCAATATACTGGAGGTACTTGTTACTATCGTGTGAATGTTGAAGATAATATGGACGGAAAGACGGAAGCCAACAACCTGTTCTACTCAGTAATGCGTAACCGATTCTACAATGTAAACATTTCAAGAATCACTTCAATCGGTTATCCGTCTGATGAAGATGTTACTGTCGACCCGACAGATCCTATCAACCAAAAAACCTATATGCAGGCACATATCACAGTGGAGCCATGGACTGAAGTTCAACAGGATGCAGAATTGGGAATGTAATGATTGTTAGTTTGCCGGTTCATTAAAAATAGATTTTAACGGATTCCTTTACCGGGAAGTTATCCCGGTAAAGGAGTCTAAAATCCCTCTCAAGAACAATTTAACATGCACTTCAAGGATAATAATACATTGTATAGGAAAGGAAGGATGATGGCATACATATCGGTGCTATTATGGCTGATTACCGGATGCGTTAATGAAGATTTTTCCGGTTGTCCGCAGGGAAATTTCCACGTGGCTTTCGAATATGTTCATCACACGGACAATACTTGCCCGGATCGTTTCGACATCGACGTACAGCAAATAGACTTGTATGTATTTGATGCAGCCGGATGTTTTCTGAAATGCATAACTCGTAAAGGGGAGCCTTTCCCGAAAGATTTTCGGATTGATCCGGAACTTTCTGCCGGTAGCTATACGTTGGTGGCATGGGGAAACCTGACTGATGAAGTCACTTTGCAACCGGCCTTTATTGCCGGACAAACTACGCTTGAGCAGGCGTTATTATCACTCAACGCAACAGAAGAACGTGGTGTGAACCATAAATTGACTCCTGTTTTTCATGCTATGAAACAAGTAGAAGTAAACGATGTGAAGGAACACACTGAAGTTCTTTCACTTATAAAGAATGAGAATCACTTGCATCTGAACGTGAAGTGGTTTGAAAAAAGCGGAATACCATGTATTCACCACTGTGCGGACGGTGTGCGTGTCCGTGTGGTTGACCCTAAGGGGGCGACTTATAAATTTGATAATTCTGTAGTTGCTTCGGGCAACGAACTGATATATAGTCCATATCAGAACGCAAACAATGATGTCTGGAACCAGTTGACAAGTATCTTTTCGTTAATGCGCTTGGTAGAAGGAGAAAAATTGACGCTATTAATAGAACGCCTGATGCAGGACGGCACCATAAAAGAACTCTACCGTTCCGATTTACTTGAACTTGTCCGGAGGCATCCATATAGCTGTACCCAGTCGGAACTTGACCGGCAGGATGTTTATGAAGTAGAAATATCACTTATAGATGATTTGGACGGTAATACGGATACCCATATGCAAACGGCTATAACCGTTGCCGGATGGACAATCATATTACAGGATACGGAGATGTGACACTTTTATAATTGAATGAGAGAATGAGACTGAAATTAGTTTATATATATAGCTTTGTTGTGGCATTATTGTATCTGCTCACTGCTTGTACTGACGGAATAGAAGCATCTTCCGATAGTAATGGCCAGGGGGAAGGCAAGGAAATTCCTGTCAGTATCATGCCGAAACTTGTTGCAGGGGATGAAAATGAAATATCACAATTGCGTGTTATCATTTTCTCGACACGCACTTCCAATCCTTATGGGCCTAAAGTTTTAGTCAGCAATCAATTGATAGATAAAAATGAAGATTATGTTGCCATTACCTATATAGGATACAATGATATTTATGTGATAGGAAATGAACCGGTAGATCTTTCGGGAATAAACAGCCCTGAAGAATTGAAAAGTATTCAGATGAATTCGGAAAGTAACTTGAATGCTTCAAGATTTGTGTTTTTCCGGCAGTTGCTTAATGTGAATGTGCGAAGTAAAAATGAGATATATACAGAGGGGGTGTCTGTGCCTGTATCTAAACTGGAGATAAAGTTGCAACGTGTGATTGCCAAACTAAGTGTTAAGTTTGACCTAAGTACGGAGATTTGTGAAAACGGAAATCCCACGGGCGAACATGTCAACTTTGAATCTATGGAGCTGCTTCGTATCCCGAAATATAGTTATTTGATTGCCGGTAAGTACAAGATAGAAGAAGGTTTTCTTGGTAACCGTATGTTTTCATTGAGAAATAGCAGCACGGAACAAAATCATTTCACATGGTCGTCCGGTGAAATCTATTTGCCGGAATATTTACCGACAGATAAAGATTATAGAATGATATTGCGTATTAAAGGAAACTCTAGAGGAATTACCCGGGTATATACTCTACCGATTGGTGACGCTATGAATTCTATTGATTCACATTCTACAGAATGGAATATAACCCGCAACAGACATTACAGTTTGAATATTAAAGCAATAACCGGTTATGGGGAAGAGTCTCTTGAGATGAAATCCAGCGTTTCCGGATGGTCGGAAATCAATGTACCAATTGAAATAACGGGAGCTAGTTTTCTTGCTGTCAACAAAAAGACGGTTGAAGTAAAATCGCTACGCTTTTACTCATACGTGCGTTTTGCCTGTAATGCTCCGGTCGAAGTGACACTCCCCACTGGGGTGACAATCGGTAATCAACTACAAATGACAATAGAATATGATGATGCAAATAAGAAGAGCGGACGTGTCGGATTCAGGCGTGGAAACTGGAATACGGGTAATAATATTACCTATGTAACTAAATTGAAATCAGGTACTGCGTCTGTTGAACTTAGTCTACAACTTTATGCCTCGGAAACGTATCGTAGTGAAAAAGCTCCTGTTACTTGGGCTGAAGCCATGGGGTATTGGGAAGTAGCGAATAAGATACGTGTCGGCATTTATAATGAGGAGTTTTATAAAAGAGCCACTAAGGAAACTGGATGTAGGGCGTATTATCCTGAAGGGGTAAGTGCAAATGATGCAACAAGAGGAAAAGGATGCTGGAGATTAGCTACCATACGTGAAAATCAGGCGATTAATTCAGGTCAGTCATGGTGTATAGAAGAACATGATGCAAATGCCCAAAAGGCGTATATAAGTTACGGATTCAATAACCTCATAGACAATTATAAAGATGAAAAATATCTCTATAACTGTACTCTTGATGTCCGTCCCCCTGAAGTTTCAGACTTTATTGTTTCAAGTACGGATGTTCCTAATGTTACGAAAGAAAACGCATCTTCTGTATGTGCAAAATTAACTGGTGGTACTTGGCGGTTGCCCACAGGAAAAGAAATGAATTATGTTTTCTTGAATGCCGGAACCAACGGACTTCCTAATAATTTCTTCTCGGACAGCTATTGGGGAAAGAATGATGATGGCACATTTATAGTAGCCACTATGAGCGATCCGGATGGAAGTGATACGAGTGATGAACTGCGGAATCAGAAACATACGGTACGTTGTGTGAAACTACGTTATCCCTCTCTTTGATAAAAAAGTACAGATATGATAGTAAAAAAGAAATATATTCAATTAGTCCTGTTTGTATTGCTTTTCTCTTTGGAAGCTTGCAATAGTGATGAAATGTCGGAGAGCAACGATACGAGAGATGTACAGGAACAAATGGTTTTGAGGCTGAGCGTACAACAAGAGTCTGTTGTACATACACGGGGAACAGCTACTCCTGCCGATGAAGCAAAGGTTGAAAGTATGGACTTCCTGATATTCGACCATAAGGGAGATGTTGTTTATCATCAGCACCCTGATTTGGAATGGACTGGGAATGAATATAAGACGACGGTGAACATATCTTCAGCCACAGGAGAACATACATTGTATCTGATAGCCAATTATCCGATGGAAGAAGGGACAATACATACTTTGCAGGAGTTGGAAAATAAGATATGCACAAGTACGGAAGCACTTGTAAAACCGCCTTTTGTAATGGCTACCAGACGCATAGCTCTTTCATCACTCAATATGATGACTATTCGTAATGCCATGGAAAGTGACGGCAGTAATGGTTTCAGTTTAAAACGGAATGTGGCGAAATTCAGTGTGGAAGTGACAGCCGGCAATTTTAAATTGATTTCAATAGATTGGTTGGGTTGTCCCGTATCAGCTTCAGTATTGGCAGACGTGGATTATATCAGTCCTTCTACTTTGTCTGTCAGTAATCTTGCTCCTTTGTCAACTCCTATTTATCTGTATCAGATTCGGAATATGGGTTTGGATGCTCATAAGGGATTTCATATCATTGTACATGGAAAATATACGGCAGCGGATGGGACAGAAAGGGAAGGATATTATAAACTCCGTTTATGTACAATAGATGATGCTACAGGAAAAAAAGTTCCGTTGACTTCAATTGTAGGCAATGATTACTATAAACTGAATATCCGAAGTGTCACGGGATTTGGCGCTAACTCGTTCGAGAATGCGGAAAAGAATGGATTTACTAATGATATGGAAGCATTCATGTTATTAGAGTATAATGGTACACATGATTATCAAGAGAATTATTTAAGGAATGGCTATCAGATGGGATTTGAAAATTCCCGTTGGATCATATACAGCAATGAAACCCTGAACTCTTTTGTGTTAGGTCATTTTTACCGTTGCATTCGGGATGAATCATTGAAGGGGTACACCATGTTTGATCCGGATTATCCCAATCTTCAGCGTGGAGTGATAACAGTGAAAGCAAATGGGACAGAAATAACAGGGGAAACAGTTTGTAATGATACTCCTGACAGTCCCATTGAGATGGACTTATGTTTCACGGAATCGAGTATAGACGCAGATACGGAATACGCTTTTACGAGTATTATCCAATATGGAGTCCTGCAAAAAACGGTGACTGTTGAGCGCTATCCCTCTATTGCCCAATCATATACAGTGCTTCCCATGCTATATACGCATTATGGGGAAGTCGTTGGGTTATCTGATTGGATTGGGATAGCTGAACAGCGACATGAAGGAGCCATTCTTTACCCCCTGTTAGACTCTACTAATGATTATATCTTTGTCCATATAAAGGAAAATAATACAGGTAATGCGCGTGAAGGAAAGGTGCGTCTGTTTGGCAGAAATGGATATTTTGAACTTCGGATACGTCAGGAAGGATAATTCAATTAGTGTCAAGAGTGAAAGGAGATATGAGGATGAATATATCAAATAGTAGAATATGAGTAAGCGGAGAATAAGATTGCAGTTTTATACTATTTCGGGCATGTTCTTGTTTTTATGCACTTGTTCCGCCAATAGAGGTAAACCGGATACTGCGACAGTACATCAAAAGGATAGCGTATCAGTAGATTGTTTCTGGAATACATACGATTTTACAGATACCGTCCGGTGGGCAAACAAGTCGGTTGCAACAGAAAGAATGTTGGTGGATTATCTTTCCCGATTATCAGGGCTGACAGAAAACAAAGCTTGTGAAAGCCTTAGAAAACTGGTGTTGAAAATTAAAGTAAATGATAGGGTCAACCATTGGTTTCTGCGGCAGATGAAACGGCATTTGTACGAGCCTGACTCACCGCTACGCAATGATAATTATTATATTTCAGTATTGGAGGAGGCATTAGCTTCCGGATCTCTGAATGGAATGATGCGTGTACGTCCTTTATATCAATTGAAAATGCTTAAAAAGAATCGGGCAGGAACTAAAGCGGCTGATTTTGATTTCATTCTTCCTACCGGGGAACTTCAGAATCTATGGAATATTCCTGCTAAATATACTTTATTGTTGTTTTATGATCCGGATTGCATGCATTGCCGGAAATCAATACAGGAACTATCTGAGGCATCAATAATAAATGCTTGCTTGCCACATAACGGATTAGCTTTGCCGCAACTCGCCCTTATTACGATTTGCACGGAAGGCGATACGGGCACATGGAAAGAATATCAGCAGTCTTTTCCTTCTGCGTGGGTAAACGGTTATGATGCAAGGAAAGTACTGGTTGAAAAAGAACTGTATTCTTTACGTTCTCTTCCTTCGATATATTTATTAGATGAGGAAAAACTGGTATTATTGAAAGAACCCTCTTCTATAAGTGAAGTTATCAATTATTTGTTAAACGAGTATGATAGTATATAATAGCAGATTAGCGAAACTACTTTTAGGTAGAAGAAAATATTATTTCATGTTTTTCGGATGCTGTTTCACCCGATACAAATATCTTGAGATTTGGGAGTATATGGAACTTCGGATACATGAAAGACAATATCTTGAATGTTTGTTGTTGGCACTGCTTCCGGCATTAGTGTTGTCCGTATGGTTATCGTGGTGGTTCATGTTACTTGCATTAATGAGTTATCACTTGTTGTATTGGTTGGAAAGAGTGTTATGGAATCATTCCGTCTTTGACTGGGAAGCACGGGAACATTGCGGCGATACCCTTTATTTGAGAAAACGGAAATCCTGTGCCTGGAAGAAGTGGTATGGAAAAAAGAGACTTCCACCTTCGGAGTGGGAGGACTGATTGCATAGAGGTATAATCAAAACGAGCTGCTGTGAAGCACCTCATTTCCCCGAAGGTTCATGCCCCTGCCATTGTCTGAAGATTCAGACCGATGGTTCGTGAACCCGTTAACTGCCTGTGAAGGTAGACTATTGTTTGTTTTGTTTGTGCATCTTCTTTCCGGTGGGAGAGAGGGTGCACTTTTTATTTTAATGCATCATTGAATGATTTTTATCTATATTTCATATAAAATACATATAAATATAGTATCTTTGTGAAAATATTAAAGATGTTCGAGCTTATATTATTCATTATATATGTTCCGATATCGGTGACCAGTTAAACTGGGGTGGTTACTCTGTTGTGATAATCGGAATGTAGACACCTCGAATTATGCAAATAACACAAAAGTGTACACTTTTGGATGAATGTTTTATGTATTTCGAAGCCTGGAATTTGAAGTTTATGCTATTAGTCATGTTTGCGGACAGATATTGTTCTCTTAGACATGAATACAATTTGCCATCTTCGCGATTATATGGACATTTGCAAAGTGGAACTTACAAACAGTATTAGGGATAATGATTTTATATAACAGTCGTTTGGCGAAGTGTTTTCTCAGTAAGAAGAAACATTCTTTTATGATATTTGGTTTCTGTTTTACTCGCTATAAATATTTGGAAATCTGGGAAGAAATGGAAAACCGGATTCATTTAAGACAATATACAGAGTGTTTTTTTCTCATGTTATTGCCGGCTTTGGGATTGTCTTTGTGGCTTTCGTGGTGGTTTATGTTAATACCTTTGTGTACATATCATTTTCTTTATTGGTGGGAAAGGATGATCAGGCATCATTCTATCTTTGACTGGGAAGCGAAGAAGCATTGTGGAGATACGCTTTATCTGAGGAAAAGAAAATCCTATAGCTGGACGAAAGCATACTGCAAGAAAAAACTGCCTGCATCGAGATGGGCGGATTAAAGATATGGTCTTAACCGACCGGCTGCCTGTGAAGGTCGCTCTATTGTTTGTTTTGTTTGTGTTTTGTGCACCTTTTTCTTTTATAGAAAAAAGGTGCACTCTTTTTTATGGATATATGACAGATAAAACATACATTTGGCGAAAAAAAGAGAATGGGTGAAAAAGCATCAATGTGGAATCTTTGGCATGGCTGTCACAAACTGAGTGAGGGGTGCCGTCATTGCTATGTGTACCGTACGGATGGTAAATATGGGAAGGATAGTTCGGTCGTGACAAAGACGGAAAAGTTTGATCTGCCTTTGCAACAGAAAAAGAATGGGACGTATAAGATTCCGTCAGGTAATTTGGTCTATACTTGTTTTACTTCTGATTTTCTGATAGAGGATGCCGACGAATGGCGCACTGAAGCATGGGAGATGATGCGGATACGACAAGATCTCCGTTTCCTTTTTATTACCAAGCGAATTGACAGATTACAGCAATGTCTGCCCGCCGATTGGGGAGAGGGGTATGATAATGTGACGATTTGCTGCACAATGGAGAATCAGGATAGAGTGGATTATCGTCTACCTATTTATAAAGAAATACCTATTAAACATAAAATTATTATCTGCGAGCCGCTACTTAGTCAGATTGACTTTAGGGGAGAACTGGGAGATTGGGTGGAACAAGTCGTTGCCGGAGGAGAATCGGGAAAAGAAGCCCGTGTGTGTGATTATGACTGGGTGTTGGATATTCGACGACAGTGTGTGGAAGCGAATGTCGGCTTTTGGTTCAAGCAGACAGGCAGTTATTTGCTGAAAGACGGACACGAATATAAAGTTGCCCGCCAGTTTCAACATTCGCAGG
>ERZ650918.2509-NODE-2509-length-12582-cov-2.839866_pt1 | contig 12582 bp, 10 predicted proteins | sample MGYA00514758_ERZ650918 | MGnify/ENA metagenome assembly ERZ650918 | reverse complement strand
GCTTCACCATCTCGTTCTTGCTGATGGTCATGTCTGGCTCAAGGTTGACCATCCGGCCATAAACTGCCGCGGGCAATTGCCAGACCTTGCCATCAATACGGCTGCGAATTTTTTGATCGAGATAAACGCCGTAAATGGCGATCAGCACGGCAAAAACGATAGCCAGTTTTAGCAGCAGCCATAGCCAGCCGCGTTTGCCACGAGGCTTACGCCCTTTGCCTTTGCCCTTACCTTTGCGCGGCATCGGTTCTTCATCCTCATAGTCATCATAATCGTCGTAATCATCGTCATCTTCGTAACGACGACGGCTTACCTTTTGTTTGACCGGACGCGTCGGTTTCCCTTTGCGTCCAATTGGCTCGCGGTCATTCCCGGCCATGCTTTTTCTCCGCAATATTCAGGCGCAAAAGCCCGATTTTCTGTTCTTCTGTTGCAAGACAGAAGAAGATATCTCTCAAATTTACTTTGATCTTCACGAATACTTTTTCGTTCGTCGCGTTGGTGCTGTGTTTGCCGGGTCGTCCGGCCAGACATGTTTGGGATAACGCCCTTTCATCTCTTTTTGCACCTCACGGTACGCTCCTTTCCAGAAGGCGCTCAAATCACGCGTGATTTGCAGCGGCCTTTGGGCAGGGGAAAGCAACTCCAGCACCAGCGGCACGCGCCCCTGGGCGATCGTCGGATTGGTGGCCTCACCAAACATCTCCTGCATTCTCACCGCCAGCGCGGGCGGATTATCTTCATGATAACGAATGGCGATCCGGCTTCCCGTCGGCACAGTGTAATGCGCAGGCAATTCACTATCCAGACGTTGCTGCATTCCCCAATCAAGTAATCCGCGTAGTGCCTGATAAATGTCGAGTGATTTCAGGCCGCGTAGTGAATGCACGCCGCTCATATGCGGCAGTAGCCACGTTTCCAGCGTCGCCAACAAACTCTCATCATCAACCGCTGGCCAGTCATATTCCGGCAACCACTTTGCGGCGCATAACAAACGCAAGCGTAGCTGTTCCGCTTCCGCCGTCCAGTTGAGCACGCTTAAACCTTTATCACGGATGCCATTAAGCATCGCCTGATGCAACTCGTCTTCTGACGGTTTCGCCAGTGGCTGCACTTTCACCGTCAACTGACCGATTTGCAGCCGACGCCAGGCTTTCAGCGTACCTTGCGCGTCATCCCATTCCACGGTGTCAGACTGCTGTACCAGCTGCGGGCAGCGTTGTACTAACTCATCAATATCGACCGGCAGCGCCAGTAAAATCCGCGCATCCGGCGAGGCGCTGCCCTGCAATAATAACGGTGCGATCAACCATTCGTGGCGGCTTAGCGCATCGTCGGCATCGAGCATCGCCCCCATGCCGTTTGCCAGTTGATAGCGTCCATCTTGCCCACGGCGACGAGCAATGCGATCGGCATACGCCCCGGCAAGTAGCGGCGCGATAAGAGAACTGTCTGCCTCACCGCCGCGTACGTTTAAACGTTTTAACAGTTGCTGACTACGTTGCTGCCAGGCTGGTTGATTGCGCGAAAACGCCACGCCCAGGTCACTATTGCCCATCCGTGGCGGCTCTTCGAGAATAGCGGCAATTTTTGCCGCGGTAGCAGCTTCGTCGTCGCTCTTCGCGCTAACCAGCATTGCCGCTAAACGCGGATCGTTACCCAGCGCCGCCATTTTTTGCCCTTGCGCGCTTAGCCGTTCGCCATCCAGCGCCCCCAGCATCCGTAACAGGCGTTTCGCGGCCTGTAAATTCACTGCTGGCGGTTGATCCAGCCAGCTCATCTGCGCCGGATCGCTGCATCCCCATTGCAGTAATTCCATCAGCAAACCGGAAAGATCGCTTTGTAATATCTCCGGTTCACTTTGCGCGGCAGCGCGTTCTGCTTGTTCTTTGGCGATTAAATGCAGGCAGATACCCGGCTCCAGACGCCCGGCGCGCCCGGCACGCTGCGTCATGGATGCCTGACTAACGCGTTGAGTAATCAACCGCGTAAGCCCCGTGCGCGGATCAAAACGCGCCACACGCTCCTGGGCACAATCCACCACCAGACGAATACCTTCGATGGTTAAACTTGTTTCAGCAATATTGGTCGCCAGCACCACTTTGCGCATTCCTTGCGGTGCCGGAAGGATCGCTTTTCGCTGATCGTTCAGCGACAACGCGCCATACAGCGGGCAGAGCAACACATCACTGCCGATGCGCGAAGCCAGTTGTTCCTGCACACGCTGAATTTCTCCGACGCCAGGTAAAAATAACAGTAATGATCCGCTTTCCTGACGCAGCATTTCGGCGGTGGCTACCGCAACGGCTTCGTCAAAACGCTGATGCGTGGGCAGTGGTAAATAACGGCGTTCAACCGGAAACGAGCGCCCTTCTGAGATGATGACGGGCGCTTCTGGCAGCATTTGCTGCAAGCGGTCGTTGTCCAGCGTAGCCGACATAATCAGCAGTTTAAGGTCATCACGCAGACCTTGTTGCACATCGAGTAACAGCGCCAACGCCAAATCCGCCTGCAAGCTGCGCTCATGAAACTCATCGAGGATCACCAATCCAACACCGCTCAGTTCCGGGTCACGCTGGATCATGCGCGTCAGCACGCCTTCGGTAACCACTTCCAGGCGGGTATTCGGCCCGACGCAGTTTTGCGCACGCATCCGGTAGCCAACGGTATCGCCTGGCTTTTCGTTAAGCAGCTCCGCCAGCCGTTGCGCAACGTTACGCGCCGCCAAACGACGCGGCTCCAGGAGGATAATTTTCCCGTTAATGCCGGGATGCGCCAGCAGTTGCAGCGGCAGCCAGGTTGATTTCCCGGCCCCGGTCGGCGCAGTTAATAACACCTGCGGTGCACCATCGAGGGCAGCAAGTAACTCAGGTAAGACGGCAGCAACGGGCAACGACGACACAAAACGCTCCAGAGGGTTAACATTCTTCGCGCCACATTGTAGCATCGCGGTAATTCATAACCGAGTGCCTCACATGTCTGAACCGCAACGGCTGTTCTTTGCTATCGACTTACCTGCAGAAATCCGCGAACAGATTATCCACTGGCGCGCCACACACTTCCCACCTGACGCGGGACGTCCGGTCGCCGCCGATAATTTGCATCTGACTCTGGCATTTTTAGGCGAAGTGAGCGCCGAGAAAGAGAAGGCGCTTTCTCTTTTAGCCGGGCGGATTCGTCAACCGGGTTTCACACTCACGCTTGATGACGCCGGTCAATGGCTGCGTTCGCGTGTGGTGTGGTTAGGGATGCGTCAGCCGCCACGCGGCTTAATCCAGCTGGCGAATATGCTCCGTTCACAGGCTGCCCACAGCGGTTGTTTTCAAAGCAATCGTCCGTTTCATCCACATATTACCTTATTGCGCGACGCCAGCGAGGCGGTGACAATCCCGCCGCCAGGTTTTAACTGGTCGTATACGGTGACGGAGTTCACCCTTTACGCCTCCTCGTTTGCGCGTGGACGCACACGCTACACGCCGCTAAAACGCTGGGCGCTAACGCAATAACAAGGATTGTCGTAATGGAATTTTCTCCCCCTCTACAGCGCGCGACGCTAATTCAGCGTTACAAACGTTTTTTAGCCGATGTGATCACACCCGATGGTCGCGAATTAACGCTACACTGCCCGAATACGGGTGCGATGACCGGTTGTGCAACGCCTGGCGATACCGTCTGGTATTCGACTTCAGACAACACCAAACGGAAATACCCACACACCTGGGAATTGACTCAAAGCCAGAGCGGCGCAATTATTTGCGTCAATACGCTTTGGGCTAACAGGTTGACGAAAGAGGCTATCCTTAATGAATCAATTTCAGAACTGTCAGGCTATAGCTCGCTGAAAAGCGAAGTTAAATACGGCGCAGAACGCAGCCGTATTGACTTTATGTTGCAGGCGGATTCGCGTCCAGACTGCTATATTGAAGTGAAATCGGTTACGTTAGCGGAAAACGAACAGGGATATTTTCCCGATGCGGTCACTGAACGAGGTCAGAAACACCTTCGGGAGTTGATGAGCGTAGCGGCTGAAGGCCAGCGTGCGGTTATCTTTTTTGCCGTGCTGCATTCAGCCATTACACGGTTTTCACCCGCGCGCCACATCGATGAGAAATACGCGCAACTATTGTCAGAAGCTCAACAGAGGGGGGTAGAAATTCTGGCTTACAAAGCGGAACTTTCTGCCGAAGGCATGGCTCTTAAAAAATCACTACCGGTTACATTGTAGTAGAGTAAGTAACTGGTTAATTTACATTCTGGTCGCGTGCGCAAATACGCTTTTCCTCACACAGTTGTCAAGTGTTACGTTTAGATAATTGCTATCCGGAAAAGCATCTGCTATTTATAGCGGCCTCATTTTTCCCCCGAACATGGGGATCGATAGTGCGTGTTAAGGAGAAGCAACATGCAAGAAGGGCAAAACCGTAAAACATCGTCCCTGAGTATTCTCGCCATCGCTGGGGTGGAACCATATCAGGAGAAGCCGGGCGAAGAGTATATGAATGAAGCCCAGCTGGCGCACTTCCGTCGTATTCTGGAAGCATGGCGTAATCAACTCAGGGATGAAGTCGATCGCACCGTTACACATATGCAGGATGAAGCAGCCAACTTCCCGGACCCGGTAGACCGTGCAGCCCAGGAAGAAGAGTTCAGCCTCGAACTGCGTAACCGCGATCGCGAGCGTAAGCTGATCAAAAAGATCGAGAAAACGCTGAAAAAAGTGGAAGACGAAGATTTCGGCTACTGCGAATCCTGCGGTGTTGAAATTGGTATTCGCCGTCTGGAAGCGCGCCCGACAGCCGATCTGTGCATCGACTGCAAAACGCTGGCTGAAATTCGCGAAAAACAGATGGCTGGCTAATTACAGCCGTTCCATCACGTTTACCACAGGCGGGAAATGCTCCCGCCTTATTTTTTGTTCAACGAGATGACAGACACACACTATATTGGCCGCTTTGCCCCCTCTCCTTCCGGCGAGCTTCATTTTGGCTCTCTGATTGCCGCGCTTGGCAGCTATTTACAGGCTCGCGCCCGGCACGGTCGCTGGCTGGTACGCATTGAAGATATCGACCCGCCTCGTGAAGTTCCCGGTGCCGCAGATACTATCCTGCGCCAGCTGGAACATTACGGCCTGCACTGGGACGGCGATGTTCTCTGGCAATCGCAACGTCACCACGCCTATCGCGAAGCACTCGCCTGGTTACATGAGCAAGGATTAAGTTATTACTGCACCTGCACGCGTGCGCGTATTCAAAGCATTGGCGGTATTTACGACGGCCATTGCCGGGAATTGCATCATGGACCAGACAACGCCGCAGTACGTATCCGCCAGCAGCATCCGGTCACCCAGTTTACTGACCTGCTGCGAGGCATTATTCACGCCGACGAAAAACTGGCACGGGAAGATTTTATTATTCATCGCCGTGATGGTTTGTTTGCCTATAACCTGGCGGTGGTGGTGGATGATCACTTCCAGGGCGTGAGCGAAATTGTCCGGGGGGCAGATTTGATCGAACCGACAGTGCGGCAAATCTCGCTGTACCAGCTTTTTGGCTGGAAAGTGCCAGATTACATCCATTTACCGCTGGCGCTTAATCCACAAGGCGCTAAACTTTCCAAGCAGAATCATGCGCCTGCGTTGCCGAAAGGCGATCCACGCCCGGTGTTAATCGCGGCACTTCATTTTCTGGGTCAGCAGGTAGAAACACACTGGCAGGATTTCAGCGTCGAGCAAATCCTTCAGTCAGCCGTCAAAAACTGGCGGCTCACCGCAGTGCCTGAGTCGGCAATTGTAAATTCAACATTCTCAAATGCGTCATGCTGAGCTATGATTAGCCGCTATTTTTTTGTCCTGAATGATGTTTGACACTACCGAGGTGTACTATTTTTACCCGAGTCGCTAATTTTTGCCGCAAGGTGCTAAGCCGCGAGGAAAGCGAGGCTGAACAGGCAGTCGCCCGTCCACAGGTGACGGTGATCCCGCGTGAGCAGCATGCTATTTCCCGCAAAGATATCAGTGAAAATGCCCTGAAGGTAATGTACAGGCTCAATAAAGCGGGATACGAAGCCTGGCTGGTTGGCGGCGGCGTGCGCGACCTGTTACTTGGCAAAAAGCCGAAAGATTTTGACGTAACCACTAACGCCACGCCTGAACAGGTACGTAAACTGTTCCGTAACTGCCGCCTGGTGGGTCGCCGTTTCCGTCTGGCTCATGTGATGTTTGGCCCGGAGATTATCGAAGTTGCGACCTTCCGTGGACATCACGAAGGTAACGTCAGCGACCGCACGACCTCCCAACGCGGGCAAAACGGTATGTTGCTGCGCGACAACATTTTCGGCTCCATCGAAGAAGACGCCCAGCGCCGCGATTTCACTATCAACAGCCTGTATTACAGCGTAGCGGATTTTACCGTCCGTGATTACGTTGGCGGCATGAAGGATCTGAAAGACGGCGTTATCCGTCTGATTGGTAACCCGGAAACGCGCTACCGTGAAGATCCGGTACGGATGCTGCGCGCGGTACGTTTTGCCGCCAAATTGGGTATGCGTATCAGTCCTGAAACCGCAGAACCGATCCCTCGCCTCGCTACCCTGCTGAACGATATTCCACCGGCACGTCTGTTTGAAGAATCTTTGAAACTGCTGCAAGCGGGCTACGGTTACGAAACCTATAATCTGCTGTGTGAATATCACCTGTTCCAGCCGCTGTTCCCGACCATTACCCGCTACTTCACGGAAAATGGCGACAGCCCGATGGAGCGGATCATTGAACAGGTGCTGAAGAATACCGATACGCGTATCCATAACGATATGCGCGTGAACCCGGCGTTCCTGTTTGCCGCCATGTTCTGGTACCCACTGCTGGAGACGGCACAGAAGATCGCCCAGGAAAGCGGCCTGACCTATCACGACGCTTTCGCGCTGGCGATGAACGACGTGCTGGACGAAGCCTGCCGTTCTCTGGCGATCCCGAAACGTCTGACGACGTTAACCCGCGATATCTGGCAGTTGCAGTTGCGTATGTCCCGACGTCAGGGTAAACGCGCCTGGAAACTGCTGGAGCATCCTAAGTTCCGTGCTGCTTATGACCTGTTGGCCTTGCGAGCTGAAGTTGAACGTAACGCTGAACTGCAGCGTCTTGTGAAATGGTGGGGGGAGTTCCAGGTTTCCGCGCCACCAGATCAAAAAGGGATGCTCAACGAGCTGGATGAAGAGCCGTCACCGCGTCGCCGTTCTCGTCGTCCACGCAAACGCGCACCGCGTCGTGAGGGTACCGCATGACAGTGGCGTATATTGCCATAGGCAGCAATCTGGCCTCTCCGCTGGAGCAGGTCAATGCTGCCCTGAAAGCATTAGGCGATATCCCTGAAAGCCACATTCTTGCCGTTTCTTCGTTTTACCGCACTCCACCGCTGGGGCCGCAAGATCAACCCGATTACTTAAACGCAGCCGTGGCGCTGGAAACCTCTCTTGCACCTGAAGAGTTACTCAACCACACACAACGTATTGAGTTACAACAAGGTCGCGTCCGTAAAGCGGAACGCTGGGGGCCGCGCACACTGGATCTCGACATCATGCTATTTGGTAATGAAGTAATAAATACCGAACGCCTGACCGTTCCGCACTACGATATGAAGAATCGTGGATTTATGCTGTGGCCGCTGTTTGAAATTGCGCCGGAGCTGGTGTTTCCTGATGGAACAGTATTAGGAAATTTATTAAAAATAAATAAATTTCATGAATTAAACAAATGGTGATTTAATGATTTCATGAATATAAATAAATTCCGAAAAATAGCCTTACCCCATTGCAATTAATATATTCCCTAAGCTACAACCATAATTAATATTATATACCCCGTTAACACCTTCCGCCTCACATACAATATTTTTCCCGCTTTGTACATTAAGTTTTACTTAAAGATGAATTAAGTGGATATATAAATTTAAATATGCACAATATCCCACTTGGTGATGAACAGATGTTACATTCAGTAAATCTTCACATTCATCATTAACAAAACAATCTATTTTTCTCTATCGGGGTTCTTTGTCTGAAAGCACCCGATTGTAGTTAAACTCATGGAATATAATTCAAGGATTATTATGTCTAAAAAATTAGGTTTTGCCCTGTCTGGTCTTATGCTGGCAATGGTTGCAGGTACTGCTTCTGCTGATATGGACGGTGGTCAGATTAACATCAGTGGCTTGGTTAGCGATAACACCTGTGAAACAAAAGTTGATGGCGGCAAGCAAGATGGCCTGGTTCTTCTGCAAACTGCAACGGTTGCTGAAATTACCGCTGGTGTATCTGAAACTGCTGTCGGTGCCAAAGCGAAACCGTTTAGCATTACTGTAGACTGCAGCAAAGCGACTCCGGGAGGCCAACCGACTCTGACATTCGGTTCAGTTTTCTTTGGTAACAGTCGTGGCACTTTGAATAACGATATGTCCATCACCACCCCGTCATCTGGTGTGAATATCGCCCTGCACAACATTGACGGCACCACTGTTAAACAAGTCAAAATTAATAATGCATCTGATGCTTACACTAAAGCATTAACCAATAATGTTGCAGTCTTTGACTTCAAAGCCTCCTATGTTCGTGAAGACGACTCAACACCAGCAACGGCTGGTTATGTAAGAACCAACACAGCTTACACCATCACCTACAATTAAGTTATTCGTTGGTGATTTAAATTACTACAAGGGTGCGACACCTATTGTCGCCCCCTTGTCTTGAAAACAATTCATGTCATGGATGGTATATTTTGTTAAATAAAAAGAATATTGTCGCATTATGTGTTGCCAGTAGTATGGCATTTAGTATGCCTGTTATGGCTGATATTGTTATTTCCGGTACACGCGTCATTTATAAAAGTGATCAAAAAAGCGTTAGCGTACGCCTGGAGAATAAAGGCAATAGCCATCTGTTAGTACAAAGCTGGCTGGATACCGGTGACGATAACGCTGAGCCGGGAAGCATTAATGTACCATTTACGGCAACACCTCCCGTTTCACGTATTGATGCTAAACGCGGTCAAACCATCAAATTGATGTATACCGGCAGTACCGTACTCCCCAGCGATAAAGAAAGCGTATTCTGTTTAACGTGCTGGAAGTGCCCCCAAAACCAGATGCTTCAAAAGTAGAGAATCAGAGCCTGTTACAACTGGCTTTCCGTACCCGTATCAAGCTGTTCTATCGTCCGGCAGGATTAAACGGTAACCCGTCTGAAGCACCATTAGCCCTGAAATGGAAATGGGCTGAAGGGAAGTCTGGCCTGAGTGTATATAACCCAACACCTTATTACGTCTCTTTCAACAGTGCAGAGTTAATCGCTGGCGGCAAGTCGAACCCGCTCAATGTAAAAATGGTTGCACCGAAAAGCGAAGAGATTTTCACCATAAGCGGTTCAGGCGGGAAAGCAACGTCAGGAAAGGTACATTTCTCCGCGATTAATGATTTTGGCGGCGCAATTGAAGGCGATGTCAATTTGTAAGACCAGGGACCTTATGCAGCAGGAAGCCAATGTAATGAAAACAAAGACATCGACTAAACGCCATAATCTTACGCGTATCGCAATGTATTGCTCAATCATGTATAGCGGCGCTACCATCGGAGCCGAAAGTGTTGAGTATGACCCTACCTTTTTAATGGGTGGCAACGCTTCCAGTATTGATGTTAGCCGCTATAGCGATGGCAACCCGACTTTGCCTGGTGTTTACGATGTTAGCATCTATGTTAACGAGCAACCTGTTGCTAACCTGGAGATCCCCTTTATCGCGATCCCCGATAAAAAGAATGCTCAAGCCTGTATTACCCTGAAAAATCTACTACAACTGCATATCAAGACACCCCCGGCAGACGAGGAAAATACTATCCTTCTTCCACGGGATGAAACGCTTGGCAACTGTCTTGACCTGTCGTTAGCCATACCTAAATCCTCAGTGAACTATGACCCCTCTGAACAACGTCTGGATATCAATGTTCCCCAGGCATGGGTGATGAAGAATTATCAAAACTATGTGGACCCATCACTTTGGGAAAATGGCATTAACGCGGCTACGCTGTCTTATAACATCAACGCTTATCGCAGTGAAAATTCAAATTATACAAATGATAGCGTTTATACATCGTTCAATGGTGGCGTCAATTTAGGGGCCTGGCGTCTGCGTAGCAGCGGTAACTATAGCTGGAGAAACGACGCGGGAAGCAATGTTGAGTTTATGAATCGCTACGTCCAGCGCGACATTACCGCTATCCGCTCGCAGCTCATTATGGGGGAATCCTACACCACAGGTGAAACGTTCGACTCCGTTAGTATCCGCGGCATTCGCTTATACAGCGACAGCCGAATGCTGCCGCCTGTATTGGCAAACTTCGCCCCGACAATTCGTGGTGTAGCAAATACTAACGCCAAAGTCAGCATCACCCAGAGTGGATACAAAATTTATGAAACCACTGTTCCACCGGGACCTTTTGTCATTGATGATCTCAGCCCGTCAGGGTATGGCAGCGATCTTATCGTAACCATTGAAGAAGCTGATGGCAGCAAGCGTACATTTTCTCAGCCATTTTCTTCAGTAATTCAAATGCTGCGCCCGGGTGTTTCTCGCTGGGATATCAGCGGCGGGCAAATTAATAAAGACGACTTGCATCATGAACCAAACTTACTACAAGCGACCTATTACCGTGGTTTAAGTAACCTGTTCACTGGCTATACTGGTTTTCAGGTCACAGATAATCATTATGCTGCAGGTTTACTTGGCATTGGGATGAATACTTCAGTCGGCGCAATTTCCTTCGATGTCACCCACTCCAGTGTCGATATACCGGATGATAAAAGGTACCAGGGGCAAAGCTATCGCATCTCCTGGAACAAATTTTTTGACCTGACAGATACATCATTAAACATCGCGGCTTACCGCTACTCCACGCAGGACTATCTGGGCCTGAATGATGCATTAACACTTATTGATGAAGTTGAACATCCCACTCAGGATCTTGATCCCAAAACTATGCGCAACTACGGGCGCATGAAAAACCAGTTCACCGTAAGCATTAACCAACCGCTACGCTTTGGGAAGGATGATTATGGCTCGTTCTATACCTCTGGAAGCTGGTCTGATTACTGGGGGGGCAGTAAGAGCCGTAGCAACTATTCGGTCGGCTACAGTAACAGCGCTTCATGGGGAAGCTACAGTATCAGCGCTCAACGATCCTGGGATGAGTACAGCCAAACAGAAAACAGTATTTACCTCAGCTTTTCGATACCTATCGAAAAGCTGATGGGTACGGAGCACCGTGATTCCGGTTTCCAAAGTATTGATACACAACTTAGTACCAATATGGATGGTAATAATCAGTTCAACATGAGCAGTAGCGGTTATAGCAACGATAACCGCGTGAGCTATAGCGTGAACGCGGGTTATGGGATGAATAAAACCGGCAAAGATCTCAGCAACATCGGGGGTTATGCCAGCTATGAATCGCCATGGGGAACGCTAGCTGGGTCAGTCTCTGCTACCAGCGATAATAACCGCCAGTACTCCGTTAATACAGATGGTGGATTTGTGTTGCACAGCGGAGGACTGACGTTCAGCAACGACAGTTTCAGTGATAATGACACCATTGCTTTGGTTAAAGCACCGGGTGCAAAAGGGGCGCGTATTAACTACGGCAACAATACCGTTGACCGTTGGGGATATGGCGTAACCAGTGCTCTTTCACCATACCAGGAAAACAAAATTGCTCTGGACACTGAAAACCTGGAAAACGACATCGAAATGAAGAGCACCAGTACGGTTGCCGTACCACGCCAGGGCTCGGTTATCTTTGCTGGTTTTGAAACCAATCAGGGACAATCTGCGATTATGAATATCAAACGCAGTGACGGAAAAGGTATCCCCTTCGCCGCCGATATTCATGATGAAACAAATGCAATCATTGGCAACGTTGGGCAGGGCGGGCAGGCATTTGTTCGCGGTATTCAGCAGCAGGGCACGATAAAAATCACCTGGCTGGAAGCCAGCATGCCCAAAACCTGTATTGCGCAGTACCAGCAACCCAATGTGACATCGGAGAAAATCCAGCAAACGATTATTCTCAATAATATTCTTTGCCAGCTCCAATAATACGAAAGAGAGATGACAATGATAAAAAACACACGGTATAAAATAGTACTCCTGGCAGGTATTTTTTTACTGCCCGGCGCACTGGCACAAGATATTAATGTTGATTTTGTTGCCACAATCAAAGGCACGACATGTAATATCACTCTGGAAGGGACACGCGTCACCGCTGATGGCAATAATCAGTACACGCTACGGATATTAAATGTTGCTCTGGATAAAATCATAAACAAGATGCCAGAAGCACAAGCCGACTTTAAACTGGTCGCTAATTGTGATGGTAACATAGGCAAGATTACGACATCGCTGGCAGGGAATCCTTCAGTAGAGTTACCCTATTTAATTTCTCCATTAACTTCAGATAATTCATCCACCACAGAATATATTGCTATGGGGATTAAACTTCGAAATGCCTCTGACACTGAATTTATTCCCCCAGATGGTTCTAAAAA
>ERZ650918.2498-NODE-2498-length-12621-cov-2.730224_pt1 | contig 12621 bp, 7 predicted proteins | sample MGYA00514758_ERZ650918 | MGnify/ENA metagenome assembly ERZ650918 | reverse complement strand
GGATACGGCGAAGGTTCTCCAGGCCCTCTGATCACAGGCGAAAACCTGCCGGGGACGGTAGAGACCCTGCGTGTGTTCCGTGAAAAGCTCATCGGAATGGATCCAAGAGACATTGAGGGAATCAATGCTGTGATGAACCGTGCGGTTGCTTATGCGGGAACTGCAAAGGCGGCAGTGGATATTGCCTGCCACGATATTCTGGGAAAAGCAGCTGGTCTTCCTCTTTACAAGCTTCTTGGAGGACTTTCCAATACCATTGAAACGGATATGACCGTGGGAATTGATACTCCGGAGCTTATGGCTGCTGCCGCAAAGGAGCATGTGGCTGCAGGCTTCCGTGTGATAAAGACCAAGGTTGGAACGAATATCGCAGACGATATTGCCAGAGTAAAGGCCATCCGTGAGGCAGTAGGCGATGATGTGAAAATCCGTCTGGATGCAAACCAGGGATGGCATGCACGGGAGGCTGTAGAACTTTTAAAACGCCTTAACGAATACGATATTGAGCTGGTAGAGCAGCCGGTACGCCGCTTTGATTTTGAAGGCTTAAAGTATGTAACTGCCAACAGCCCTGTGCCTGTTATGGCAGATGAGAGCTGCTGGGACTCTAAGGACGCCCTCCGTCTTGTCTCTGAGAGAGCAGTGGATTTCATCAATATCAAGCTGATGAAGTGCGGCGGCCTGTGGGAAGCAAAGAAGATCGTAAATATTGCTGAAGCAGCAGGCGTAGAAATCATGCTTGGCTGTATGGCAGAGGAGAGCGGAATCGCCATCAATGCAGCAGCGGCATTGGGCGCAGCTCTCGGCAACATCACAAGAGCAGACCTGGATGCAAGCTTCTCTTTAAAGGCGCTTCCTTATGAGGGTGGATTTACCATTGAAAATACAAAAGATCTGGTTCTGTCCGAGAATCCAGGACTGGGACTTGTCCGCTTAAAGGAGGAAATGTTCCAATGAGCAGGGCAGTGACAGAGGAAGAAATGACACAGGGGATCAGCCGTCTGGAAGCCCATACCGCCCAGATCATGGAGGAGGCAAAGGCCAGAGGCATTGCCGTAGGCGTGGTAGACCGGACGGGAAGGATCCTTTATGAGAAATACTTTGGTTACCGGGATGAGGAAAAGAAGCTTCCCATTAACCGGGATACTATTTTCGGAATGGCATCTGTGACAAAGTCTTTTACTGCTCTTTCCATCATGCAGATGCAAAAAGACGGGATTCTGTCCGTGGATGACGCAGTATTTGCTTATATTCCAGAATTTACCAATAAAAACCAGAAGGAGCCAGTGCGATTAAGCCATCTGATGAGCCACAGTGGCGGCTACTTCCCCCTTCCAAGAATCGTTGTGGATAAAACTGCTCAGGAAATGGGGATAAAAGACAGTCTGGAAGAGGAACTGGTGGACAGAGAAGACTTTGCGGAGGAAGGAATCCGCAGGGTGGCAGGCCGTCTGGACAGCCAGACCCATTTTACCGGCCGTCCCGGACAGCGCATGAGCTACTGCAACGATGGCTTCGGCCTTCTGTCCGATATTGTACGCCGCCATTCCGGATACGGTTCCTTCAGCGCATATCTGAAGGAGCGTATCTTTAAGCCCCTTGGCATGGAGCGGAGCAATATCAGCTTTCTGCGCAATTCTCTGGATGAAAATGCGGCCACGCTTTACACTCTGGAGGATGGAACATGGCGGGCAGACCATGATTATGAAAACGATGCCTTTGTGCTCCACGGAGGCGGCGCCTTAAAGTCCGCTCTGGGCGATATGCTTAAGTATGTTTCCATGTACTTAAACGAGGGAAAGAGCCAGGACGGAACCCAGGTCATTGACCGTGATTCCATTGAGGAAATGTGCCGTCCCAGACAGATCGTAAAGCCGGGCGTTTACTACGGATACGGTCTGGAAATGAGCCAGATGGAGGACATGGTTTTAGTAGAGCACGGCGGAAGCCTTCCGGGCGTATCCTCAAACCTGTGCTTCTGTCCCCAGAAGGGCATCGGAGTGATCGTACTGTGCAATACTATGGATGTGCCGGTGTACTCCATCGGAACTATGGCTCTCCGCCTGTACTGCGGCCTACCTTTAGAGGCAGAGCGGACAGAGCATATGCCACGGTTCTGGAGTGAAGAGGAGAAACGTGAGCTTGCAGGCGATTACATTTCCGGAGAAGGCGACCGTTTCAGCATCAAAGAGCTGGAAAACGGTGAGCTCTCCATGGAAGTAAACGGCACGCCCATTGAGATGAAGTCCGTTTATCCATGGCAGGGAATGGTAAGAAAGAAATACAGCGACGTATATCTGACCGCGTTCAGAGATGAAAACGGAACGGTATTTGCCGCCAGATACGGAAGCCGTATCTTCCCCAAGGCCTGACATTTACAGGCTGAACGAAGGACGTAAACTTAGAAAGCATATTTAACTGATAAAAGACAAAAAAGATAAAAAGACAGCAAAAGGAGCTTCTTTTCCCGGCCGAAAGACAGGAAAGAGGGGCTCTTTTTGTTTGTCCGGGCTTCTTGACAATGGTTTGAGTCATTGTATAATGGGGAAAAAGGAGAATGATAATGGAAAAGATCTACGATTTATTTTTGTTTATGGGACAGTCTAATATGGCGGGCCGGGGCATTACGTCGCCTCAGTGGCCGGAGCCTGCGCCGAAGGCTGCTTCAGGAGCCGGATATGAATACCGGGCAATTTCCGATCCGGAGCAGCTGCATGAAATAGAAGAGCCCTTTGGGGCGGCGGAGAATCATCCAGGGGGGATTTTTGAGCCGGGGATGAAAACGGGTTCCATGGTAACATCGTTTGTTAATGCGTATTATGCGGCTTCCGGGCGCAGTGTGATCGGAGTTTCCGCCAGCAAGGGCGGTTCATCCATCGGCCAGTGGCAGGGGAATGAGGATTATCTTACAGATGCCCTGATGCGCCTTAAACGGGCTCAGGAATATCTGAAACGAAGGCAGATGGTTCCTGCGCATCCGTTTGTGCTGTGGTGTCAGGGAGAAACGGACGGCGATCTGGGAACATCCGGGGAAGAATACAAGACCTGTTTTACCCATATGCTGGATATTTTGGGAGAGAATGGAATTAAAACCTGTTTTCTGATTACGATTGGTGAGTATAATGGAGAAAAGGGATATGACTACAGCCGGATCCGTCAGGCGCAGCTGGAACTGGCACAGCAGGATCCGCGAGTGAAGCTGGTCTGCGATGCGTTTCACACCATGAAGGAGCGTGGGCTGATGAAGGACGAATTTCATTACTATCAGAAGGCCTACAATGAAGTGGGACAGGCTGCGGGAAAGGCAGCAGGAGAGTTTGTAAACGGAGAACCGATATGAAATACCAGATAATAGACGGGACGGCTGCCCCGGGTGGGGAAACTGTGCTTTCCCATATTGATTTTGAGATACAGGGCGCGCAGAAAGTTGCGGTCGTAGGACGGAATGGAGCCGGAAAAACCACTCTTCTGCGCCTGATTGCAGGAGAGCTGGAGCTGGAACGGGATGACAGGCGCCAGGGGCCGGGAATCTGCTGCTCCAGAACGCTGACCATAGGAATGCTTCATCAGCAGGCGCTGCTCCATGAGGAGCGCACCGTGGAGGAATACCTGATGAGCCGCTGTCCGGCAAAAGGGCTTTTTGACAGGGAGCGGTTCGAATACGAACGGGAATATGACTGCCTGTTTACAGGACTTGGTTTTAAAAAAGAAGATAAAAAGCGGCCTTTAAGCACATTTTCAGGAGGAGAACGGACAAAGGCTGCATTGGCCGGACTGCTTCTTGAGAAACCGGATATCCTTCTTTTGGATGAGCCAACCAACCATCTGGATATGGAAACAGTTCAGTGGTTGGAAGGGTATTTAAGAAATTATGATCGGGCGGTGGTTATGGTAAGCCATGACCGCTTCTTTTTAGACCGTACGGCACAGATCGTATACGAGCTGGAGGACAGGAAGCTTACAAAATATCCGGGAAATTATACAGCCTACCGAGAGAAGAAACGAAAGGATTACGAGCTTCAGAAAAAGGCCTATATCCGCCAGCAGGAGGAGATTGCCCGGCAGGAGGAGCTGATCCGCCGGTTTAAGAATAAACCGGCCAAGGCCTCCTTTGCCAGATCCAGAAAAAAGATGTTAGAGCGCATGGAACGGGTGGAAGCGCCCAGAGAGGATACGGCACACATTTTTACCGGAGAGATCCTTCCTGCGGTGCCCGGAAGCAAATGGGTTCTTGAGGCGGAGCATTTAAAGATCGGTTATGAAGGCCATCCGCTTTTGGAACTGAGCCTACGGATGAGAAAGGGGCAGAAGATCGCTCTTTTAGGGGAAAATGGAGCGGGAAAGACTACATTTTTAAAGACAGCCGCCGGATTCCTTCCTCCGGTGGATGGAGTCTGCTCCCTTGGAAATAATATTACCATCGGTTATTTTGATCAGTATTCCTCAGCCATTGAGTCGGAACAAACGGTAGCGGAGCATTTTTCAGAGCTTTTCCCGTCCCTGAACCAGAAGGAAGTGCGGACGATCCTGGGCTCCTATCTCTTTCCGGGAAAGGAGGCATCCAGAAAAGTAAGCTCCCTGTCCGGCGGGGAAAAGGCCAGACTGGTGCTGGCAGAGCTTTTGCAGAGCCGCCCCAATTTCCTGATTCTGGATGAGCCCACCAACCATATGGATATACAGGCAAGAGAAACTCTGGAATCTGCCTTTCAGGCTTATCAGGGAACCATTCTTTTTGTAAGCCATGACCGGTATTTTATCCGGCAGGTGGCAAAGTCGGTGCTTATATTTGAGGGCGCAAGGGCTATGTATTACCCCTTTGGGTATGAGCACTATCTGGAACGGCTGGAAAAGGAAAAAGAAGGACTTTCACCGGCAGCACGGATTCAGGCGGAGGAGCAGGCTCTGATCGCCGGCTTAAAGGCGGTTCCCAGGGCGGAACGCCACAGACTGAGAGAGATTCCCACCGAAGAAGCCTATGACCAGTGGAGGCTTAAAATGGCAGAGGATGCCATGAAAGAGGCGGCAGGGCAGGCAGAGGAGCAGATCAAGGTATGGGAGGAGAACCGTCTGAAACGTCTGTGGGAGCAGGCCGAGGAGCAGCCAGCTTCCGCTTTGGAAGCCCAGCCGTTGGAGGATATAGCGCCTCTGTGGGAGAAGTGGCATCAGGCCTGCATGGACTGGTATGAGATATGGAGTGAGCTGCACCCGGAGCCGGAGGCGCCTGAACCGGAAAAGTTCGCTGATTTGGAATCAAAGGAGGATGCAGAATGATACTGATAAAAAATGCAGACGTATATGCACCGGAGCATCTGGGGATTAAGGATGTGCTGATATGCGGAGCACAGATTGAGGCGGTGGGAGAAGGTCTGGAAGGAGGAAGCGGCTGCCGGATCATAGATGCAGAGGGAAAAAAGCTGACGCCGGGACTGATTGACCGCCATGTCCATGTGACCGGAGGAGGCGGAGAGGGAAGTTTTCATACCCGTACGCCCCAGATACAGCTTTCATCTGTTATAAGAGCTGGGATCACGACTCTGGTGGGCCTTCTGGGAACAGATGATGTAAGCCGTACGCCGGAGGATCTGATCGCCAAGGTAAAGGCCTTAAAGGAGGAAGGAATTTCAGCGTATGCCCTCTGCGGCGCTTATGGTGTGCCTTCCCCTGCCATTACAGGAAGCATAAAGAAGGATATTGCCTTTATTGATGAGATTTTGGGTTTAAAGCTGGCAGTCTCCGACCACAGAGCACCCAATATTTCCACAGAGGAGCTGATCCGTCTGGCAAGCGATGTGCGGACTGCAGGCATGATCAGCGGAAAGTGCGGCTGTGTGGTGCTTCATATGGGGGATGGAAAAAAGATGCTGAGTCAGGTTTTTGAGGCACTGGAGGAGACGGAGATTCCCGTGAAAACCTTTCAGCCCACCCATGTAAACCGCAATCATGAGCTGTTTCTGGACAGCCTTAAGCTGGCGAAGCTTGGGGGAACCATTGATCTGACCTGTGAGGATTTCCCTCATGGTTTGATCGAAGACGGAAAGGATCCTGTGATCGGCCTTTTGGAGGAAGCCCGCCGGGCCGGTGTTCCCATGGAGCGGATGACTTTAAGCTCAGACGGACAGGGAAGTTGGTCCAATTATGACGAATATGGAAACCTGGTGGAAATGGGGGTTACGGATGTGGGAAATATGTATGCCCAGCTTCGTTCGCTGGTGTTAAACGGAGGGTTTGTACTTTCAGAGGCTCTCTCCTTTTTCACTTCCAATCCTGCAAAGGCCCTGGAGCTGTTCCCGAAAAAAGGCTGTATCGCGCCGGGAGCGGACGCAGATCTGCTTTTAATGGGAGAAGCCCTTGCTCTGGATACGGTGATTGCCAGAGGGCGGGTGATGATGGAGGCAGGAGAACTGCTTGTAAAGGGAACGTATGAAACATTTTAATCTCTAAAGTCAAGTCTTTTCTTACCGGCAAAATACTCAAAAAACAGAACATATCTTTGTGCAGGATACCAGTTTCCTTTTTATGTAAAAAAATATAAGATAGTTCAGGTAAGCGCTTACAATACAGAATATTTAGAAAACACTGAATCCATACACAGGAGGTACACCCATGAACATGTGGACAGAGGATCTGGTACTGCCGGAAGAACTGCGGAAGGAACGTCTGCAGAAGGAACCGGCCAGCTACACAGCCTGGATTCTGGGAAAATCCGGAAAAACACAGGAAAAGAAGAGAAAAGCAGTGATAATCTGTCCGGGAGGCGGATATGAGCATCTTTCTCCCAGAGAGGGAGAACCCATTGCCATGAAATATCTGGCCATGGGCTATCATGTGTTTGTGCTTCACTATAGTCTGGCTCCGGAGCGATTCCCCACAGCCTTAAGGGAGCTGGCTCTGCTTACGGCAAAGATACGGGAGCATGCAGACGAATGGAGGATTGATTCAGAGGGAATCATCGTATCTGGCTTTTCTGCCGGAGGCCATCTGGCTTTGAGCCTGGGGGTTCACTGGGATAAGGAATGGCTGTCAGGGCCTCTGGGATTAACGCCTGAGCAGATCCGCCCTAATGGGCTTATCCTCTGCTATCCGGTAGTGACGGCAGGAGAAGGCTGCCACAGAGGCTCGGTGGAACGTCTCTTGTGGGGACAGATGCTTACGGAAGAGGAGCAGATGATCCCGGAGCGCGGGACGGAAGAAAAGGAAATGCTGAGAGAGTTGATTTCTCTTGAAAAGCAGGTCGGTTCCCATACGCCTCCTGTGTTTTTATGGCATACCGTAACAGACCAGACGGTTCCGGTGAGAAACGCTCTGATTTTGGCAGAGGCCCTGATAAAGAGCGGCGTTTCTTTGGAGCTTCACCTTTATCCCGTTGGACGCCACGGACTTGCCCTGGCGACGGAGGAAACGGCAGACGGGCAGGAGAGCAATATAGAGCCACAGTGCCAGAGCTGGATCGTTCTGGCGGAAAAATGGCTGGAGCATTTTTAGAACAGGATAAATAAAACAGGACATCAGGGTACGAGGAAAACAGGACATGAAAAGACGAGACATAGGAAAGCTTCTACTCATAGGTCTGGCAGCTGCGGGCCTTCAGGGCTGCAGCCAGACGGCGGAAACAACAGCGGCAGACGTAGAGAAACCACAGGTACAGACAGAGGCAGAAACGGACGCAGCTTCTGAAACGAAAACAGCAGAAGAGCACACCTGGCAGTTTACATATTTCGGCACATCTACCAACGAAAAGTCAAATACCATGGCAGAGGGAGGAAGCCTGAAAAATGGGATTTCTCTTACCTCCTGTACGGTAAAGGAAGACGGAAGCATTGACAAAAAAGGCGGAAAATTTGCAGCAGGAGAAGGCTATGACGGCATTTCCTTTTATTATACAGTCATTGACCCTGAAACAGAGAATTTCCGTTTAAAGGCAGACGTAACCATTGACTATATCAATCCCAAGCCGGACGGCCAGGAGGGAGTAGCCATTATTGCCAGAGACAGTATTGGTGAGGATACAGTGGCAGACTGCTCCTTTTTTACAAATTCCGCGGCAGTCATCGGAAGCAGTTTAAGCTATTATGATGAGGACGGCACAAAGACCTCCATGAAGGACGGCATCGGATACCGGATGATCACAGGAGTAGAATCGGACACTACGCCGCCGGAGGCAGGAAAGCTGACTCTGGATTCAGAGGCATTTGACAAGGAAACACTGCTGACAGCGGGAGAAACCTACACCATGGAGCTGCGAAAGACCAATACAGGCTATGAGGCAGCTTATTATGACAAAGAGGGAAATGAATATTCCCGCACCCTGTATGGTGCTGAGAACCTGAATGTAATTGATAATTCAGTTTATGCAGGATTTGCTGTAGCCAGAGGCTGCAATGCCACTTTTAACAACATTGAATTTGAGGTAACAGACCCGGCAAAAGATGCGCCTGCAGAGGAACGTCCTGTAGAAAAGGAAAATGTAAGCTTTACCTTCCTTTCCTCCAATACGTCCGGTTCCAGCGAGTATCCCCTTTCCTTTAAGACGAATGCAGACGGTACGGCTGTGATCTCCGATAAAGAAGGAAATGCTTTGGATACTCTGGAAGTAAAGGCAGAGGTTCCGGTAAAGGCTTCCTATCCGGTAAAAGAGGGAGAAAATCATTTTATCATCGCATTTACTCCCAAAGAGGGATATAAGATCAATGAATATACAGAGCTTGCAAATTACGGAACTGTTTCTTTTGATGAGACAGTAAGCTGCCGTATCTTATCCGGTGATACCATCTTTATTTCCAAAGACGGCACACCCGATGGGACGGGAACAAAGGAAGCTCCCATTGATCTGGCAACGGCGTTCCGGTATGGGGCTCCCGGACAGAGCTTTGTAATGGAAGGAGGTACCTATACCTTTAAGGAAGGGCTGACCGTTCTGCGCGGCGTAGACGGAACAGAGGATGCGCCCATTGTTCTGGCTCCGGCAGAGGGAGAAAGGGCAGTTCTGGACTTTGCAAAGGAAGGCACAGGCCTTCAGCTTTGGGGGGATTACTGGCATATTAAAAATATTGACGTATGCAATGCCTCCGACGGAAATTGTGGAATCCGCCTTTCAGGCCATCACAATATTTTAGAGGGAATTAAGACCTATAATAACGGAAACACCGGCCTTCAGGTCAGCGGAACATCCGAGGAGACCATTGATATGTGGCCTTCGGACAACCTGATCTTAAACTGTACCTCCTATAATAACTGCGATGAAGCCATGGAGGATGCAGATGGCTTTGCAGCCAAGCTGACCTGCGGAGAAGGAAATGTGTTCCGAGGCTGCATTGCTGCCTATAATGCAGATGACGGCTGGGATCTCTTTGCCAAGATCGCCACAGGAAAAATCGGAGCAGTGACCATTGAGGACTGCGTGGCATTTAAAAACGGTTATGTGTATGATGAATCCGGCAGCGTGATCGATGCAGGAAACGGAAACGGATTTAAAATGGGAGGCAGCGGCATCAGCGGCCATCATGTGTTAAAAAACAGCATTACCTACGAAAACAAAGCAAAGGGCATTGATTCCAACAGCTGTCCGGATATTGAAATCTACAATAATGTTTCTTTCAACAATGAAGGCCCTAATATTGCCATCTATACCGCCAACCGGGCAGATACGGCCTATGTGGCAGAGGGGAATATTTCCTATGGCACAGGGGAAGGCCACAGTGAGGACATTCAGCTGAAGGGTCAGGATGCAAGCAGCATTTACAGCGAAACCAATTATTTCTATCATGAGGACACGAAGGCCTACGAAAACAGCAAGGGAGAGAAGGTAACGGACGAATGGTTCGTATCCCTGGATACTACTGTGATGCCGAAACGGGCAGAGGATGGTTCCCTCCTGTTAAACGGACTTCTGGAGAGAAAATAAACCATAAAAAGAGGACAGAGAATCCCTGTTTAGGGGGTGACTCTGTCCTTTTAAAATGCTACAATCAATCTTTAGAAAGTCTTTTATATTTTATACACCTTATTTTTGTTTTTATATTTTATCATATGGATGTAAGGAGGAAACAGATATGAGTGGGGATCGGATCCTGTTAGTGGAGGATGATAAAGAGATACGGGAAGGTGTGGAAATCTTTTTAAAAAGCCAGGGATATGAGGTTTTTCAGGCAGCCGACGGCCTTGAGGGCCTGGAAATCCTTAAAAATCAGCCCATCGATCTTGCAATTGTAGATGTGATGATGCCGCGGATGGACGGTATTACCATGGTAGCAAGACTGCGGGAAAGTTTCGACTTTCCAGTACTTTTCCTATCTGCAAAATCAGAGGAAGTAGATAAGATACTGGGGCTGAACATGGGGGCGGATGATTACATTACAAAGCCCTTTACGCCAATGGAGCTTTTAGCCAGAGTGAATTCCCATCTGAGACGTTATCACCGCTTTATGGACCGTTTACATTCAAGGGCAGAAGAAAGCGCACGGATTTACCGGGCCGGAGGCCTGGAGGTAAATGAGGATACGGTAGGCGTTACCATTGATGACCGGCCGGTAAAGGTAACGCCCATCGAATTTAAGATCCTTCTGCTTTTGATACGCAATCCGGGCCGGGTATTCCCGGCAGATGAGATTTATGAACGGGTGTGGAACGAACGGGCCATCAATACGGATACGGTTATGGTTCATATCCGCAATCTCCGGGAAAAGATAGAAGTAAATCCGAAAGAACCAAAATATTTAAAGGTGGTGTGGGGAGTTGGATACAAGATTGAAAAACAGCCGTAGCAGGCACTGGATCGGCGTACTGCTGATCGTGATACTGGTAATCGTATCTGCGGCAGCAACTGTGGGATTTTATCCCTATATGAAACAAAAAGCTGTAAACCAGAGCAGCCTAAGCCGGCAGGAATGGAAAAATGACACCGGACGCTTTGACAATCTGGCAACACAGGTTATGAATTTCAGCTATGTGATCTGGCATCAGCAAAAGCAGGAGGAAAAGGGCGGGATTTTGACCTATTCCCAGACCTTTTTGCCGGGACTGGATGAAAAGATAGCCAAAGCAGAGAAAGACGCATACATGGAAGAAGACATCACTTATGAGGGTGAGTATGAGCTCCCGGAGCAGACGGATCAGTTGGAAATGATGCATGAAGCCCAGTCTCAGATCGAAGAACTGGGACGGCGCTGGGAAGAGATGTATGAACGCTACAATGGAACTCTGATCCGTTACATGGTCACAGGCCCTGACGGACAGTGTCTGCGCAGCAATGTAATTGATGCAGAAAGTGTGTTTTCAAGGGGAATCGGGGCGAATGAAATCCGGTTTACGGCGGAATTTGCTTCCGGAGGCAGATTAAGTATTTCCGATATAGCGGGAGATGGGGACAGCTGCAGCCGTATGTTCCAGTCAATGACCTCCTATGAGTTTTATGATCCTATTGAGACCCGTCTGGGAAGCCAGTACCGCAGCAGCGGAGTGGAGTTTCAGGGGCCAAAGGATATGAAGATTCATTTTATCTGTGATCTATCCAATGCGGGCAGCAGTTTTTATGGCAGTGATATAGAGGAAACAGGGGTTAGAAGCTGGGATTACCAGAGCGGAGGCGGATATTTTTCCGTTGTATGTGCGATCGCGGCAGTGATTACGCTCACAGCTCTTGCACTTCCGGGAATCCGTTCCCTGGAGATAGGACGCAGCGCACTGTGCCGTTTGTCCTTTGAACCCCTATGTGCCAGTGGAACGCTGTGGTTCGCTACTGTGATCAGCAGTATTCCGGTAGATCTGATCCATGCAACCATGGAAGGCCGTTTATCCAGAGAGTGGCTGCAGGCCGGATTTACAGATGGAGCGGCGCATATGATGACGCTGCTGATCAATGTCATGTTCTGGATCATCATTTACGGTATTCTTTACTGGGGAATTACCTGTATACGGGCCGTATTTACTCTGGGACTGTGGCGCTATTTTAAGGAACGCACCTGGCTTGGACGATTTTTGCGCTTTTGCAAGCGCTGGACTCTGAAGGGTCTGGATCTCTTTTCCAATACAGACTGGGAAGGAAAGTCCACGCGGATCATTGGAAAGGCTGTGATTGCCAATTTTATTATTCTGGCTCTCATTTCCTGCCTGTGGTTCTGGGGGATTGGGGCGTTAGTAATCTACTCTCTGGTACTGTTTTTCCTTTTTAAGAAATACTGGGGAAAAATGGAAGAAAAATATCAGCTTCTCTTAAAGGGCATTAATGCCATGGCAGAGGGAAATCTGGATGTGGAGTTTGATGAAGATCTGGGGATTTTTGAGCCTCTCAAGGAACAGCTTTCCCATATCCGGGACGGATTTAAAAAAGCAGTGGCCCAGGAGGTAAAAAGCGAGCATACCAAATCGGAGCTGATCACCAATGTGTCCCATGATCTAAAGACGCCTTTGACGGCGATTATCACTTATATCAATCTCTTAAAGCAGGAAAATCTGTCAGAAGAGGAGCGCAGTTCCTATATCCAGGTACTGGACCGCAAAGCCATGCGCTTGAAGGAGCTGATCGAAGATCTTTTTGAGGTCAGTAAGGCAAACAGCGGTACCGTGACCCTCCACCTGGAAGAGGTGGAGATTGTCAGCCTGTTAAAGCAGGTGCGCTGCGAGCTG
>ERZ650918.2484-NODE-2484-length-12657-cov-3.428186_pt1 | contig 12657 bp, 8 predicted proteins | sample MGYA00514758_ERZ650918 | MGnify/ENA metagenome assembly ERZ650918 | reverse complement strand
GGACATATAGCCCACATCCTCCAGAATGGACAGCAGGAAGAACAGCACCAGCATCTGGGGAACGAAGCCCAGAACCGCGCCGACACCGGCAACGATGCCGTCCATGATCAGGCCGTACAGCCAGCCGGCAACACCGATGCCCTCCAGGAAGCCGCCCAGGGCGTTGGGGACGATCTCGCCAAACAGGACATCGTTGGTCCAGTCGGTAGCGAAGGTGCCGATACCGATGCCGCCGTCAGCAACAGAGGTACCCATGGCGATGGCGTACATCAGCCACATGATGGCTGCGAAGATGGGCAGGGCCAGGATACGGTTGGTAACGAGCTGGTCGATCTTATCGGAAACGGTCAGGTGCTCGGCGCGGGCCTTCTTCTTGACGGCCTTGTCGACAACACCGTTGATGTAAGCGTAACGCTGGTTGGTGATGATGCTCTCGGCATCGTCATCCATCTCGTTCTCGCAGTCGGTGACATGCTGGCCGATGTGATCCAGCAGGTCTTTGCCAAGGTTCAGCTCAGCCTCGACCTTGTCGTCGCGCTCGAACAGCTTAACGGCGTACCAACGCAGGAAGCGGTCATCGACCTTGCCCTGGATGGATTCCTCGATGTGAGCGATGGCATGCTCAACGCTGCCGGTAAAGACATGGGGCAGCTCGCCTGCCTTGCCCTTCTTGGCGGCGGCAACGGCCAGCTCGGCGGCCTTGTCGCTGCCCTCGTTCTTCAGGGCGGAGATTTCCACGGCCTCGCAGCCCAGCTCGGCGGAGAGCTTCTTCAGGTCGATCTTGTCGCCATTCTTGCGGACGAGGTCGATCATGTTGACGGCCATGACCACGGGGATGCCCAGCTCAATAAGCTGGGTGGTCAGATAAAGGTTGCGCTCGATGTTGGTGCCGTCAATGATGTTGAGGATGGCATCAGGCTTCTCATTAACGAGGTAGCCGCGGGCAACGACCTCCTCCAGCGTGTAGGGAGACAGCGAGTAGATACCGGGCAGGTCCTGGATCACGACATCGTTGTGACCCTTGAGCTTGCCCTCCTTCTTCTCAACGGTAACGCCGGGCCAGTTGCCGACATACTGGTTAGAACCGGTCAGGCTGTTGAACAGGGTGGTTTTACCGCAGTTCGGGTTGCCGGCCAATGCAATTTTAATTGCCATTCATATACCCCTTTCTATGTTTTCCCGCTTTTGGGCGGGGAAAGCAGCCATTTTACTCGACCTCGACCATCTCGGCGTCAGCCTTACGAACGCTCAGCTCGTAGTTGCGGACGGTCAGCTCCATGGGGTCGCCCAGAGGTGCGACCTTACGGACGTAGACCTGGACACCCTTGGTCAGGCCCATGTCCATGATGCGGCGCTTGACAGGGCCTTCGCCGTGCAGGCGCTTGACCGTAGCAGTCTCGCCGACCTTAACGTCTTTAAGAGTTTTCATATACGATTCCTCCTCAATACTGTAAATCTAGCCCCCGTTTGCGCGGGGACGGATTTCCGAATTTTAGGCGACCATGATGCGCATGGCCATGGTCTTATCCAGCGCGATGCGGGCTTCCTTGACCTGGAGGATCAGGTTGCCGCTGATTTCGTTGACGACCGTAATGGTCTCGCCAACAACAAAGCCCAGCTCTGCCAGGTGCAGACGAACTTCATCCTTACCGGTGATTTTCTGGATGGTGACGGTCTCACCTGCTTTTGCCATTGTCAAAGGCATAGCACAAACACCCCTTTATATGCTGTTTGGCCCGCCCATTAGCATATGCTAACAGGTCAAGCAAAAGTGGGCGGTTAGAACGTTCTAACCGCTTGCGATAGCAGTTTAGCATAACTAACACCTAAAAGTCAAGCAGTTAGAGAAAATTAACTTATTTTCGTGCAGGGCGCTAGTTTTATACAACTAACCTTGTGCAATTTTATAAAAGTTTACAACATGTTCATAAGATTGGCCGGATTTGACAAAACAGGACAAATTTGAGGATGTGTATATAGAATAAGGTTAAGGCATACGGTAGCAGAGATGGCCCCCCTTGAGGGGAGCCTTTAAAGTAGTACTTGCCAAATTGGTCGTTATCCTGTATAATTAGAAAGTTATCGTTTATAGAAAGCAACACTACAACGAGGTTTATTATGCTGACTAAATATCTGACTGTATTTTTCGTCTCGATGGTGCCGCTGATCGAGTTGCGCGGCGCGATCCCCATCGGCGTGGGGCTGGGCCTGCCGCTGTGGCAGGTGTACATCATCTCCATCATCGGCAACATGCTCCCGGTGCCGTTCATCTTCTTTCTGGCCCGCAGGGTGCTGGAGTGGGGCGCGGATAAGCCGGTCATCGGCAAGTTCTTCACCTTCTGCCTGGAGAAGGGCCACAAGGGTGGCGAGAAGCTGAAGGCCAAGGCCGGCCGCGGCCTGCCCTGGGCGCTGCTGCTGTTCGTGGGTATCCCCCTGCCGGGCACCGGTGCCTGGACCGGCACACTGGCCGCCAGCCTGCTGGACATGGATTTCAAATCCAGCGTGCGTGCCTGCATGGGCGGCGTGCTGCTGGCCGGGTGCATCATGGGTGTGGTCAGTTTGCTGGGCTTCTCGGCCTTTGGTGCGATTGCCGGGTAATTTTTAACAATTCAACAATAATAAAAGGATGCAAGGAGTAAGTTCCTTGCATCCTTTTTTATCGTTATTGCGGGCCCCTAAAGCCTCCCTTGTGTAAAGGGAGACTCCCCACAGTGTGGGGAGATGTCGCGAAGCGACAGAGGGGCCCGACGCGTAAGCGGGTGGCACGGCGGTAGCCGTGACGGAGGGATTGTGATTTTACGGGGGTAGGTCGATGTATGGGGTAAGGTCACGATCCCCCACCGCTTCGCGGAGCCCCCTTTACACAAGGGGGCCTTTTAAGGGGTACTTATTCTAATCCCATCACTTCATCTACCGGCAGGGCGGCTGTTACACCGTGGGCGGGGGTGTTCAGGCCGCAGGCAGCGGTGACCGCCTGCATGACGGCGGATTTCTGCTCCTGCGGGACGACGATCATAACAAAATCCTGCTCCTCCCGAATGGAAATGCCCAAAAAGCTGCTGGCCTCCTCGGTACTGCAGCGGCTGCCTTTCAGCACTGTACCGCCGCGGGCCCCTGCTTTGCGGGCAGCGTCCACAGCTTCGTCGCCGTGGCCCGCCTTGACGGAAACCCACAGCAGGGCGTAGGGATGGTCCTTCATGGTGTGTTCCTCCTTTTCAGCAGTGGGTCCGGCACAGTCCGCCGGGGCGGTCAACTGCAAAATGCTGTTCTGTACGCCGGTCAGCGGCAGGGTCACGGCGATGCCTGCGCCGCGCTTGTGGTAAGAAAGCGCCTTGTTGATGGCCCCGAACACCGCCGGGACGTTGGCGCGGGGCAGCAGGCCCGCCGTCAGCACGCGTGTGGTGCCGCCCAGGCCGATGGCATCCAGCAGCTCAGACGGGGCTGTGCCCTTGGCGCGGGCTTCAAAACAAAGGGGGATGCCGTTTTTTTGCAGCACTTCCACCACGCGGTGCTCATCCTCGGCCTGCGTGACCGAAAGGAGCAGCCGCAGGCAGGGGGTGCGTTTTTGCGTTGCAGCCATATCAGTATTCCTCCAGTTCCACCACGGTGTCGTCCAAAATATTGGGGGCGGTCTGCGCCTGGGTGCGGCGGGCATACAGCAGGCCCATGATCTGGATGGCGATGAGCGGAGCCAGGGCGACCAGCGCCACGATACCGAAGGCATCGGTGACGACGTTGCCGCCCACCGCGCTGCATGCGCCCATGGCCAGCGGCAGCAGGAAAGTGGATGTCATCGGGCCGCTGGCGACGCCGCCGGAGTCAAACGCGATGCCCACAAACACCGGCGGGACAAAGCGGCTCATGATAAGCGCCGCCGCGTAGCCGGGGATGAGCACCCAGTAGATGCTAAGTCCGGTCAGCACGCGCAGCATGGCCAGCGCCACCGCCACGGCCACACCGGCCTGCAGGGCGCGGTTCATGGCATGGCGGGAGATGGTGCCACCGGTGATCTCCTCGACCTGTTCGTTGAGCACCTGCACCGCTGGCTCGGCCTTGACGATGTAGTAGCCGATAAGCATGCCGATAGGAAGCAGCGCCCAGCGCAGGGGGCCGCTGCCCAGGCCGCTGCCCAACAGATTGCCTACGGGCGCGAACCCGACGTTGACACCGGTGAGGAACAAAATCAGCCCGATAATGGTATACACAAAACCCAGCACCATACGCACCAACTGGCGCGGCTGGAAGCTGCGGGTCAGCGCCTGGAACAGCACAAACACGCCCACGATGGGCAGCGTGCTTTGCAGCACCTCGGCCGTATAATGGGGCAGGTCCTGCAAAAAGGCCAGTGCCACATCCTGGGTAGTGATGACCGGGGCCAGCTGCACGGCGTCATAAATCGTCTCCGTGGGGTGGTAGAAAATGCCCAGCAGCATGACCATCAGGATGGGGCCAACACTGCACAGAGCGATGAGGCCGAAGCTGTCGTTGGCGCTGTCCTTATCGCTGCGGGCAGCTGAGAAGCCGATGCCCAGCGCCATGATAAAGGGCACCGTCATGGGGCCGGTGGTGACGCCGCCGGCATCAAAGGCGACGGCCAAAAATTCATTGGGGACAAAAAGGGACACCACGAACAGCAGCAAATACAGCCCCAGCAGCATTTTGGACAGCGGCACGCGGTACAAAATGCGCAGCACCGCCACGGCGGTGAACACGCCGACGCCCGCCGCCACCGTCCAGATGAGCACGGCGTTGGGGATGGCCGCCACCTGGTTGGCCAGCACCTGCAGATCGGGTTCTGAGATCGTGATGATAGCGCCCATGGCAAAGCAGATGACAACGGCCAGCCATGTTTTTTTCTGGCGCACGATGCTGCCGCCTATCCCCTGGCCCAGCGGGGTCATGGAGATCTCGGCACCCAGCTGGAAGAAGCCCATGCCCACGATGAGCAGCACCGCCCCCGTTAAAAACAGGGCCAGCGTACCCACCTCCATGGGCACCAGCGTGACGCTGAGCACCAGCACGATGACCGTGATGGGCAGCACGCTGGTCAGGGCTTCGCGGGTCTTTTCTTTGAGTTTTTCGTTCATTCGGCCTCCTTTTGCATGTAAGGGGGTCAGGCGGGCATCAGCGGTTTTCCAGCGGCACGTAGTCCCGCGGGGTCATAATGCTCTGGTAGGCGGGGCGGATGATCTTATCCACGTTGACCAGCTCCTCCATGCGGTGGGCGGACCAGCCCACGATGCGCGCCACGGCGAAGATGGGGGTGTACAGCTCCACGGGGATACCCAGCATGTCATAGACGAAGCCGGAGTAGAAGTCGACGTTGGTAGACACGCCTTTATAAATATGGCGTTTTTCTGCGATGACTTTGGGGGCCAGCCGCTCGATGGTGTTGTAATATTCAAAATCGCGGGCGCGGCCCTTGGCATCGGCCAGCTGGTGCACAAAGTTTTTGAACACCACGGCGCGGGGGTCGCTGAGGGAGTAGACCGCGTGACCCATGCCGTAGATCAGGCCCTTCTGGTCGAAGGCCTGGCGGTCGACGATGCGGGACAGGTAGTCGTGCATGGCGGCTTCGTCGGTGGGGTCGGTGACGTGGGCGCGGATGTCGTCCATCATCTGCATGACCTTGATGTTGGCACCGCCGTGCTTGGGGCCCTTCAGGCTGGAAAGCGCCGCCGCAATGACCGAGTAGGTATCCGACCCGGAGGAGCTGACCACGCGGGTGGTGAAGGTGGAGTTGTTGCCGCCGCCATGCTCCATATGCAGCAGCAGGGCGATGTCCAGCACGTGGGCTTCCAGCTCGGTGTATTTCTGGTTGGGGCGGAGCATCTGCAGCAGGTTTTCGGCGGTGGAAAGCTCCGATTTGGGGCGGTGGATGTACATGCTGCCGCCGCACTCATAATAATGGTAGGCGTGGTAGCCGTAGACGGCCAGCATGGGGAAGACGCTGATGAGCTTGATGCACTGCTCCAGCTGGGTCTGCAGGTCGGTCTTGCCGATGTCGTCATCGTAGCTGGCGAGGGTGAGCACACTGCGGGTCAGCGAGTTCATCAGGTCGCGGCTGGGGGCCTTCATGATGACGTCCCTCACAAAGTTGGTGGGCAGGTCGCGGCATTTGACCAGGCTGTCCTTGAAAGCATCCAGCTGGGCCTCGTTGGGCAGGTCACCGATAAGGAGCAGGTAGGCGGCTTCCTCAAAGGCATAGCGCTTGCCGCGCAGGCCCCGGATGAGGTCATACACGTTGTAGCCGCGATACCAGAGTTTTCCGTCGCAGGGCACTTTTTTACCGTCCTTCTCCTCAAAGGCATCAATGCGGGAGATGTTGGTAATGCCTGCCAGCACGCCTTTGCCGTCCTGGTCGCGCAGGCCGCGCTTGATGTTGTATTGGCCAAAAAGAGACGGGTCGATGCGGTTGTTGGTGACACATTCCTCGGTAAAAACGGCAGCTTCTTTTGCAATAGCAGCGTAATCGCTCATGGGTATGACCTCCTTTTCTTCTGTTCCCCTGTTTCGCGGACGGTTCGGCATCTTGTGCGCGTTTCGTCCAGATTCTTTCCCGGATATGAACTTTTTTTATACGTTGCGTACATTTTAAATTATACAGTACGGCTGTATGGCCTGTCAAACAAAGTTTTTATGAACAAGCTGTATAAAACAGCAAAAATGTCCCACAATGCAAGATTTGCATTGCAGGACATTTTTGCAAGATTAGAAGATTATATGGAAAGAAAAAAGAAGGAGGAAATGTTTATAGAAAACGCGGGGTAGGGAGAGCCTCCCTTGTGCAAAGGGGGCCTTTGGGTTGCGGCACTTTTACTGCGCACTATTCCCCAAAGTGACGTTGAGAGTCAGGACCTTGCCGTCGCGCTCGACCTGCAGGGTGACGGTGTCGCCCACCTGCTTGTCGGCCAGGTAGCTCTTGACGGTGGCGGTGCTGCTGACAGCCGTGTCATCGATGGCGATGATGCGGTCGCCGCGTTGCACGCCGGCAGCCTCGGCGCCGCTGCCCTTGGTGACATCAGCCACGTAGACGCCCAAAGCGGACACACCGTACTGCTGTGCGGTGGAGGAATCCTGAATGTCCAGGATGCTGACGCCCAGCACCGGGCGGGCCACAGCGCCGTTTTCGATCAACTGCTGGGCAATGTCCATAGCGGTGTTGATGGGGATGGCAAAGCCGATGCCCTCGGCCTCGCTGTAGCTGCTCTTGGCGTTGACCACGCCGATCAGCTCACCGTTTGCGTTGAACAGACCGCCGCCGGAGTTGCCCGGGCTGATGGATGTATCGGTCTGGATCAAGGTCATATTGTTATCTTCCACGGTGACCTGACGGTTCAGGGCGCTGACGATGCCTTGGGTAACGGTGTTGGACAAGGTGCCCAGCGGGTTGCCCACAGCCACGGTGGTCTCACCGACAGCCAGCTTACCGCTGTCGCCGATGACTGCCGGGGTCAGGCCGGTGGCATCGATCTTCAGCACGGCAATATCGGAAGTAGAGTCGACGCCGACAACGGTGGCGTCATAGCTCTGGTCGCTGCCGTTGAGCTGGACCTTCACGCTGGTAGCGCCGCTGACCACATGGGCGCAGGTGAGGATGTAGCCATCCTGGCTGACGATGATGCCGGAACCGGCACCGCTCTGCACATAGTAGCCGCCAAACCAGGTCTGGCTGCTGCTCATCTGCTCGGTGGTGATGGCCACCACACTGGGGGAGGCCACAGCAGCGATCTGCTGCATGGTCATAGAGGTGCCATCGGTGCTGCCGGTGTTAGAGGCATCGGTGCTGGTGTCGCGCTGGACTTCCTGCACGACCACCTGGTTGCCGGTCAGGCCGGCACGGCTGGCCACCACGGCACCGCCGATGCCGCCGCCGAAGCCCAGGGCCACCGCGCCGACACCGGCGAGGACGCGCAGCAGGACCTTGTTATGCTTTTTTTCTTTCTTGGGGGGCTGCTGCGGGGCACTGGCGTAGCTGTAGCCATTGTAGCCGCCGTTGCTGCCGCCATTGCCGCCGCTGAAACTGCTGGTGTAGCCGTTGTTCTGGCCGTAGGCGTTGTTCGGCTGGTTGTAGGTGTTGGCACCGGTGTTATTGGTGCTGCTGCCCGCCGAGTAATCGGTGCGGGCGGTGTTGGCGGTGTTCATGCCGCTGCTGCCCACGTTGGGGTAGCCGCCCTGCTCGGGCTGGCTGGGCTGATCGGGCCGGGTTGCAGAAGTCTGGTTGGCTTCGTTCCGGGGCTGGTTATTGTTCTGGCCCTGATTGGGGTCGGGCGTATTGCCGCCCTGGCCGTTATTGTAAAGACCGGAGTAATCGTATTCGTTGCTCATACTGGTCCATCCTTTCGCGTGAGATTTGGGAAGCGTCGGGGCAATGTGCCTGGGGCTTTCGTTCCCTATTTGCTTTCTATGCCTATAGTATACCGGCCAATTGTGAAATAGGTTTCTCGGCCGGGTGAAAAGAATGTGAAAATGCTCCCATTTCGGCGCTTGACAGGCGGTGCCGGGGCCTGTATGCTGGATGTAGTTTGTAAAAGGAAGTGCCTGCTATGAAAATCACCCACGAAGCCGGGAAATACGTATTATACAAAGAAAAGACCGTCATCGGCATGGCTGCGCTGGAGGATGGGCGGCTGTGGGTGGAGATCGACCCGGCCTGGCGGCAGCGGGGGTACGGCAGCTATCTGGTCAAGGAGATCTTGCAGCAAAACGGCGGGTATGACGTCAAACGCGAGACCCGCTTTACCGCCGGCCCTGCCGCTGACGAAGCCGCCGGGGCCTTATTGAAAAAGTTCGGCTTTCTGCCCCAGGGCGGCGAGATGGTCCGCCGCCGGGTGCCGGATCTTTCGGCGGTGCAGCTTTGCCATGAATTTTTGACAGCCCACCTCCAGCCGGGCGGACTGTATGTGGACGCCACCTGCGGCAACGGCCACGACACCGAGTTTTTGTGCCGCCTGGCAGGACCCACGGGCAGGGTGCTGGCGCTGGATATTCAGCCTGCCGCCGTGGAAAACACCAACATACGGCTGGGCGCCGCCGGGCTGGGGGCCATCGGGCAGGCATTGGTGCACGACCATGCATGTTTGGCCGAACTGGTTGCCCCCGGCACGGCGGATTGCGTGCTGTTCAATTTTGGCTGGCTGCCCGGCGCCGACCACGAGGTGCACTCCACCGCTGATGGCAGTCTGCCCGCCCTGCAGGCCGCGCTGGATGCCCTGAAGCCGCGCGGTGTGCTGGCGGCGGTGCTGTACAGCGGGCAGGTCATCGGTGACAGTGAAAAGCAGGCGGCGCTGGGATTTTTCCGCGCCCTGCCGCTGACAAAATACACCGTGCTGGTCTGTGAGTTTGCCAACTGGGCCAGCACCGCTCCCCTGCCCTGCTTCGTGATAAAAAAGTAACGCTTGCCCCCGCCGCGGCGGCATGGTATGCTTGTAGTATCGAACTTTTCCGCCTATGGGCGGGGCATAGAAAGAGGCTGCCTTTTGCAGAAAGAGACCTTTATCAAGCAATATGCGGAGGGACTGAACCCCCAACAGCTGGCCGCCGTGCAGGCCGTGCATGGGCCGGTGCTGCTGCTGGCCGTGCCGGGCAGCGGCAAAACCACCGTGCTGGTGACCCGTTTGGGCTACATGGTGCTGTGTTGCGATGTGCCCCCGGCGCAGATCTTAACGATGACCTACACAGTGGCCGCCACCCATGAGATGCGCGGCCGCTTTGCCGCCCGTTTTGGGGCGGAGCTGGCCGGGCAGATGACCTTCCGCACCATTAACGGGCTTTCGGCGGTGATTTTGCAGTATTACAGCCGGGTCTACGGCCGCCGCCAGCCTGAACTGCTGACCAACGAGGGCGACATCACCCGGATGCTGACCGACATCTGGCAGCAGGTGAACCGGGAGTTTCCCACCGAGAGCACGCTGAAAGAGCTGCGCACGGCCATCACCTACATTAAAAATATGGCGCTGGCCGATGAGGAAATTGAAGGGTTGGAAACGGATTTAGCCAACCTGCCGGAGCTGTACCGCCGCTACCAGGCCGCGCTGAAACGGGCCGGGCAGATGGACTACGACGACCAGATGGTGTTTGCGCTGCAAATTCTGCGGGCCGCGCCGCCGGTGCTGGCGTATTTCCAGCAGCGGTATAAATATTTTTGCGTGGATGAATCGCAGGATACCTCCAAAATTCAGCACGAAATTATACGGCTGCTGGCCGGGCGCAGTCTGAACCTGTTTATGGTAGGCGACGAGGATCAGAGCATCTATGGGTTCCGCGCCGCCTACCCCCAGGCATTGATGGACTTTGAGCAGGTCTACCCCGGCGCACAGGTGCTGCTGATGGAGGAGAATTACCGTTCCAGTGAGGAGATCGTGGCCGCCGCCAACGCCTTTGTGGCCCGCAGCCGCTACCGTCGCCCCAAAACCCTGCGGGCGACCCAGGGGGCGCAGTGCCCCATTGAGATACGGCGCATCACCCGGCGCGAGGAGCAGATCGACTGGCTGTTTAAGGAAGCCCGGCGCGGCGGCGGGGAGACGGCGGTGCTGTTCCGCAACAACGAGAGTGCGCTGCCGCTGGTGGACCTGTGCGAGCGGCGGGGTGTGCCCTACCGCTTTAAAAAGGCCGACCTGACGTTTTTCACCCACAAAATTGTGCTGGATTCCGTGGATTTTTTGCGCTTTGCCTACGAGCCGGCCAATGGTGAGCGGTTTTTGCGGCTGTACTACAAGTTTGGGCTGGCGCTCTCCCGCCAGAGGGCGCTGGCGGCCTGCGGGGCCAGTGCCCGCACCGGGCGGCCGATTTTGGAGGAGCTGATCCGTGACTCCGAGACAAAGACTCGGATGCGGGAATCGCTGGGGGATATTTACGCGGCGTTTAAGCGCATCCCGCAGCTGAACACCGCCGATGCGCTGGACGCCGTGCGCCACGGCTGCGGTTACGGCGCGTACCTGAACCAGAAGGGCATGGACACCGGCAAACTGGCTATTTTGGAAATGCTGGCCGAGCAGGAGCCCAACGCCCTGCGCCTGTTGGACCGGCTGGAAGAGCTGCGGATGCTGATTGCCGCGAAGGCCGATGTAAACAGCGATGTTCCGTTTGTTTTATCGACGATCCATTCCAGCAAGGGTCTGGAGTATGACCGGGTGGTGCTGCTGGATGCCTTTGACGGCGTGCTGCCCGCCAAGCCGGAGATCTGCTGCCGCACCCCCGAGGACACCCGCCAATACGAGGAGGACCGCCGCCTGTTTTACGTGGCAATGACCCGTGCGCGGCACAAGCTGGTGTTGTTCGATTGCAAGACGATGCCCTCGGTTTTTGTGCAGGAAGTAATTTTTAATTTGCCCGAGAGCCGTGCCGAACGGGAGCTGGCCAAGGCCGAAACCAACCGGGTGTTGGGGCGGAATAAGCCTGCGGCGGCCGGGCCTGCGTTGCCGCCGGTGGATGTAGCGGCTGTGACCCGCGTAGGGGCCGCCGTGCAGCATGCGGTGTTCGGGCGAGGGGTCGTAACCGAATTTGACGGACGGTTTGTTACTGTGGAGTTCTCGGGGATGAGGGTCAAGAAATTAGATGCTGCGTTGGTTGCGGAAAAGCATTTGTTGTGGAATTTGTGATTGCGGCTGATGGTTGTCACCCCCATGCGGTGACAACCGTATATAACAGCATCCTGCTGTAAGGTTCTTCTTTTTTTGTGACCAAAAGGGAAGCGAAAAAGTCTCGCTGCTGCAAGGCAGCACGAAAGGTAAAAACACATATGAAAAAGATATTACTCCTCGCCACTGGCGGCACCATCGCCAGCAAACCCACCGCCGCTGGCGGCCTGGCGCCGGCCATTACATCGGAAGAACTCCTTTCTTTCGTGCCGGAGCTGGCCAAACTCTGCGAGATCCACGCGGTGCAGCTGTTCAGTTTGGACTCTACCAACGTAGGCCCGGAACAATGGCAGCAGCTGGTCCATGCCATCCGCCAAAACTACGATGCCTACGATGGTTTCGTCATTGCCCACGGCACCGACACGATGGCCTACACCGCCGCCGCGCTGAGCTACATGATCCAGAACAGCGCCAAGCCGGTGGTGCTGACCGGCAGCCAAAAATCCATCTACAACCGCGATACGGACGCCCGCAACAACCTGTATCGCACCTTTTTGTATGCCAGCAGCGATTTTTCCTGGGGCGTGCAGCTGGTATTTGACAACAAGGTCATCCTGGGCACCCGCGCCCGCAAGACCCGCACCAAAAGCTTCAACGCCTTTTCCAGCATCGACTACCCCGAGACCGCCGTGTTCCGGGATATGCGGCTCATCCCCTTTCTGCGCCGCCCTGACCCGATGCCGCCCGTGCAGTTTTACGAGCAGCTGGACCCCGCCGTCTTCGTACTGCGGCTGGTGCCCGGCATGCGGGCGGACATCATCCCGCTGCTGGCACCTCACTACCGGGCACTGGTGGTGGAAAGCTTCGGTGTAGGCGGCCTGCCCGGCGGCGAGCACGGCGAAATGTACGCCCGCCTGCAGGATTGGTGCACCAGCGGCCGCCTGGCTGTGTTTACCACCCAGGTCCCCCACGAGGGGTGCGACCTGGCGGTGTATGAGGTGGGCCGCTCAGTGAAAGAGCTGCCCGGCGTGCTGGAAGCCAAGGACATGACCCCCGAGGCCGTGGCCGTAAAACTGAT
>ERZ650918.2475-NODE-2475-length-12701-cov-4.546971_pt1 | contig 12701 bp, 9 predicted proteins | sample MGYA00514758_ERZ650918 | MGnify/ENA metagenome assembly ERZ650918 | reverse complement strand
TAGAGCATAACCTTGCCAAGGTTAGGGTCGCGAGTTCGAGTCTCGTTTTCCGCTCCATATATATAACATAAGAGGTTGTCAGTCGATGTGATTGGCAACCTCTTTTTTTTTGTACCTTATTGTAAGTTTACCGGACGATTTTATCAATAGATTGAATAGAAAAGCGTAATTTTGCAGATGAAAAAAATCAATGTACTCCCCCCAAAAAGAGCGTCATTGATTCACGCAGACCTATAATTAATTTAATAACAGATGATATGTTAACACAAATCATTAATGCACGCATCCTGACCCCGCAAGGCTGGCTCAAGGATGGGTCAGTGCTTATCCGCGACAATAAAATTCTGGAAGTGACCAACTGCGACCTTGCCATTATCGGAGCCAAACTGATTGATGCCAAAGGAATGTACATTGTCCCCGGCGGAGTGGAAATCCACGTTCATGGTGGCGGCGGAAGGGATTTTATGGAAGGTACGGAAGAGGCTTTCCGAACAGCTATCAAAGCTCATATGCAGCACGGCACTACCAGTATTTTCCCCACACTTTCTTCTTCAACCATTCCTATGATCCGCGCAGCCGCGGAGACTACCGAGAAAATGATGGCGGAACCGGATAGCCCGGTACTCGGACTTCACCTCGAAGGACATTATTTCAATATGGAAATGGCGGGCGGACAGATTCCCGAAAATATCAAGAATCCCGATCCCGAAGAATATATCCCGTTGTTGGAAGAGGCGCATTGTATCAAGCGTTGGGATGCCGCACCGGAACTTCCGGGAGCTATGCAGTTCGGCAAGTATATCACGGCAAAAGGCATATTGGCTTCGGTAGGACATACGCAGGCTGAATTTGAGGATATACTGACGGCTTATGAAGCGGGCTATACTCATGCCACCCATTTCTATAACGCCATGCCGGGATTCCACAAACGGAAGGAATACAAATATGAGGGCACGGTAGAAAGCATTTATCTGATTGACGATATGACCGTGGAAGTGGTGGCGGACGGTATTCATGTGCCCCCGACGATTCTGCGTCTTGTCTACAAAATAAAAGGAGTGGAGCGTACTTGTCTGATAACGGATGCGCTGGCTTGCGCGGCCAGTGACAGTCAGACGGCTTTTGACCCACGTGTAATTATCGAGGACGGGGTTTGCAAACTCGCAGACCGTTCCGCCCTGGCAGGAAGCGTGGCGACAATGGATCGCCTGATTCGCACGATGGTGCAGAAGGCGGAGATTCCATTGGCGGATGTGATAAGGATGGTTTCCGAAACACCTGCCCGCATCATGGGAGTGCTGGATCGTAAAGGTACGCTCGAGCGTGGCAAGGATGCCGATATCATTGCTTTGGACAGAGACTTGAATGTAAGGGCTGTGTGGGCGATGGGACAACTGGAGGAAGGCACCAACAAACTGTTTTAAATCCTATAAAAAAAGAAGACTATGTTAACTCAGATAATAAACGGAAGAATACTTACCCCGCAAGGCTGGTTGAAAGATGGCTCCGTATTGATTTGCGATGGAAAAATATTAGAGGTGACGAACAGTGACCTGGCGGTTATCGGTGCAACGATCATTGATGCCCGCGGGATGACAATCGTACCGGGATTTGTGAGTATGCATGCGCACGGTGGTGGCGGACACGATTTTACCGAAGCTACGGAAGAGGCTTTCCGCACGGCGACTACCGCCCATTTGAAGCATGGTGCCACCAGTATGTTCCCTACTTTATCATCCACTTCTTTCGAAAGGCTTTATCAGGCTGTCGATGTTTGCGAGAGTATGATGCAGGAGAAAGATTCTCCGATTCTCGGTCTGCACATCGAAGGGCCTTATCTGAATCCGAAGATGGCGGGTACGCAGTATGACGGTTTCCTCAAAACACCGGATGAGAATGAATATATTCCTTTGTTGGAGCATACTTCCTGCATCAAGCGTTGGGACATCAGTCCCGAATTGCACGGTGCGCATGATTTCGCGAAGTACACCCGTTCGAAAGGGATTATGACCGCCGTGACACATACCGAAGCCGAGTATGATGAAATTAAGGCTGCGTATGCGGTAGGCTTTACCCATGCCGCACATTTCTATAATGCGATGCCGGGTTTCCACAAACGCCGTGAGTATAAATATGAAGGTACAGTGGAAAGTGTGTATCTGACGGATGGAATGACAGTAGAAGTGATTGCGGACGGCATTCACTTGCCGGCTACGATACTGAAACTGGTATATAAACTGAAAGGTGTGGAGAATACTTGTCTCGTAACGGATGCTTTGGCTTATGCCGCTTCTGACGGTACTGTGCCGGTTGACCCTCAGTATATTATTGAAGGTGGAGTATGTAAGATGGCAGACCATTCTGCGTTGGCAGGTAGTTTGGCTACGATGGATATACTGGTGCGTACCATGGTGAAGAAAGCGAATATACCTTTGGAAGATGCTGTACGCATGGCTTCTGAGACTCCTGCCCGTCTGATTGGAGTTAGCGACCGGAAAGGGGCGTTGGCTAAAGGAAAAGATGCCGATATTGTGATTCTTGATAAGGAACTGAATGTGCGTTGTGTGTGGTCGATGGGAAAGATTGTTCCGGGAACTGATATCCTGTTGCACAAATAACGGTTGAAATAATACGAAACAAGATAGCCCTGATTCTGAATGTAGAGATGCTCTGTTTCGGAATCGGGGCTTATTTTATGGTATCTGTATGATGAAAACAGCCTTTTTCTAATCGAATTCTAATCTGAAATGAGAGCCTTATAATGGCTTTTTTCCTTCTCTACGATTGCAGAATTGTAATTTTGTCGCGAAAACTACGATAAGGTAACAAAGATTAAACGCAATGAACAGAGTATTTCTAATTTCCTTTTTTCTTCTATTGACAAGGGGAGTATTATGTGCCCAGCAGATTCCGGGCACGCTGACACTAAAGGATGCGGAACAACGTTTTCTGGAACGTAACCTGTCGCTGATAGCCGAACGTTATAACATCGACATGGCACAAGCACAGGTTCTGCAAGCCAAACTATTTGAGAATCCGGTGATTTCACTGGAACAGAATGTCTACAATCGGCTGAACGGGAAGTACTTCGATTTTGGGCATGAGGGTGAAGCGGTCGTGGAGATTGAGCAGGTGATTCGCCTTGCCGGTCAGCGGAACAAGCAAGTGAAGCTGGAAAAAATCAACAAGGAAATAGCCGGATATCAGTTTGAAGAAGTGATGCGTACCCTTCGCCGGGAACTGAATGAGAAGTTCGTACAGGTTTATTTCCTTTCCAAATCCGTCTCTATTTATGAGAAGGAAGTCAACTCCCTGCAAAATTTACTTGCCGGGATGAAGGTGCAGCAGGAAAAAGGAAATATTTCGTTGATGGAAATGTCCCGCCTGGAGTCCATGCTGTTCTCTTTAAAGAAAGAGAAGAATGAACGGGAGAATGAGTTGCTGACTCTAAGAGGTGAGTTCAACAGGTTGCTCAATCTTCCGGGAGATACCCGGATTCCGTTATCATTGGATGAGGAAGTATTGAAACAGCTTGATTTGTCCCGACTGTCATTCGCCGATTTGAAAGCAATGATAAATGAGCGTCCGGACTTGAAAATTGCGCGAAGCATGGCAAGCGCTTCCCGTGCCAATTTGAAATTGCAGAAGTCGATGGCTTTTCCTGAATTTTCGGTGAAAGGTAGTTATGACCGTATCGGAAACTTTATTAGGGATTATTTTGCGGTAGGAGTAAGCCTGTCCGTACCTATCTTCAACCGTAACCAGGGAAATATAAAGGCTGCCCGTTTCAGCATTCAGCAAGCGGGAGTGCAGCAGGAAGATGCTGCCAACCGTGCGGATATGGAGCTTTATACCGCTTATGCTTCACTGGAAAAGGCAGTGCAGCTTTATCAATCTACCAACATGGACTTGGAACGCAACTTTGAGAAACTGATAACAGGCGTGAACGAGAACTTCAGTAAACGCAATATCAGTTTGCTGGAGTTTATTGATTACTATGACAGTTATAAGGAAACCTGTATTCAGTTGCATGAGATAAAGAAAGATGTGTTTCTCGCCATCGAAAACCTGAATACAACTGTCGGACAGAATATATTGAACTACTAATATCTATAAATTATCAAAGACTATGAACTGGAATAAATTCCTTCCTTGCATATTGCTTACTACTTTATTGGGAGCATGCTCCGGCAAAGGCGAACAACCGAATGTTGCCCCGGCTGCCTTATGTCTGACGGACAGCTTGCTGAAAGTCGTATCTGTCGATACGGTTCATGTTCAGGAAGTGATAGACGAACTGACACTGAACGGACGGGTGACATTTAACGAGAATCAAGTGGCACATGTATATCCGATGTTTGGCGGTACGGTGACGGAACTGAAAGCTGAAATCGGGGATTTCGTCCGTAAGGGAGATGTGTTGGCAGTCATCCGTAGTGGGGAAGTGGCAGAGTATGAAAAGCAACTGAAAGACGCGGAGCAGCAATTGCTGCTGACCCGCAGAAATATGGATGCTACACAAGATATGTATTCGTCCGGGATGGCTTCGGATAAGGATATACTTCAGGCGAAACAGGAGTTGGCAAGCGCCGAAGCGGAAGAGAGAAGGATAAAGGAAATCTTCTCTATTTATAATTTCTCCGGAAATGCCTACTATCAGTTGAAATCACCTGTATCGGGCTTTATTGTTGAGAAACAAATCAGCAGGGATATGCAGTTGCGCCCCGACCAAAGTGAAGGACTGTTTACGATTTCGGGACTTTCCGATGTATGGGTGATGGCGGATGTATATGAAAGCGACATCAGCAAAGTGTCCGAAGGGGCTTCGGTACGTATCTCTACACTGGCCTATCCCGATAAAACGTTCGCCGGAACGATTGACAAGGTATATCATCTGCTGAACAATGAAAGCAAGACGATGAATGTCCGTATCAAACTCAAGAATGAGGATTATCTGCTGAAGCCGGGAATGTTTACGAACGTAAGCGTAAAATGCCGGGCGGACGGAACTTCGATGCCCCGCATTGATTCTCATGCGCTGGTATTTGAAGGGGGCAGGAATTATGTGGTGGTTGTGAAACCGGATCAACGGCTGCAAGTGAAAGAGGTAGATGTATATAAGCAGTTGAGCAAGGAATGTTATATCCGCTCCGGACTTTCCGAAGGAGACAGGGTGTTGAATAATAATGTATTGTTAGTGTATAATGCTTTGAATACGGATTAAAAACAGAGAATAGACTTATGCATAAATTCATAGATAATATAGTGGCTTTCTCGCTGAAGAACAAGTTCTTTATCTTCTTTTGTACGGCGATTGCCATTATAGCCGGAGCTGTCTCTTTCAAGCACACTCCGATAGACGCTTTTCCGGATGTGACCAATACGAAGGTGACGATTATCACGCAATGGGCGGGACGCAGCGCGGAAGAAGTGGAGAAATTTATCACGATTCCTATCGAGATAGCCATGAACCCGGTTCAGAAGAAAACGGATATCCGCTCGACTACGCTTTTCGGACTTTCCGTTATCAATGTGATGTTCGAAGACCGTGTGGATGATTTTACAGCCCGTCAGCAGGTATATAATTTGTTGAATGATGCCGATTTGCCCGATGGGGTGACACCGGAAGTCCAGCCTTTGTATGGCCCTACCGGAGAGATTTTCCGCTATACGCTACGTAGCGACAAGCGCAGTGTGCGGGATTTGAAGACCATTCAGGATTGGGTAATCGAGCGTAATCTCCGTTCGGTGTCCGGTGTGGCGGATATTGTGAGCTTCGGTGGTGAAGTGAAAACTTTTGAGGTGAGTGTGAATCCTCACCAGTTGATTAATTACGGCATTACTTCCCTCGAACTCTATGACGCGATAGCCAAGAGTAATATCAATGTAGGGGGAGACGTGATTACGAAAAGCTCACAAGCCTATGTGGTTCGTGGCATCGGTCTGATTAACGACTTGGACGAACTGCGGAATATCGTAGTGAAGAATATCAATGGTACTCCGATTCTGGTAAAGAACCTTGCCGAAGTACACGAATCATGCCTGCCCCGTCTCGGACAGGTAGGGCGAATGGATGAGGACGACGTAGTTCAAGGTATCGTGGTGATGCGGAAAGGGGAGAACCCGGGCGAGGTAATCGCCAACCTGAAAGACAAGATAGAAGATTTGAATCAGAATGTGCTTCCGAAAGATGTGCAAATAGTCTCGTTCTATGACCGTGAGGACTTGGTGAACCTGGCTGTCAGGACAGTGACGCATAACCTGATTGAAGGAATATTGTTGGTTACCTTTATTGTTTTAATTTTCATGGCAGACTGGCGGACTACTGTGATTGTTGCTGTTGTCATCCCATTGGCATTGTTATTCGCATTCATCTGTTTACGTGCAATGGGAATGTCCGCCAATCTGCTTTCTATGGGAGCTATCGACTTCGGTATCATTATTGACGGGGCGGTGGTGATGGTAGAAGGGGTATTTGTCGCCCTGGACAAGAAGGCAAGGCAAGTGGGAATGCCTGCTTTCAACGTCATGTCCAAAATGGGACTTATCCGTAATACAGCAAAGGACAAGGCGAAAGCGGTATTCTTCTCCAAATTGATTATTATCACGGCACTGATTCCTATTTTCTCTTTCCAGAAAGTGGAAGGAAAGATGTTCTCACCCTTGGCATATACGCTGGGTTTTGCACTCTTGGGGGCACTGATATTTACGCTTACCTTAGTGCCGGTCATGTCTTCCATGCTGTTGAAGAAAAATGTCCGTGAAAAGAATAACCGTTTTGTCCATTTTATCAATACCAAATGCTCGGCTCTCTTTGATACTTTCTATGCGCATAGAAAGCTCACTATCGGACTGGCTACGGTGATAGCGGGTGTCGGCCTATGGCTTTTCTCTTTCCTGGGTACGGAGTTCCTTCCGCAGTTGAATGAGGGTTCTATCTATATCCGCGCCACTTTGCCGCAAAGTATCTCATTGGATGAATCAGTGACGCTTGCCAATAAAATGAGAAGGAAGTTATTGACATTCCCCGAAGTGCGGCAAGTATTGTCGCAGACCGGACGACCGAATGACGGTACGGATGCTACTGGATTCTATAATATAGAATTTCATGTCGATATTTACCCCGAAAAGGAATGGGACAGCAAGTTGACCAAGTTGCAGTTGATTGACAAGATGCAGGACGATTTGTCTATCTATCCCGGCATTGACTTTAACTTCTCGCAGCCGATTACCGATAACGTGGAAGAAGCGGCTTCGGGCGTGAAGGGTTCTATTGCCGTGAAAGTCTTCGGCAAGGATTTATACGAGTCGGAAAAGTATGCGGTTCAGATTGAGAAGATTCTCAGTACGGTGCAGGGGATTGAAGACTTGGGAGTAATCCGGAATATCGGTCAGCCGGAACTTCGTATCGAATTGAATGAACGGCAGTTGGCACGCTACGGAGTAGCCAAGGAAGATGTGCAGTCGATTATCGAAATGGCTATCGGCGGTAAATCAGCTTCATTGCTCTATGAAGATGAGCGGAAATTCAATATCATGGTGAGATATAGCGAACAGTTCCGTCAGAATGAAGAGGAGATAGGCAAGATACTGGTTCCGGCAATGGATGGAACGATGGTGCCTGTCAAGGAACTGGCGGATATCACGACCATTACAGGCCCGTTATTGATTTTCCGTGATAACCATGCACGTTTCTGTGCGGTTAAGTTCTCCGTGCGGGGACGGGACATGGGTACGGCAGTTGCGGAAGCGCAGAAAAAGGTGAATGCGTCCGTACATTTACCTGCGGGATATTCTTTGAAATGGACGGGCGACTTTGAGAATCAGCAACGGGCAACGAAGCGGTTGGCGCAGGTGGTGTCTGTCAGTATCGCTATTATCTTTATCATTCTGTTTGTCCTTTTCTCTAATGCGAGGGATGCCGGACTGGTATTGCTGAATGTCCCGTTTGCGGCTGTCGGGGGGATTGCGGCACTTCTGATAACCCGTTTCAATTTCTCTATTTCGGCAGGTATCGGCTTCATAGCCCTGTTTGGTATCTGTATTCAGAATGGGGTGATTATGATATCCGATATAAAAGCGAACCTGAAGCTGGGGGCTCCGTTGCAGGAAGCGACGAAAGAAGGAGTCCGTTCGCGTATCCGTCCCGTAATAATGACGGCGGCGATGGCGGCTATCGGCTTGATGCCTGCCGCCATGAGCCACGGCATCGGTTCGGAATCACAGCGTCCGCTGGCGATTGTTATCATTGGCGGATTGATAGGAGCCACTTTCTTTGCCTTGTTTATTTTCCCTCTTATTGTGGAAGTGGTATATGAACGGATGCTGTATGATAAAAACGGTAAGTTATTGCAAAGACGTATATAAATAATTTCATTATCTATTCTATGAAAAAAACTCTCATAGATTAAATTGTATGTTTTCAGTAGGTAGAAGTGAGAAAGGGATAAAAGGGGGTGAATTAAAAAATCACCCGTACTTTTGTCCCTTTTTCTATTTCGGAAGATATTTCCAGTTTGCCGTGGTAGGCAGATATAATTTTCATTGTCAGGCTGAGTCCGATTCCTTGTCCTGCATAGTCGTGGGTATTGCTGCCCCGGTAGAAAGACTGGAAGATATGCTCTATTTCTTCCTGCGGGATACCGATTCCCCGGTCTTCTATTTCAATCACGACTTGTCGGTTTATCCGGGAAAGGATAATGTCTACTTCCTTTTCAGAATATTTGCATGCATTGTCTATGATGTTCTTCAAGGCTATTTTTAGCAGGTAGGGGTTCGCTTGTACAGCAGCCGGTGCGCCCGATTCCCGGGTATGAAGCCGGATTCTGTCATTGTCAGCCGTTAAATCGGTCAGCATGTCCTGAAGGGAGATTTCTTCGATATTAGTTTTCAGCAGTTCTTCATCCTGTCGGGAGAGAAAAAGGAGATGGCGTATTAGGTTGGACAGCCGTTTGCTTTCCGACGAAATACGTTGCAGGGCTTCCACATATTCTCCGGTGCTTCTTTCTTTCAGCAGGCTGATTTCACATTCTCCCTGAATGGCGGTTATCGGGTTGTTCAACTCGTGTGACGCATGGCTGACAAAGGATTTCTCTGCTTTGAAAGCACTGTCCAGGCGGTCGAGCATATGGTTCAGGGTGACTATGATTTCTTCCAGTTCGTCATTGTTTCCGGTTTGTTTTAGTCGCCGGTTGAGGCTGTTGGCGCGTATTCTTTTCAGTTCCTTCAATATATGCTGAAGGGGAACAAGGATGCGTCCCGAATAGATTTTCCCTATAAAGTAGATTAGGATGGAACTGAATAATACCAGGAAGATGGAAAGCAGCAGCAGATGTTCCTGAATCTCCGTTCCGTAAGCATTGCGGGACATGACAAGAACGATGAAATTGCCTTCATTGTCGGGATAATAGAGGGCTGCACCCAGTTGGTCTTTATATTTGAAGGAGAAAGGGATGCTGTCTTCGCCTGTTATAAGAAGTGCCTGTTGCTGTTGGGTGAGATATTTATCCAGTGTATCGCGTACTTCGGAAAGACTGTCCATATTCAAGAGAATCTCATGGGCTTCGGGTAGAAGTTCGTCATATTTGCGTTGGATAATCTGATAACTCTGTTCGTCCACTTCGTCTTTCTCCCAATGTTTCTGTGCGGTCAGGTAGGCTTTTTCACGAAGGTAGGAAGCATAGAGCCTGTTGATATACTGCGTGCTGAAGATATAGAATACAGCAATGATAATAACAGTAGTCAGCACACTGGCTAATGTATAGAAAAGAGCTATTTTAGAACCTACTTTCATACCCGTGGCGGTTGGTGATGTGTTTAAGCATTCATTATATATCCTAATCCCACTACCGTGTGAATCAGTTTCTTATCGAAGTCACGGTCTATCTTTACACGGAGATAATTGACGTAAACATCCACGATATTGGTATTCGTGTCGAAGTTCTTGTCCCATACGTCTTTGAGCAGGGTGATGCGTGAGAGGGCTACCCCCTGATGAGTCATGAAATATTCGAGCAGGCGGTATTCCTTGACCGTAAGCTCGATGTCTATATCTCCTCTTTTAGCCTTCCGGGTGTTGCAATCCAATATCAGATTATCACAAGTCAGTTGGTTGGCGGCAACTTCCTTGCCGCGGCGCAGCAATGCCTTGATGCGTGCTTCCAGTTCCTGGAAGCTGAACGGCTTGACAAGGTAATCATCCGCTCCCGCGTCCAGTCCCTTGACAATATCCTCAGTTGTGCCCAAGGCCGTCAGCATGATAACGGGAGTCTGGTAACCGAACATCTGGCGATAGAGATGGCAAAGTTCCAAACCGTTTATTTTCGGCATGATAATATCCAGTATTAGAAGGTCGAAAGGTTCTTCCTGAAGGATTTTCCAACCGGCATTGCCATCGTGACAAACGCTTACCGTATGTCCGAATTCTTTCAGTCCCCGTTCAATAAAAGAGGCGATATTTATTTCATCTTCCACCAATAGTATCTTTGCCATAATCGTACTGTTTACGTGCAAAGATACTTTTTCTTTGCATTTGGAGAAAGAAAATCGCCTTACATTTAAGTGTTTCTTGTTTCTGAATTGTACTATATATAAACAAGAGATATGCTATGAAAATAAATTATTTAGTCGGAGCTTTTCTGTGTATGCTGGGATGTTATGCGTGTAGCAGTCCGAAAACAGAAGTCAAATCACCGGACGGTCATATTAAAATGTCTTTTACAGTAGATGAAAACGGCAGACCACTTTATAATGTTTCGGTAGGTGATTCCTTATTAATTGAAAATTCGGCAATGGGATTCACGGAAGGCAACGGCGTTGTCTTGGGAGAAGGATTCCAAATAAAGAATACAACTTTTACCAGCAAGGACGAGACTTGGACACAACCCTGGGGCGAGAATAAAACCAACCGCAACCATTACAATGAAATGGCAGTCAACCTGACTAACGGGAACCAGGTGGAACTGACGCTCCGCTTCCGTGTGTTCGATGATGGAGTAGGGTTCCGTTATGAATACAACGTCCCCACGGTGGATTCATTGATGATAACGGATGAACTGACCACTTTCCGGTTCCGTCGGACGGTACTTCATGGTCGATTCCTGCCAGTGCGGAAACTTATGAATTACTATATAAGCAGCAACCTGTCTCCGAGGTGGAAACAGCCAATACTCCCTTTACTTTCAAAACGGCGGACGGCGTGTATGGAAGCATCCATGAAGCAGCTTTGTATGACTTCTCCGAAATGACCTTGAGGCAGGCAGGTAACTATACATTGAAAGCGGAGCTTACCCCATGGCCCGATGGCATCAAAGTGCGCAAAGGCAACCACTTTACCACTTCCTGGCGCACCATTCAGATTGCTCCCGAAGCTGTCGGACTTATCAATTCTTCATTGATTCTGAATCTGAATGACCCTTGTGTACTGGAAACTACCGACTGGATTCGCCCGTTGAAGTATGTCGGAGTCTGGTGGGGAATGCATCTCGGCGTAGAAACCTGGAAGATGGACGAACGTCACGGAGCCACTACGGCCAATGCTAAAAAATATATCGACTTCGCAGCCGCCAATAATATAGAAGGCGTCTTGTTTGAAGGTTGGAACGAAGGCTGGGAAAGTTGGGGCGGTATGCAGAACTTTGACTTTACGAAGCCTTATGCCGATTTTGATATTGACGAGATAGTCCGTTATGCCAAAGAGAAAGGCATTGAAATCATCGGCCACCATGAGACAGGTGGAAATATCCCTAACTATGAGCGTCAGATGGATCATGCAATGCAATGGTACACCGACCATGGCATTACGATTCTGAAAACCGGTTATGCAGGAGCTTTTCCGGACGGACTTTCACATCACGGACAGTATGGAGTCAACCACTATCAGAAAGTGGTGGAAACGGCTGCCCACCATAAAATGACGCTTGATGCGCACGAACCGATTAAGGATACCGGAATCCGCCGTACATGGCCTAATATGATGACTCGCGAGGGTGCCAGAGGGATGGAATGGAATGCATGGAGCGAAGGCAACCCGCCTTCCCATCATGTGATGCTGCCGTTTACCCGTCTGTTGTCCGGCCCGATGGATTACACTCCGGGAACTTTTGACATTCTGTTCTTACAGACTAAAGATTCTCCCCGTCGTCAGAAATGGAACGACCAGGATAAGGGAAACAGCCGTGTGAATACAACTTTGGCAAAACAGCTCGCTAACTGGGTAATTCTGTATTCTCCTCTGCAAATGGCTTCTGACATGATAGAACATTACGAGGGACATCCTGCTTTCCAGTTCTTCCGTGATTTTAATCCGGATTGTGACGAATCGAAAGCATTGGCAGGAGAGCCGGGAGAGTTTGTAGCAGTCGTGCGTAAAGCAAAAGACAATTATTTCTTAGGAGCAGCTACCAACGAGAAGCCGCGTACACTGGAGATAAAGCTGGATTTCCTGGAACCGGGAAAACAGTATAAAGCTATCATCTATGCCGATGGAGAAGCTGCGGACTGGAAAACAAATCCTACGGATTATCAGATAACAGAGCAGACGGTGACTTCCGAAAATACATTGACTGTGCGGATGGCTGCCGGCGGTGGACAGGCTGTTTCGTTCATGCCGCTTTAATTCAAAATTGGTATTATAAATGGGTATTTTATTTAGACATAAGAACAAAAGAACATAAAGGCTGCGCTTGGAAAATTATTTCTGC
>ERZ650918.2469-NODE-2469-length-12708-cov-3.202007_pt1 | contig 12708 bp, 10 predicted proteins | sample MGYA00514758_ERZ650918 | MGnify/ENA metagenome assembly ERZ650918 | reverse complement strand
CGCCGCACAACTGATGAAAAGGGCGGCGTCCCTGAAGGGCAGTGCTCCCGTCACCCGTAGCGGCTGTTCCGGCAGCGCACCCTTACAGATGGGCTGCCCCGGCAGTCAGGCAGACACACTGCATCAGGGAACGGACACGGCTGTCCCCATGCGGTCTGCCCCGGCCTCCCGGCTCATGCAGTGGCCTGTTCAGATCAAGCTGCTGCCGGTACAGGCACCGTTCTATCAGGGGGCCAGACTGCTGATCGCCGCGGACTGCACCGCCTTTTCCCGGGCGGATTTCCACGAGCGGTTTATGAAGGGCCGGATCACGCTGATCGGCTGTCCCAAGCTGGACGAGGGGGATTACGCGGAGAAGCTGACGGAGATCATCCGTTGCAATGACATCCGGGAGGTCACCATCGTCCGCATGGAGGTGCCCTGCTGCGGCGGCTTGCAGAGGGCGGCGGAAACGGCGCTCCGGGAAAGCGGAAAGTTTTTGCCCTGGCAGGTGGTAACACTGGGCCGGGACGGAACCATTCAGGAATAATGGAGGTAAATCGTATGAAAGCAACAGTGAACGAAAACTGCATCGGCTGTGGCCTGTGCGCGGGAACCTGCCCGGTGGTGTTTACCATGGGGGATGACGGCTTGGCCCACGGTGGAGAGATCCCGGCCAACCAGCAGACCGAGGCAGAGACCGCCCGGGACGGCTGTCCTGTCAGCGCTATCAGCATTGAGGACTGACAACGGAAAGACCTGCCAAACGTCTTTAGCAGTCTATTCTGAATCAGATCAACAACGCAGCCGTCTCCCGGAGAAATCCGGGAGACGGCTGTAAAACGATATGGAGTTTTGAGATCGACAGAGAAGTTGCCGGGACAGCTCAGACCTTGCAGGTCCAGCCATGGGGATCGGGCTGCGTGCCCCACTGGATCCCGGTGAGGGTGTCATACAGCTTCTGTGCCAGAGGGCCGGTTTGGAAGTTGTTGATGGTATATGCCTTGCCTTCGTAGGTCAGTTCACCGATGGGGCAGATGACGGCGGCGGTGCCGACGCACATGGCCTCCTCCAGCGTTCCATTGGCGGCGGCCTCAAACAGCTCGTCGACGGAGATGAGCCGTTCCTCTACGGGCATACCCCAATCCTCAAACAATTGGAGGCAGGAGCGGCGGGTGACGCCGGGGAGGATGGACCCGGTCAGCATGGGGGTGATGATCCTGCCGTTGATCTTGAAGACCACGTTCATGCCGCCGCCTTCCTCCACATACTTGTGCTCCACGCCGTCCAGCCACAGCACCTGGGAATAGCCGTTGGCAAAGGCACGTTCTCCGGCCCGGTTGGAAGCGCCGTAGTTGCCGCCGCATTTGGCCTCGCCGGTGCCGCCCCGGACAGCCCGGACGTCCTCGGTCTCCACGATGATCTTCACCGGCTCCATGCCGTTGTCAAAGTAGCTGCCTACCGGGGAGAGAATGATGATGAACTGGGCCGTGTGAACGCCGTGAAGCCCCAGCTTCGCATCGGTACCGTACAGGAAGGGACGGATGTACAGAGAGGTGCCGGGATCAGAGGGGACCCAGCGCTCGTCAACCTTCACCAGCGCCTTGACGGCTTCCAGTGCGTCCTCCGGGGGGACTACCGGCAGACCCAGGCGGATGGCGGAGTTCTTCATCCGCTCCATGTTGTCCCAGGGGCGGAACAGCTGCACCTCACCGTCAGGACGGCGGTAGGCCTTCAACCCTTCAAAGACCTCGGCACCGTAATGGAACACACAGGCGGCAGGGGACAGAGAGATGTTCTGGAAGGGGACGATGCGGGGATCGTACCAGCCTTTTTCATCGCTGTAATCCATGATGAACATGTGGTCGGTGTAGTGGATGCCGAAGCCCAGCTGATCCGAGGGGAGGAGTGTTCCGGGGTGTGTCGTTTTCGTGATGCTGATATACATGGATGATACCTCCTGAAAATAAGTTCGAGTGTGTTCAAATACTTTATGCTTTGGCAGCCGGATGGCTGGAGCAAAAGCAAACAGAAAAGCGGCCCCGTCGAATCGACGGAGCCGCTTGGCGTTTCAGGTCCGATCCTCAGAGGATCGAAAGGGAAACCGGGCGTTGTACCGGGATTCGACAAATGGGAAAATGATGTACCAGAATAATCATGGGTAAAATAATAATGGACGCCAGCAGCAGGCCGGCGTCCAGAATCATAGCGATATTGGAGTGGGAAGAAGCTTCGGAGCAGACGGAAACGGCGCAGACTGCCTGCGCAGAAGCGTATGCAAAAGTAGAACCGGTCATGCAGGTCATCGTTTGTCTCCGTCCTTTCGTTCAAGTTGGCTGCAGTTTAGCACGGTGAAGGCGGTCCGTCAAGAGGAAATCATGCAAACACCCAAGAGATCGGCGGTGTGACCAACAACCTCATGTTTCCGAGCAGGTGATTTTGTAGGAATTTGCGGAAACGGTTGCCGATAGGTCGGCCTTTCCAAATACGGAATCAGGAAAAGGACCGGCAGCGGGGGTTGAACCCCCGTTGGAAATCTGTCATAATAAGAAAAAACAGGCCGGGCAAGAGGCTCCGGCGGAAACGGATATTGCCCATGAAACAGATCTGTATCGGCATTCTGGCCCATGTGGACGCCGGAAAAACAACCTTATCAGAGGCCCTGCTGTACCGGGCCGGAGCCATCCGCCGTCTGGGGCGGGTGGACCATCAGGACGCCTTTCTGGACACCGACGCCATGGAGCGGCAGCGGGGCATTACCATCTTTTCCAAGCAGGCGGTGCTGGAACTGGGGGAGACCCGTGTGACGCTGCTGGACACCCCCGGCCATGTAGACTTTTCCGCCGAAATGGAGCGAACGCTGCAAGTGCTGGACTGCGCCGTGCTGGTGATCTCCGGTACTGACGGCGTACAGGGCCATACCCGGACGCTGTGGGACCTGCTGGAGCGGTATCAGGTGCCCACATTCCTGTTCATCAACAAGATGGATCTGGCGGGCGCGGACCGGACGGCGCTGTTGGCCCACTTAAAGAATAAACTCAGCGGCGGCTGCGTGGACTTTGGGGACCCGGATACCCTGTGGGAGGAGGCCGCCGTCTGCGACGAGGCGGCTTTGGAGCAATATCTGGAAACAGGAGAACTTCCGGAGGACATGATCTCCCGTCTGATCGGGGAACGAAAGCTGTTTCCCTGCTACTTCGGTTCCGCGCTGAAGGTGGAGGGCGTGGACGCGCTGCTTGCCGGCGTGGAGCGGTATGCCCCCCAGCCGGCCTATCCGGCGGAATTCGGCGCCAAGGTGTTCAAGATCACGCGGGACGCGCAGGGCGCCCGGCTGACCCACATGAAGATCACCGGCGGTGCACTGCACACCAAGGAACTGCTCACCGGCCGGGAGGGGGACACGGTCTGGCAGGAAAAGGCGGATCAGCTCCGGCTCTACTCCGGGTCGAAATTCCACCCCGTGGACACGGCGGAGGCCGGGGCCGTAGTGGCGGTGACGGGCCTGAGTCACACCTTCCCCGGACAGGGGTTGGGGATCGAGCCGGACTGGTCCGGGGCGGTCTTGCAGCCGGTCCTGACCTACCGGGTGGAACTGACGGACGGCACAGACCCCCACACGGCGCTGCAAAAGCTGCGGCAGTTAGAGGAGGAAGACCCCCAACTTCACATCGTTTGGAATAACGGCGAGATCCACGCTCAGCTCATGGGCGAGGTGCAGATGGAGGTGTTGCAGCGGCTTGTCCGGGAGCGGATGGGCATGGAGATTAGTTTCGGCGCGGGGGCTGTCTGCTACCGGGAGACCATCGCCAACGCCGTGGAGGGCATCGGCCACTTTGAACCCTTGCGGCACTATGCCGAGGTACATCTGCTGCTGGAACCCGGCGAGCCGGGCAGCGGCATTACCCTCGCCTCCGTGTGCCCCACGGACAAGTTGGATCTGAACTGGCAGCGGCTGATCTTTACACATCTGTTGGAAAAACTTCATTTGGGGGTACTGACTGGCTCGCCCATCACCGATATCAAAATCACCTTGTTGGCGGGCCGCGCCCACGAAAAGCACACCGAGGGCGGCGATTTCCGACAGGCTACCTACCGGGCCGTGCGGCATGGGCTGATGCAGGCGGAAAGTGTGCTGCTGGAGCCGTGGTACCGGTTCCGGCTGGAAGTTCCCGCCCAGCAGGTGGGCCGGGCCATGACGGACTTGCAGCAGATGGGCGGAAAGATCGACCCGCCGGAGACGGCGGGGGAGGAAACGGTTCTCACCGGCACGGCGCCGGTGGCGGGCCTTCGGGATTATGCCCGGGAGGTGGCGGTCTACACCCGTGGACAGGGGCGGTTGTCCTGCGTCCCGGCGGGGTATTTCCCCTGTGCGGAGGCGGAAGCCGTCATCGAGGCCATGGGGTACGACCCGGAGCGGGACGTGGACAACCCGGCGGACTCGGTGTTCTGCGCCCACGGGGCCGGTTTTGTGGTGCCGTGGGATCAGGTACGCAGCCACATGCATGTGGACAGCGGCTGGGGCAAAAGCACCCGTCCGGAGCAGGAAGCGGCTGTGCCTCAGCGTCGGGCCATGGCCTACCGCGCCACGCTGGAAGAGGACGCCGAGCTGCTCAAAATTTTCGAGCGCACCTACGGCCCCATCAAGCGGGACCCGCTGGCAGCCTTCCGCCCGGTGCAGAAGCGGGATCGCCCCGACTTTGCCGCCGAGCAGTGGGAGATCGCGCCGGAATACCTGCTGGTGGACGGCTACAACATCATCTTTGCGTGGGACGAGCTGAACGCCCTTTCCAAGGAGAGCCTCGACGCCGCCCGCCACCGGCTGATGGACATTCTCTGCAACTATCAGGGCTTCAAAAAGTGCGTCCTCATCCTCGTGTTCGATGCCTACCGTGTGCCGGGCAGTCCCGGCAGCATCGAGCAGTACCACAACATCCACGTCGTCTACACCAAAGAGGCCGAGACGGCGGATATGTTCATCGAGCGCGTCACCCACGAGATCGGCAAAAACCGCCGGGTCCGGGTGGCGACCTCCGACGGCATGGAGCAGGTCATCATTCTGGGCCACGGCGCCCTCCGCGTCTCGGCCCGGATGTTCCACGAAGAGGTGCAGGACGTGGAAAAAGAGATAAGGCGCTGCATTCAGGGGGAGGCGTGAGCATGGGACCCGAAATTACGGCTGAATTTGTCTGGTCACATATTCCAAAACGCCCGAGGGAGAGCAACAAGGGAAGCTTCGGCGCGGTGCTGGCTGTGGCGGGAAGCGCCTGCTACCGCGGTGCGGCGGCGCTGACCGTCGAGGGCGCTCTGCGCACCGGCGCAGGCATCGTCACACTGGCAAGCGTCGAGCCGGTGTTGGCGGCGGTGTCGGCACGCTTGCCGGAATGCTGTCTCTGCCCCTGTGAGCCGGGGGCAGAAGGGGGCATCTCCCCCCAGAGCATCCCCCGCATCCTCCGGCAGAAGGCCACCGTCCTGCTCATCGGGCCGGGATTGGGCTATCTTGCCCAGAGCACGGCCCGCGCCGCCGAGACGCGGACGCTGGTGAAGAAGCTGCTCACCGGCTTTTCGGGCAGTGCGGTGCTGGACGCCGATGGCCTCAACGCCGCCGCCAGCCTCATGAACGCGGGTGAGGAACTGCCGCGTCCGGCCAAAGAGCTGATTTTGACGCCCCACCCGGGGGAGATGTCCCGGCTGACGGGGCTTTCGGTGGAGGCCGTTCAGGCCGACCGGGAGGGCGTCGCCCGGCGGTATGCCGCTCAGTGGAATGCGGTGGTGGTGCTGAAAGGGGCGCGGACCGTGGTCGCCGCCCCGGATGGCCGCGTCTGCGTCAACCCCACCGGCAATCCCGGTCTTGCCCGGGGCGGGAGCGGCGATGTGCTGGCCGGTATGATGTCGGCCCTGCTGGCCTGCGGTCTGTCCGCCTACGAAGCCGCCGCCTGTGCGGTCTGGCTCCACGGTGCCGCCGCTGACCGTGCCGCCCGCCAAAAAGGCGAGTACGGGATGCTCCCGCAGGATATTTTCGCCCATCTGGGGCAGATATTTGCGGAAAATGACCGTTGAAATGTGAAAAACAAAGTGCAGAATACCTAAAATTTCGCACTGATTTCCGTCGATAGATACAAAAGAGGTGTTGAATATGGTTAAAAAGTTGGAAAAAATCATTTCGCAGAGCCAGAACATCGTCTTTTTCGGCGGTGCGGGCGTGTCCACCGAGAGCGGCATCCCGGACTTCCGCAGTGTGGACGGCCTCTACCATCAGAAATACGATTACCCGCCCGAGACGATCTTGAGTCACACCTTCTGGGAAGAGCGCCCCGAGGAGTTCTACCGCTTCTACCGCGATAAGCTCATCGTCAAGGGAGCAAAGCCCAACGCGGCGCATCTGCGTCTGGCGAAGCTCGAGCGGGAGGGCAAGCTGAAAGCCGTCATCACCCAGAACATCGACGGCCTCCATCAGGCGGCAGGCTCCAGGACGGTGTACGAGCTCCACGGCAGCACCCTGCGCAACTACTGCGTCAAGTGCGGCGCGTTCTACGATGTGGACTTCATCGCCAACAGCACCGGTGTGCCGCGCTGCCCCAAATGCGGCGGTATCATCAAGCCGGACGTCGTCCTCTACGAAGAGGGGCTGGATGAGCAGGTATTGTCCGGCGCTGTCTCGGCTATCCGCCGCGCTGATACCCTCATCATCGGCGGTACCAGCCTTGTGGTCTACCCGGCGGCGGGGCTTATCCGGTACTTCCGGGGCGACCATCTGGTGGTCATTAACATGCAGCCCACCGGGGCAGATGCGGAAGCCGACCTGTGCATTGCAAAGCCCATTGGTCAGGTGCTGAGCGAGGATGTAACGCTGGATCTGTAAAACAAAAAGAACGGCCCTGTTTCGCGCCGATTCTCGCCCCCGGTCCGGTATGCTGGATGCATACTGAAAAAGAATGGGGGAAACCAAATGATCCAGGTTTGTGACCCGCCGCGCACGCGGCAGGTAAGGCGGCTTTCGGCGGAGGAATTCTGCCGGCTGGCGCAGAGCGAAGTGAGCAGTGTGTACCGTCCGCGCAGCGAGGTGCTGCGGATGCTGACGGTAGGCGAGGTGTGGGGCGTGTACAGTACACGCGGTGTGCCGGGAGCCGGGTGCATCCTGCTGCCCATGGATGCCGATGTGGCAGCGGCGGCTGCGCTGCGCCGATTTCTGGGCTGGAACCGCACGTCAGGCGGATATTTTTTGACCCCGGCAGCCGGGCCGGACGGCCATGCCGCCGAGACCCTTGCGCCGCTGCTGGCTGCGGCTGCTGCCCGGCAGGAGTTTCTTGCCCGGCAGCGGGCACGGTGGGCCGTGGTGGAATGTGCGGCAGAAGAGCTGATCCCGCTGTATCTGCGTCAGGGGTTTGCTTTGCGGGCTATCCGTCCGCTGGACAGTCTGGCACCGTGTTTCCTGCTGCAGGCCGGGTGCCTTGCGCAGAATGTGCCGCCGGTATGGCTCCCGCTGGCCGACCGGGTGCACATTGCCATCCTGCTGGCTCGAGGCTATGCCGCGCTGGAAAGCCGCGAAAGCCCGCAGGGCACCGTGCTGGCACTGTATCCCGTATGATGTGAAAGTGAGGAAGTTGAAATGAAAGCAGTGATTCTGGAAGATTATGCCATACAGCAGGGAGATCTGGACTGGTCGGGTGTGAAGGCGCTTGTGCCGGACATCACCCGCTATGGGCGCACCGCGCAGGAAGAGGTGGTGCCGCGCATCGGGGATGCGGAGATCGTGTTCCTGAATAAGTGTCGCATCGACGAAGCCGTTCTGGCCCAGTGCCCGAAGCTCAGGTGGGTGGGCATCATTGCCACCGGTACGGATAACCTTGATCTGAAAGCCTGCCGCCGCCATGGCGTGCCGGTAGCCAACGTGCCAGGCTATTCTACTTACAGTGTGGCACAGATGACCTTCAGCCTGCTGCTGGCCATCTGCCAGTGCGCCGACCGTTACCATCGCCTTGTGCAGGACGGCCATTGGCGCACCGAGGAGCCTGCGGCCTACGGTCTGCTGCCGCAGGTGGAACTGCTGGGCAAGACCTTTGGCATCTATGGCTACGGCAGCATTGGCCGGCAGACCGCCCGCATTGCCAAGGCCTTTGGCATGGAGGTGTTGGTGTGCACCCGCACCGTTCGGCCGGAGTACGAAGCCGACGGTGTGGAGTTCGTGGATCTTGACACCCTGCTTGCCCGCAGCGATGTGCTCAGCCTGCACTGCCCGGCAACACCTGCAACACGGGGGCTGATCAACGCGGCCACCCTTGCCAAGGCAAAGCCCGGCATGATCTTGCTGAACACCGCCCGCGGTGCGCTGGTGGACGAGCAGGCCGTGGCCGATGCGCTGAAAAACGGGAAGCTTGGCTTTTACGGTGCCGATGCCTTTGGCACTGAACCGCTGCCGCAGGCAAGCCCTTTGCGCGGCCTGCCGAATGCCCTGCTGACACCGCACATCGCGTGGGCCACCAACGAAGCCCTGCAGCGGCTGATGGATATTACTGCCAACAACCTGCGCACATGGCTGGATGGCGCGGGAGAGAATATTGTGAACGCATAAAAATAACGGGAACGCCGCATGGACGTTCCCGTTATTTTTTAGTTCAGGATACCGCTTGCCTTGATGGACTGCACCGCCTCGGCAATGCGCTCTGGCGGCAGGGTGAGGGCAAAGCGTACGTAGCCTTCGCCCAGCGGGCCGAAGCTGGAACCCGGCGTGCACAGCACACCGCTCTTTTCCACAAGGTCAAGACAGAAGTCCATGCTCTTTGCGTACTTTGCCGGGATGGGTGCCCACACGAACATGCTGCCGTGACTGTCCGGCACATTCCAGCCAATGGAACGCAGGCCGCCGCACAGAGCGTCGCGGCGCTGCTGGTACAGGCCGCACTGCGTTTTTACCATGTCCAGCGGGCCGGTCAGGGCGGCGATGGCGGCTTTCTGCACCGGCAGGAACATGCCAAAATCGATCTGACCGCGCAGCTTTTTAAAGGCGGCTACCACGTCCCTCCGGCCCACAAGGAAGCTGATGCGGGCACCGGTGACGTTGAAGCTTTTGGACAGGCTGAAAAACTCCACGCCCACATCCATGGCACCCGGCGTATTGAAGAAGCTGTTGCCCACGGCCCCGTCAAAGATAATGTCGCTGTAGGCGTTGTCGTGGATGATAAGAATATCATACTTTTTGGCAAAGGCCACCAGCTCGGCGTACAGCTCCGGGGAGCCGACGCTGCCCACCGGGTTTGCGGGCAGGGAGACGATCATATACTTTGCCTTGCGGGCCACATCCTCCGGGATGTCCTTCACATAAGGCAGGAAGCCGTGCTCCTTGGTCAGCGGGTAATACCACGGCTTTGCGCCGCCCAGCAGACTGCCCGCAATGAACACCGGGTAGCAGGGAGTGGGCAGCAGCACGGTGTCGCCCTCGTCGCACAGCACCATACCAATGTGGCCCACGCCCTCCTGACTGCCCGCACAGCTGGCCACCTGATCCGGCGTGATCTCTACGCCGAAGCGGCGTTTGTAGTAGCCGCACACAGCATCCAGCAGCTCAGGCAGGTCGCGCAGGCTGTACTTCCAATTCTGCGGGTCGGCAGCGGCATCCATCATGGCCTTGCGGATGTGCTCGGCAGGCGCAAAGTCCGGCGTGCCGACGCTCAGATTATAAATGGTACGGCCCTGAGCTTCCAGAGCTACCTTGCGTTCGTTCAGTGCGGCGAAGATCTCGTCGCCGAACAAGTCCAGTCGTTTGGAAAATTCCATGATACAATACCCCTCAAATCCTCTTGTCTTCAACATGAACCATTTTAATAATAGAGCTATTTTAGCACGTTTTTCCAAACCGCGCAACGAAAAGGGCAGATGCGGGAGAAAGTTTCAACTTTCGGTGATGGGAAGCGAAGGATGTTTCATGGGGGAACTCCTTCAGTCAAATCCTTTGGGTTTGCCAGCTCCCTCAATGAGGGAGCCTCTGGCGAAGAGGAAAAGCTTGCGGTTTTGCCAAAGGCCCCATCTCCGAGGGGGCTGGCACCGAAGGTGACTGGGGGAGTTTCTGCTAATCGATCGTCGTTTTTGTCCGTCCCACGCCGATGACGGCGGTGCTGATCTTTTTCCAGCTGTTGCAGCCGCACACACCGTCCACACGCAGGCTCGTGCGCCGCTGGAAGCCTTTCAGCGCTTCCTCCGTCCGGGCACCAAAGATGCCGTCGATGCGGCTCCCGGTCTGGTAGCCCAGCGTGGAAAGCGCGTCCTGCAGAATCATCACATAGCAGCCGCGGCTTCCGCGCCGCAGGGTGGGGTAGCCTGCTGTGGTGCCGCTGCAGGCGGGCGTGCCGTAGCGGCGGTCCATGTGCACCCATGTGGGGGTCTGGCTCAGCGGCTCCACATAGCCCCATGCCCCGGTGCCCCGGGCTGCGTTGTAGATGGCCGTGCGGGCGGTCCGGGTCAGGCTTTGGCCCACGTCAAAGGATACGCCCGCGTAGTGCTGGCTGCGGGTGCCGTGGCCGCCCTCCCAGATGCGGCGGAAGGCATACCCCACCGGGATGCCCTTGCCGTACTTGCGGCGGGTCAGGTTCCACGCTTCCATGGCCGCAATGGTGGTCCACAGGGTGGGGCTGGCGGATTTGCCCCGGAATTCCCGCACCCGCAGGGTGGTGCCGGTGCTGTAGGGCATGGGGTCGTTCTCGTTCAGGTTTGCATAGGTGTATACCTTGTTCTCGTAGGCATCGTAGATCAGAAGTCGTGCCATCGCTCATTCCTCCTTGCTGCAGTGTGGGCAGCTCTGGGCCTGCAGCGCGGCCCATGTTCCACGGTCCACGGTGCCGGTCACCAGCAGCCCAGCCCGCTGTTGTGCCAGCCGGACGGCGGCAGTCTCTTCCGGGCCGAAGCAGCGGTTCTCGGTCACATAGCCCTCGGTGCAGTACAGGCAGGAACGTCCGTTCAGCCATGTCTCCACCTGCGCCACGTCCGGCCCCACGCTGCCCGCGCCGATGGCCCGGCCCGGGTAGACCGGGCCATGCCCGATGCTGCGGTCGGGGTTGGGCATTTCGGCGGCGAGCTGCAGGCTCAGCGCTTCCACAGCTGTCCATGTGCCGGCATCCGCAATGCCGGTCTCGGGCAGGCCCAGCAGCTCCTGTGCGCTGCGGGTGGCGGCGGCAGTCTCGTCGGTGTACTGGTCGGAGAGGGGCGGCTTCTCCACACTGGTAAAGTAGTAGGCAATGCGCTGCAAAAGCAGGCTGTAGTAGAGCACTGCACTGCCGGAAGACCCCACTGTGAGCGGGGTACCGGGGTAGGGCAGGCGTTTCAGGGTGACCACCGGCCCGGATGTCCGCAGAGTGGACGCCTTGTCGTACAGGCTGTTCCATGTGGTACGTCCCACGATGCCATCTACAGTCAGCCTCGCAAAGCGCTGGTAGGCCCGCACGGCAGCTTCGGTGGAAGCACCGAACTGTCCGTCGATGCCAATGGCCGGGATGCTGTTCTCGTAGGCGCTCATGAGGTAGAGGTAGAACTGCAGCTCCCGCACCGCTGTGCCGGAAGAGCCTTTGCGCAGCACGCCCGGGTACTCGCCGGGGCGCAGGCTGGACGACAGCAGCTTGTTGGCGATGTCGTTGTACACCTCGTATAGCTTGTTCCATGTCGTGCGGCCCACCACACCGTCGCTGGTCAGGCCAAAGTAGGTCTGGAACCGCTTGACTGCCGCTGTGGTGGCACTGCCGAACTTGCCGTCCACCGTGATGTTGTTCAGGTTCGAGTACACCGTGCGCGCGATCTTGAGCCAGAACTGCACCAGCCGCACATTCTGTCCGCTTGCACCCTCCCGCAGGGCGGTGCCGGGGTAGGCATTGGGGGTGCCGTTGTCGGACTGGATGCTGCGGAACTGGTCGTACAGTGCGGTCCATGTGTCACGGCCCACCACGCCGTCCACGGTCAGGCCGTATTTGCGCTGGAAGGCCCGCACCGTGTTGGCTGTTCCAGTGCCGTAAACGCCGTCCACTGTTAACGATGGGATGGAAGACTCATACTGTGCCAGCGTATTCAGCCAGAACTGCAGCTGTTCCACGGCGCTGCCGGTGGAGCCGGTGCGCAGTACGGTGCCGCCCCATGTGCCGTCCGAGAGAGTGCCGCTGGACACCTCGCCCTCGCTGGTCAGCTCCGCAAGATCCTTGACAGACACATAGATATAGCTGATCTTGTACCATGCCTGTCGTCCGACTACGCCGTCGGCGGTCAGGTTGAACTGCTTCTGGAACGCCCTGACCGTGGCGGCCATCTTGGCCCCGAACACGCCGTCCACAGTCAGCAGGCCGAGGAAGGGATAGTCCTTGGTGATGCGGTTCAGCTGGCGTTGCAGGGTGAACACCGCTGTGCCGCTGTCGCCCTGCCGGATGGGCGAACCGGGGTAGCTCTGGGGGATGGACTGGATGTTCGAGGTGCGGATGATCTCGATGTCGTTGCCGTAGTAATACTTCAGGATCTGCAAGGCGTTACGGCCCTGATTGGCCAGCGTCACGGTGCCCCACTGCTTGAGACCCGGGCAGGTGACCGATTTACCGTCGCAGTATTCAGAGTAGTAGGGGTTTACGGTGCCGGTCTTGCGGATATAGGTGTTGAAGATGTCGTCGGTGATGCGCACCATCACATCGAACACGGTGCGGCCATGCACATAGTACTGGTCGTAGCTGGTGGAGTTGGTGATGTTGAAGGTGTAGCCCTTGCTGG
>ERZ650918.2461-NODE-2461-length-12769-cov-6.015967_pt1 | contig 12769 bp, 10 predicted proteins | sample MGYA00514758_ERZ650918 | MGnify/ENA metagenome assembly ERZ650918 | reverse complement strand
AATTGCTTACAATGTTATTGATGACACGCTTGATCTGCTCCGCATCCGCGATGACAGACACTGGGTGGCAGAGGTTATCGAGCGGCTTCATGGAATTGACGTCCAGCCGCATGCAGGTCTCTCCTAAAAGTTTCGTCAGCTCCGGGTTGCCGCGCCCCCTCTTGTGCCCCGGAACATCAAACGGCACCACGCGCATCTTCTGAAATGCTTCCAGCGCCTCATAGATCGGCGCGCGCTCCTGGGTCAGCGCGTCATCTCTTCGACTGCCTTCCCCTGTTTCCTTCTGTCCTGAAGCTTCCCTTCTGCGCCGTGTACTCCTTCCGACGCCCGGCTCCAGATTTCTTCTCTCTTCTTCCATCTGCCGTTCCTCCTGAAACTCACTCATTCGTTTCTTCTATCGTATTTTCCAGTCAAACCATTTTTTCCTCTCAAAAAGCATTTCTTTTAAAACACATTTCTTCCGCTGAAAATTTCAATCATCTCCCGCCGCAGGCTGTCCATAATACTGAGCCTGGTGGTCGGCGGAAGTTCATAGACATCTGTCTTAAACAGATAATTCTGCAGATCGATCTCTTTCAGCATCATCTTGGTATGGAACAGATTTGCCTCGTACACATTGATATCGACCACATCGTAGCGCCGCAGCGTTTCCTTGGAGATATAATCCTGAATCGAGCGGATCTCACGATCCATAAACAGCTTTTTTCCATCCACATCCCGCGTGAACCCACGCACCCGGTAGTCCATCGTGATGATGTCCGAATCAAACGAACCGATCAGGTAATCGAGTGTCGAAAGCGGCGTGATCTCCCCGCAGGTCGCCACGTCGATATCCACCCGGAAGGTCGCCAGACAGGTTTCCGGATGGTATTCCGGATAGGTATGGACGGTCACATGGCTCTTGTCCAGATGCGCCACCTGCGTCTCCCCCTGCACCGGCACCATCGAGCCTTCTGCAATCAGAAGCGTGACCGAAGCGCCCTGCGGATCGTAGTCCTGCTGGGAAATACTCAATACCCGCGCCCCGATCATATCCGTCAGCGATGTTAGGATCCGGGTCAGGCGTTCCGAATTGTACTGCTGATCAATGTAGGCAATATAATCCTTCTGCTCCCTCGGTGTCTTGGCATAACAGACATCATAGATATTAAAGCTAAGCGCCTTTGTAAGGTTATTAAAGCCGTATAATTTTAATTTTTCGCTGTGATCCATATCTTCCTTCTCCTGAAATATAACTGGTGTTGATCAAAAAAGCGGATGATGTGTCTCCACATCATCCGCAAAACGTTCTTTTTCTGCTTCACTCTATTTTTACAAATCTGCCGTATAGCTACGAAATCTTCCCTTGTCTCTATTTACCGCATATACTGCACATTGCTTCAAACCTTTTTATCCACAGAAATCTCACATTCAGAGTCTATATAGCAAATATCTACTTTTACCACTCTTATTGACCGTTTTACAAGTTGATGTGCATGAGCACTGGTTGTAAAGTAACCAACTTATAAAATTGAGCTTTTAACTCAATCAATAGGGCAGTTCGCACTGCCAATCGGCATTTGACCCGGCTGTCCGTATGGCCATTCCCTGTTTCACAGGTGGTCAGATATATTTGCATGGATGACTCTTAAAATGTTAAGACTTTCCATATCAGAGGTATCATACAGCAATTTTGGTAAAATGTCAAGAATGATTTTTATTTGGGTTGACATTTGAAAATTTTCACTTTTCTAACGGTACTTCCGTCCTCTTCCCGCAGAACGCAAACATCGCCACGCCCGCCGCAAAAATAAACAACGAGATAAACTGTGAAGTCGAGAGGGATCCGACCGCTCCCCGGTTCAAATCACCGCGGAAAAATTCCAGCACGAAGCGTCCCAGACTGTAGCAGATCAGATACAGTGATACCACCTGCCCCTGTTTTTTGCACTTTTTCGCCGCATAGAGAAGCAGAAAGCAGTGCAGGAAATCCAGACCGCTTGAGATGAGCTGGGTCGGAACCAGGGGAATGTTGTTCGGGGCAAAGTCCGAATCGTGGAACACGATCGCAAAATGGCTGTGGGTCGGCATACCGTAGCAGCAGCCAGCCAGAAAACAGCCGATCCGTCCAAAGCCCTGCGCGAGCGCAACCGACGGCATGACCAGATCTGCGTACTGGAAAAAGGAAATATGCTTGATCCGGCTCAGTATATAACCGCCCAGCACACCGCCGATGATGCCGCCGTACACGACAAATCCGTCGCTGATATCTAGCAATTTCTTCGGGTTTGCCAGAATCTCGTCAAAGATTGTGACATAGTACAGAAGTTTTGCACCTAAAATTCCACATACAACACCGCAGATCGCGATCGAGAGGATCATATCGACATCCATCCCCCGCTTGTTTGCCCGGTACTCTGCCAGGTAATACGCAGCGATAATGCCGATGCCGATCATCAGACCGTAGCCGTGGATCGTGATGCTGCCGATTGTGAATAAGTCATTTTTCATGAAAGGTTTATCCTCCTATTTAGTTTACGTTCCCTGATGCTTTTCGATTATAGCATTATTTATATAAAAAAACAAATGTTAATAGATAGCAGAAAAACAGATGTAAAACAGGCTTTTTTCTTCCCATTCTACATCTGTTTCACTGTACTTATTTTATAATTGAGGATACAATCAAGCCCGTATCCAGACTCCTTACGCCTCTTCTCGCTCTTCCTCCGGCAGCAGGTTCGTCATGCTCTTTAAGCTGATCGCCAGTGTCGAGCTGTTATGCAGCAGCGCCGACATCGACGGTGTGATGATACCAGCCACGCCTAAGAGAATCAGACCTAGGTTGAAGCTGATAACGAAACGGTAGTTTCCATGGACACGTTTCATCAGATCCATGCTCAGATGACGCAGAAGCACGACTTCATCCAGGGAATCTTTCTTGATCGTGATATCCGCGATCTCTCTGGCAATCTCCGCGCCCTCGCTGACTGCGATGCCCGCGTCTGCCGCTGACAGGGCCGGTGAATCGTTGATGCCGTCACCGATCATGATAACTTTGTGGCCTTTCGCCTTCTCCTCCTCAACAAAGCGCGCCTTATCCTCCGGAAGTACCTCGGAGAAATAATCATCCACGCCGACCCTCTTCGCGATCGCCGCTGCGGTCCGCTCGCTGTCGCCGGTCATCATGACAATGCGCTTAAATCCAGCCTCTTTTAACTGGCGGATGACAGACGGTGCTTCCTCACGCAGCGGATCCTCGATGCAGATAACGGCTGCAAGCTGTCCGCCGATTGCCATGTAAAGATGGGAACAATTTTCCGGAAGGTTCTCAAACTTCTCTTTTCCATCCTCCGGCAGTGTGCACTTCTCATCCTCAAATACGAAATGGTGGCTTCCAATCACGACGCGTTCTTCGCCCACATAGGTAGCGATACCGTGCGCTACGATGTAATCCACTCTCGAGTGCATCTCCTCATGTACCAGATGACGTTTTTTCGCTTCCTGTACGACCGCGTTTGCCATCGAATGCGGGAAATGTTCTTCCAGGCAGGCTGCGATACGAAGCAGTTCTTCCTTCTCCATGCCATTGAAAGATACTACATCAGATACAACCGGTTTTGCCTTGGTCAGGGTTCCGGTCTTGTCAAATACGATCGTCTCCGCTTCGGCAACAGCCTCCAGAAACTTGCCGCCCTTGACCGTAATGTGATGCTGGCTTGCCTCACGCATCGCAGACAGGACTGCAAGCGGCATTGCCAGCTTCAGTGCGCAGGAGAAATCAACCATCAGGATCGACAGTGCTTTCGTCGCATTGCGGGTCAGTAGATAGGTAAGCGCGGTACCGCCCAGACTCCACGGAACGAGTGCATCTGCCAGGTTTGATGCCTTGCCTTCAACAGAGGATTTAAGCTTCTCCGAATCCTCGATCATCTGTACGATACGCTCATAACGGGTAGAGCCGGCGGATTTTTCTACCTTGAAGGTAATCTCGCCCTCTTCCAGCGCGGTTCCTGCGTAAACATAGCTGCCCGGCTCTTTTCTGACCGGCTGGGATTCGCCGGTCATCGAAGCCTGGTTTACCATCGCCTCGCCGCTCACTACGACACCATCCAGCGGAATCACTGTACCCATATGGACGGTCAGCTCGTCACCCGCGATAACATCCGAAAGCGGTACAAGGACTTCGGTCCCGTCCACTTTCTTCCAGACCTTTTCCACGTTCAAGGACATGCTCCGCGCCAGATCACCAACGGATTTCTTATGTGTCCACTCCTCCAGAAGCTCACCGACGCCGAGCAAGAACATAACGGAGCCAGCTGTATTGAAATCGCGGCGCAGAAGGGAAACACTGATCGCCGTCGCATCCAGCACCTCCACATGCAGCTTGCGCTTAAATACGAGGCAGTGGATACCTTTCACGATATAACGGATCGCCTGCACGGACGTGTATACCGCACGGACCGGCGCCGGGAGAAATGTCTTCGTCGCAAAACGGGTCAGTACCTTCTGAATCAGCTTTTCTTTGTACTCCTGATTCAGGGCGCGTCCGCTGCTTTTAACTGCCATCTCCTGTTTTTCGGTAATCTGACCATCAAACGCCGCTACCTGTACGAGAACCGCCTCCCGATCCTCCTTATAATAGATAACCGCATCTGCTGTCCGCTCATACACCTTGGCCGCCGTCACGCCGTCCAGACCAAGCAGATACTGTTCCAGAACATCCGCTTCGCGCACGGTGTGAAATTTCCGGACAAGGCTGATACGGATTCTTCCTTTGATTTCATGCTTTATAATGAATTTCATGATTCATCTTCCTCCGGTTATAGAAGAGCTGCCGCGAGACAGCATCCCATGCTATCTTGCGGCAGCCCCCCCCTGTTATTTAGATTCATGTATTCTTGGAGTTGCTATTACTGCTCTGCCTTCTCAGCCTCCCGTGCGGCCTCGGTTGCCTCAGCAGTCTCGTTGAAATCCTCATCCTCACCAAAGCTCTCATAGCCGCGAGCCTCGTTGATCTGCTTTGCCTCAGCCAGGATGTCCTCAGCGTTCTCCTGAATATTGGTAGCGGTGGTCATCACACAATCACGTGCACGAAGTCCGGCTGCTACGCAGTTTACGTAAAATTTCTTTGCATCCTCGCTGCCAAGAATCTTAACACCTGCTGTTCCGAACAAAACGCCGCCTGCAAATAAACCTAATTTTTTTAATTTGAAAATGTCCATCATGATTACTCCTCCTCTGATATTATCTAATTATATTCACATATGATTTTTGAAAACTCTTTATTCCATTTCAAATGCGAATATAGATGCGTTTAATGACTCATTTCTGAGGTACAAGTAGATGGTAACAGCTTACCCCCATGATAGTCAAACCTAACTTTCCTTATTGAGATTTTTTATCAGCTAGCATCCGAAGTTATACTTGACAGCTCATCCTCATTCCGCAGAGAATACTGGCGGCAACGGTTTAAAACGCCGATTTCTTCCAGCACTGCAATCATCCGATACACCGTTGCCTTGCCGATCCCCGGGTCGCGCTTGGATGCCTCGTAGTAGATCTCCTTACAACTGCTCCATCTTCCCTCCAGGATCACATCCAACATGATCTTTCTTTGATCGGTCATCCGTTTCCCCCGTCTCTTCAGTTCGCTGATAATCTGCTCTCTCTGCTGCATCGTATCATCTCTCTTTCCATATCTTCTAAATTATTTTGCCGCACATCTGCCGTTTCCGTCCACAACCCGGCTTTTTATTAGTGCAGACTAACTGTTCGTTTAAAATATATAGCATACTCTGCTTGCCACTCTTTTTGCAAGTACTAAATTCCGCTTTTGCCTCTGGCTCAGCCTCATTAAGTCCTTAGATACGACTCGCACTAAGTGCTCATATTATATCGTGTTTCATCAAAAACAAAACATAATTAGCATGAACAAACTCAGGTTAGAATGCCGCAACTCAAGTTAGATGTCTCTAACCTTAATTTAAAGACTACCTCTTTTTTTCTCATCTGTCAATGAATTTTCGAAAATATATTTGATTTTCTTCTCTGATAATGGTAAGGTACTCACAGAATAATCAATTCAGACAGGAAAGGAAGGATTTTTCGATGAGCTTCAAAGAAATAAAGCCAGAAGAATTAAATTTTAACCCGTTTACCCGCATCGGTTCCGACTGGATGCTTTTAACCGCCGGCACCGAGGATAAATTCAACACCATGACTGCCAGCTGGGGTGGCGCAGGCGTATTCTGGGGCAAACCGGCTGTTACCTGCTATATCCGTCCCCAGCGCTACACCAAAGAATTTATAGACAAAGAAGAACTCTTCTCCGTCAGCTTCTTAAAAGACGGACACCGCGATGCTCTCAAACTCTGCGGCTCCGTATCTGGCCGTGACCACGACAAAATCAAGGAAGCCGGCCTGACCCCGGTCTTCATCGACGGCGTACCGGCATTTGAAGAAGCTGACACCATCCTCATCTGCCGCAAAATGTACCGCACATCCATGAATCCGGCAGATTTTATCGATAAGGACGCTGACAGCAAGTTCTATCCGGAAAAGGACTATCATGATATGTATATTGCGGAGATTGTGAAAGCGGTTGTGGCTGAATAAGCAGAGCCGTTCCATTTAAAATTTAAATCCCACAGGGAATGCCGCTGTCTGGTCTCTAGCTGTGATTGTATGTTTTCCTGACAGGCAATCACAGCCGAAAACGCTGATTTGCAGCATTTTCTGTGGGAATCCTTTGAATGATCCTTTTTGGTCTATTTGTTTATATTGTATCTTTATTTATTCCTTTATTTTGCCAATTCCAGCATCCGCGCCAGCGGACCAACCGCCCTCTGCCGCATCGCCTCATCCATCTCCACTTCCTCTTCCGGATTTTCCAGCGCCCGCAGTACGCTGTCCAGATGAATCTTCTTCATGTTCGGGCAAAACTGGCGGTGACCTACGGAGAAAAACTTCTTCTCCGGGTTCTTCTGCAGCAGTTCATAGAACACGCCCATCTCGGTGCAGATCAGGAAGACTTTCTCATCCGAATTCGTCGCATAATCAATAATCTGGGAGGTACTTCCGACAAAATCTGCCAGCTCCAGCACATCGCCGGTACACTCCGGATGCGCCAGCACAACTGCCTCCGGATGCAGCTCTTTTGCTTTCTTTACATCTTCCGCATGAATACTCTTATGTACATGGCAGAAACCGTCATTGAAAATAAAATGTTTCTCCGGCACTTTTTTTGCGATAAAACGTCCCAGATTCTCATCCGGAATAAAGAAAATATCCTTGTTCGGCAGTTTTTTCACGATTTTGAGTGCATTCGATGAGGTAACACAGACATCCGATTCTGCCTTGATCTCCGCCATCGAGTTCACATAACAGACAACGGCTACATCCGGATACTCTTTGCGTACTTCGCGGATCTTCTCCACCTCAACCATGTGAGCCATCGGACAGTCCGCGCTCCGGTCTGCCATGATAACCGTCTTCTCCGGGCTTAAAATCTTCGCACTCTCGCCCATAAATGACACGCCACAGAAAATGATCGTCTTCTGCGGCACCGTCGTCGCCAGCTCCGCCAGATAATACGAATCGCCCACATAATCGGCAATCTCCTGCACTTCTCCATCTACGTAATAATGTGCCAGAATCACGGCATCCTTCTCTTTTTTTAATGTCTCGATCCGCTGCTTTATCTCCTGATCCATCTCTTTTCCCTCTCCTTTTTTCACCGCTCTGTTCACGCTTCCGAATCCCCATCGATTGACAGAAACCATACCATTTTTCCGACAGCTGCGGTTCATTTTCTTCTTTACTATGTATCCGACATCTTTGCCACGCCATATTTCTCTGTCCATATAGCTTCCACACGGTAAACTTCTGTGATTATACCTCTAAGAGAAAAGCTGTGTCAATGAAATTTTGACACTTTTTATTACATCTGTCTTGTCATATAGCAATTCATCTACATACAGACTGAACGTCTGCTTTGCCGGCGCTTCAACCAGAGCAGCCAATATGCATTTATGCAATTTTTTTGTTTCACAAATGTATTTTACTGTGCAACAAAAAGTCAAGCCAAAAATCGGACGGTTTTTCGCTGTGTTTTTCACTGTTCAAACCGTCCGATCTACATGACATATTTATAATTTTATCGCTTTATGCACATCCGCCCTTATTGCTGAAACAGCACCAGTCTCGATACCTTTCCTTCCGCGTCCGCCCAGATCGCGCATTTCTTTCCCGATTCCAGATCGTCTGCGGTCACGATGTTCCGGGTTAAATACGGCAGAATATGTGTCTCAGCGCTGATAGTATAAGTCACGCCATCCTCTGCTTTCACATAGACGGTATCATCATTCTCGGCACTCTTTTTCACCGACTCGATCTCTGTGTAAACCGGCACGGCGCTCACATCGGTTACATGGACGAAGAAGAGCTGTCCGTTCGTGATAGGCGGCTCGCTCATCGTCATCGCCTCCCCGATGTAGGCATATACAACGGTTCCCGTCTCCGCCTCGGTCATATCGACCGGATTGCCTGTCTCTGCGTCAAAAATCGGCGTTTCCGGTGAAAATGTGATCACCATCTCGCCGGCACTGCTGATTCCCGACTGATTGTCAATCGTGACGGAATCACTGGTAACCTCCGAAACCGGACCATAAACACAAATAGTTTCCGCTGCAGTGGACTCCCCAGCTGCCTCCGTATCTTCGACAACCGGCTTTGTCTCCTCATCGCCCGCTTTTGCACTGGAAGCGCACCCAAGCGCACCTACCGACAGTGCTGCACAAATCCCCGCAATATATAACGATTTTTTTTTCATAATTTGAATCTCCTTCCGACTGTTCTTATGCCTGCTCCCTGTCTGTTCCCAGGGACTTCTCTGAAATTTTTCAAAACTTCCCAGGCACTTTTTAGTTTGTCCTAAAACCAGTGAAATATTTTTCTTTATACTCTGTATTCAGCTCTTCTATCTGGTTTTCTCTGTTCTAACAGTCTACCCTATTTCATTCAAAAGTAAAAGTGCTTTTTTCTTACGGATTTCTGATATTTTATTACTGTTCACGCATACGTGCCCAGTAACGGAATTTGCCGTGGCTTCGCATTTAAATACGGCAAATTCCTGCTGCCACCACGTTTTCTTACGGCACTTTCGGTTCCAAAAGTGCCTACCCGTAAACAGTAACGATATTTTCCTTTGCCGGTCAGGAGGTCCATACAAAGCTTCAGCAACTGTGCTGCCATGTAACATTTCACTCCACTTCCTCTTCTATCAGCTCCACACGGCAGATCTGTGGAAAATTTACCGCGATCTCCCCGCCTATATTTTCAAGTCCAGGCTGATTTCCACTCCTTATTTCCGCCAACCACAAAACTTGCCGGTAATAGTCGATTTTCTTCAATCGTCCTGCTGCCGTTCGGTAAGCGCCGCCATCCTTGTGCACGTCCGGTTGGAACCAGGTCACAGAAAGCCGAACCGTCTCGCCACGCATCAGCTGCTCCTCCGCTTCTACAAGCGTCTGATTGATCATCTCGCGCACGCTGTCATCCAGATCGATCTCCCGCTCGGTCAGGCGCGCTTCCTCCTCTACCGCCTCCTCATAGCCATTCAGTGCCGCAAACGAGGCGAACTGCGCCGCCCGGTCCTCCACCGACATCCGTGTATGGCGCAAGGGAAATGGGTAAGAATGACCGAGGATATCGCCGTAGCGGCGCTGAGCGTCACTCTCCTGCCCTTCTGGGGTTTGGCTTCGTCCACTTTTTAAGTTTTCAAATTCATTCACTCTATATTGATCTTCCATCTATGCCTGATGCCCCCCGATCTGCCCGTTCCGCTCCTTGGCGGTCGCGCCTTCCTCAAAGTTCATCCCGCGCAGCACCGCATTTTTTCCATATTTTTTCTTGATCGTCAGAAGCGCTTCCTGCATCCGGCGCTCCCGCTCGCGTTTTTTCTGTTCTTCCTTCTCTTTTGCTTCCTTTTTTGCGTAATCGGTAAACAAATCAAGCTGTTCAAATGTTTCCTTCTGTTCACGCTCTTTCGCCATTTTCTCATTTACCACATGGCATGCCGAGAGCGACATCCGGCGGATGAGAAGCGCCGGGTTGACAATCTTATCATACAGAGCCGCCATCGCCTCCAGAAGCTCGCTTGAGGACGAAGTCGCACGCGGCAGATTCCACGTTCCATGTGCATGCTTCGGCACACGCCGCCCGTAGCGATCGGTTGTTACCGGTCCCTTGTATACTTTCCGTATCTCCGGGCGGGTCAGGTTTTCGATGTCATATCCGACCGTTAGAACGAGCTGATCGGTCACCAGCCGTTTTTCCACCAGCTCCAGCGAGATCCCGTCAATCATCTCCTGAACCACGATCCGCGCCTTGTCCGCCGTGTACGGACAGTGAAGCACCTGTCCGCAGCCCAGGCTGCTACTCTGCGGCTTGTACGCCCGTATCTGTGCGATCGTGCACGACTCATAGCCCCACGCATGGTCAATCAGAAGCTCGGCGTTGATGCCGAACATCTGGTACAGCAGTTCCTCGCTGTAAAACTCGCCCGGTTTTCCCAGTGAACAACGCGCAATATCGCCCATTGTCCGAAGTCCCGCCTGCCAGAGTTTCTTCTGATAGCCCGGTCCAACCCGCCAGAAATCAGTCAGCGGCTCATGCGTCCACAAAAGCTCCCGATAACTCTGCTCATCCAGCTCGGCAATCCGCACGCCGTCCTCGTCCGCTTCCACGTGCTTCGCCACAATATCCATCGCCACCTTGCACAGATACAGGTTCGTCCCAATCCCCGCCGTCGCCGTGATGCCTGTTTCCTTTAACACCGTGCGGATGATGCGCTTTGCCAGCTCGCGCGGCGAAACCTTGTAAATTCCCAGATATTCCGTAACATCCATGAATACCTCGTCGATCGAATACACATGGATGTCCTCCGGTGCCACATACCGGAGATAAATCTGGTAGATCTGCGTGCTCCATTTCATATAGTGCGCCATTCTCGGCGGCGCAACCAGATAGCTGACCGCCAGCGACGGATCCGCCTTTAATTCATCATTTCTCCACGATTTATCCCGGAACTGGCGTCCCGGCGCCCGTCTGCGGCGTTCCTCATTGACTTCCCTAATCCGCTGAATCACCTCAAATAACCTGGGACGCCCCGGCACACCATAGGATTTCAGCGGCGGCGATACCGCCAGACAGATCGTTTTCTCCGTCCGCGATGGATTCGCCACGACCAGATTCGTCGTCAACGGATCCAGACCTCGCTCGACGCACTCGACCGATGCGTAGAACGATTTTAAATCAATGGCAATGTACGCGCGCCTGGAAACTGTTTTCTGCATGGCAGGATCCTCCCTTCTCTATGAATTTAAAATTTGAGCGCCACTGGTAAAAAATCATCTCACAAAATCAAGCACAGAAAGATTCCGAGCGTACACATGAAAATCCAGTTAAAAACTCACTAAGTGCTTCTATTATAGCATAACCATCAGCTTCACGAAATACTCAAATCCAAACATGTGTTTTGCAGCAGCAATAAAAAATGTGCCTTGGCACATCCGGGCGTCTCGCGCGGTCGCTTGCGACATGTTTCTGCTTCGCGCGAGTGTGCATCCTCGCGGAGCGTTTTTGTTTCATAGGATGTAATTTCCTATGAAACAAAAAACCTCCAGTCCATTCGAATGAGAATCACATTTCTCATCCAAACAAACTGGAGGTTTTCTATCTCACCAAGTTTACCTCTTGGATTTATTTACCATTTATTTCTGGCATTATAACTGCGGACCAGCCTTTACCAGAGCCTTGCCAGCTTCGTTTCCTTCGTATTTAGCGAAGTTCTTGATGAAACGGCTTGCCAGATCTTTTGCTTTCTCTTCCCACTCAGCCTCGTTTGCATAGGTATCGCGGGTATCCAGGATAGCCGGATCTACGCCCGGAAGCTCGGTCGGTACTTCGAAGTTGAAGTACGGGATCTTCTTGGTCGGAGCTTTCTGGATATCGCCGTTTAAGATAGCATCGATGATACCACGGGTATCTTTGATGGAGATACGTTTGCCGGTTCCGTTCCAGCCTGTATTTACGAGGTAAGCTTTTGCTCCGCTCTTCTCCATTCTCTTAACCAGCTCTTCTGCGTATTTGGTCGGATGCAGCTCCAGGAAAGCCTGTCCGAAGCAAGCGGAGAAGGTCGGGGTCGGCTCGGTAATGCCGCGCTCGGTACCAGCCAGTTTTGCTGTAAATCCGGATAAGAAGTAGTACTGTGTCTGCTCCGGTGTCAGGATAGATACCGGAGGAAGTACGCCAAATGCATCTGCAGAAAGGAAGATAACGTTCTTTGCTGCCGGTGCAGAAGAGATAGGACGTACGATATTCTTAATATGATCAATCGGATAAGAAACACGAGTATTCTCTGTTACGCTCTTATCAGCGAAGTCAATCTTTCCATCCTCTGCAACAGTTACGTTCTCAAGGAGAGCGTTGCGCTTGATCGCATTGTAGATATCAGGCTCAGACTCGATATCAAGGTCGATAACCTTAGCGTAGCATCCACCCTCGAAGTTGAATACACCGTTATCATCCCAGCCGTGCTCATCATCACCGATCAGAAGACGCTTAGGGTCTGTGGAAAGAGTAGTCTTACCTGTACCGGAAAGACCGAAGAAGATTGCTGTGTTCTTTCCGTCAAGGTCTGTGTTAGCAGAGCAGTGCATAGAAGCCATGCCCTTCAGTGGAAGGAAGTAGTTCATCATAGAGAACATACCTTTCTTCATCTCTCCGCCGT
>ERZ650918.2460-NODE-2460-length-12777-cov-3.624194_pt1 | contig 12777 bp, 17 predicted proteins | sample MGYA00514758_ERZ650918 | MGnify/ENA metagenome assembly ERZ650918 | reverse complement strand
ATACGCTGTCGGCACTGGTGTAGACGATAAGGGCGTTTTCTTTCATGGCCTGCTCTTCCCAGAATGAGTTATCAGCTTCGATTGCCTCCATCACATTTGTAACATCCGGCTCCTTAATTCCGTAACGCATCCCAAGCATAGACATCAAAGGACTATATGAATCAAGCTGTTTCTGCATCTGCTGTTCAGATTTAAACCTTCTGCCTACCTGCTCCTTTACATCTGCGCTGTACAGATCCTTATACTGGATTTTAAACTGGTCATATGCCGCTTTCCGTTCTTCCGGCGTTTCTTCATGGGATTCCTCTGCCGCATCGCTTCCAGTGGTGTTCTGGACATTTTCTCCCGTTTGTTCTGCTGATGGGCCTGCTCCCGCTTCTCCGCCTTCTCCTTCAAATAATCTCAAATTCAGTCTGACTCTTTTCATGAAGTCTCCTTCCTGCGGTCTTTCCCGCGCGTCTTGTCTTTCCCTGCGGTCTCTCCCGCGTGTCTTATTTATACTGTATCACATTCAAAATCATTTTTCTCCCACCCCAGAATCACATAGGATTCATATGCTTTATGGATCAAATCAAAACCTGTTTTCATGGTTTCTGCCAGCTCTTTCACCCTGTCTTCTGTCCCATGAGCCTCTGCCTCCATATCTACAATCCCCGGTTCCACTCTAAGGCTGACCAGACGTACGTTTCCCTCTGCTTCCATATCCATCAGGCGCTGTGCTGCTGTCTGTGTCAGGATAGATATAGCAGCACATACAATATCATGCCCATCTTCAAGCCCGTTCGCTTTTCCCCATCCTGCATGTCCCTCAGAATGCATCCGGAATTTATTTTCTTTTACACTTATATCTACCCTTGTCATCGTGCTACCTCCGTAGATTCCTGTACCCTTCTTCTTGCCTTTCCGGCAGTCCCGTTCCCTGTATCTACTGCCTGTCCCAGGCTGTTAGTCTTAATATCACTGCTGTTTACATTAACCCCTGTCATGGCGATTGTATCCTGGCCTACCATGGCATTGACCGCTTCCAGAAGATCCGGCCTTCCACTAAAATCAGATACCATACCTGCCAGCTGTATAAGCAGCTGCTGCATTTGCTGGATCTGCTGGTACATGGTCCCGTTTTCTTCAATCTTCTTTAAAACCTCATCCTTCCGGTCAAAATCCATCATAGACACGACTGCTTTCGCCTGATCGGCAATCTGTGGATTGAACACCCCCATGCCAAAAAGCTCTTTTGCCAACTCATTTGTTGCAATCCGGCTGTATGGGCTTGCCTTCTGTGCAGATATTTTGATATCAAACACTGGCTTGCGGGTCATAATTTCATTATCCAGCATGGGGATCTGTTCTTCTCCCAATATGCTGTTATCCAGCATAACGTACTCCGCAGTTCCGTTCGGCTGTGTGATCCGATAGCTTCGGGGAAGAGTATAAAACTGGCGGATCAATTCCACCACAAGGGTTACAACCTCTGCATGGGCCGTATAGCTTGCCTTTATCATGTCACGGCTCAATTTACTCCCTGCCTCCTGAAGTGCCGCTATCGCAGATGCCGCCGTTACTCCTGAAGTTGTAGATCCCTGCGAAAAATCCCTGTTTCCACTGGTTTCTTTTAATTCCTCAATCTTCTGGGTACGCATATTGATGACATACTCTGATAGCTGCGGCGGCTGGATCTGCCGGATCCGCGTCTCATCAACCGCACCTCCCACCTCAATGATATCCCTTGTCAGGTCGGTAAAATCGTCTGGATTCACCCCACTGCTCACAAAGTATCTGGGACGGTTTAAGGATGCCGCTTTCAAAATCACCCCATCCAGCTTATCTATGTACTCCTGTGGATTAACCATCACATCCAGATACCCAAACCCTGCCGGGCTTGCCTTTTCAGGAAACATGACATCAAACACAAAAGGATATTTCCCATGGTCATACCATCCTCTGTGCATCAGCTCCTTATCATTTTCTGATGCATACAGTACCACACCTGGGATAAACTTGCAGTAATGCAGTACATTCCTTACACCACCGTTTTTCAGGAGTATCCTGCGCTTATAATACCAGTCAATCACCTGAACTTTCTTTGAGGTGTCTATTGTGTCCTCATGGATATACTCTGAATGGATCAGCTCCCCTGTTCCCTTGATTTCTTCCTGAACATGGGGATATAGCTGTTTTAATATGTCAATATCAACCAGACTTGTAGTGAAAATCTCTCTGGATTCCTGTATATCCCGGATTCCCGGCTCCCAATAGATATTCATGATATCCTGTACTTCTATATCCACATCCCCCAGCCCATTCTCCTTATCCCGGTTCCAAAATACCCCATATATAGCCGTGCCTGTTTTAGGCTTATCCCAGGAACACAGGTTGTAAGTTTTTTCAAAATCATTCTGCTCCAAAATAACCGGCACAACTTCTGAAAGGATCTTGGCTGCTTCCTCATCTGATTCCTCTCTGGGAAGGATTGCCGGACATGGATAATTATCCATAAAGTCTGCATGTTTATTGATCAGACTATTAAATAACCAGGCACTTACTGGTTTTGTATCATTGGGGTTCGTGCTGTCGGAAGCAAAACGCTCCCAATGTTTCTGCTTCCACCATTCTTCCGCATTGACAATCCTTTTCTCCAGGGATGATTTCCCCTTTTTATATTCCTGGAGTCTTGCATATGCGTCATCAATCTCTTTCTTTTCAATCCTTTGTTTCTTCACCTCTGCCAGATCCATTTTCTTCTCCTATATCCTGATAAATTTATAAGCCCTCTTCCGCTCCTCTTTGTAAAGGTCAAGCGGATCTTCCAGAGGAGGCTTACGCACTGTATTTTCCCTTTTTGCAATCGGATGATCCATGAGATAATAACGGCACTCATCATAAATATGGTCTTCCTGAGTGGTATCAATGTCCTCAACATGCTTTTCGTCATATACCAGGGATGGGATTGTCCTTATAAAGCCTTTGCAGGTATTAAACACATAAAAGAGCGGATGACCGTCCTTGTTAAATGCCAGGCGGTAATGATACTGCATCTTTCCTGCAATCCGGTGGTTATCCCCCGGTTCCCAATACACTCCCTGTTCTGCCATAATATCCGCAATGGATTTTCCCCTGTCCGATGCGAATATAGAAGGATCGGCAATCCCTGTGATCTTCCGGCCTTTCAGATTTTCGTCTGTTTCTTCTACCTCACGGATCATCCTCGCCTGTTCCGCAGGATCAAGTTTTAGGCCTACATTCGGCTCACCCTCCTTGCACCCATACAGTTCCCGGATCCGGTATACACACCCTTCATAATCCACCGCATACCACCCTACAGAAAATGGTTTTGCGTAACCAAAATCATAGCTGCGGCCTATGATCCACCCCTCAGGAATCTTAAACGGCTCAATTACATGGGTCCATTCCCTGGTATCATAATTCTCCGGATCATTGCTCCATTCCGTAAATACCTGGCCCATAAAGGAATCCCAGTCACCATACAGCAATGCTTTCTTTTCAGCCTCTGACATCATAGCCAGTCCCACAACATAGTTAGGATTGTTTTTCAACAGGATCGGGTTATCAAATACACTGCTGGGAATAAAAATCCGTTCATATGGGTGCTTTTCAACTTCCCCTCCGGGAACATGTATCTCTGTTTCTGCTATGATTGGTGTACCTGGATGCGCCGGAGAAACAAAACGGGCTTTTACCCATGCATGACCTGGTCCGCCTGGATTCGCAGTAGAACGTATATACGTCCTCAATCCTGGGCCTGATGACCGGGTACGGGAAAACATATATTCATACTCTTCTTTTGCAAAATGGGTCAATTCATCGAACCCTACAAAATCAAAATGACGGCCCTGATATTTCAGCCGGTCCTTTGTATGCTGCATAGACCCAAAATAGATTTTTGCTCCACTTGGAAAAGTCCACACATGGCTTGATTTATTGTAGGTCGCTTTGGGAAATGCTGCCCCATATAGTTCCTGGCTTCTGCTTATCAGATCCTCAGTCTCAGGATACGTTTTTCGGAAAATAACCGCCCTATAATGAGAAATATGAACCTGACGCAGCGCTTCAACCAGAAGGTAATCACTTTTTCCACCGCCTGCCGCTCCGCCATATAGTGCCTCAAACTCCATCCGTGACATCATAAGGGACTGTTTAGGCAGCGGCTCCCACACAATATGCGGTATTTTTTCATCCGTTTTCTTTTTCTTCCTCATCCTTTATCATCTCCTTCAATTCTGTTGCTTTGGCAGGGGTCAACACAATGATTCCACTTCCATTTTCTTCCGGCTCAGCAGTTACACGCTCCTGCCAGATCTCCGGCATTTTATTTTTTGCGTAGAATATAATCGCCTTTATATCCGGCTTGATATATTCTGTTTCCTCTGCCAGCTCTATCTCCTCTTTTTCTGATATCTTCTTTCCAGAAGGATCATATTCTATCTTTTTAACCTTAATTGCTTTTTTCACCGTAACATGGAAGCCCTGGGTCATCTTATACAGGCTATGTTCCACCAGTCTGTTAGAGAATTCTTCCCCTGTATTCAGGGCCTCTGCAATATTGGGATATTTCTTTTTCCATTCTGACAGGGTTGATCTGCTTACACCTATATGCTTTGCAATCTGTTCATCTGTAAGCCCCGCCCTTGCCCATGCACTCAGCACATTCAGATTGTCTTTCCTGTTTTCCCACTCTGTCCATTTTGGTCTCGCCATATCACCACCTCAATGCGATTCTATCATATTTCCCTATTATTTACTCCCACCCCACCATTGTCCGGTTTTGCAGGCTTCCTGTATGGTTCCCTAACCTGTCCCTACTAACCTAACGCGCGCGCGTATGTGCGCATACGTAGGCCTGTCCGGTTCAATACAGAAAAAAACGGAGGCTCTTACATACCGAGCACTCCGCTATATTGTTCATTTTCTTAACGTTTCAAAATTCACTTCTTACCTTCCCTGCCATAAATCCCCTCATAATACGGGCAGTTTTCAAACCGATCCTTACAGAAGATATCACAGTAATCTTCTTTTTCTTTATGGCTCACAAATAAGAGCTGGTTTTTTACGTCAAACCCCAGCCTTTTCTCCATATTATCACAGGTGATCGTTGCCATTTTCTTTTCATGCCTGGATTTTGTCACATAGTACGGACATTTTATTTGACTATCATCCTGCATTCTTCCCCACCTCCGGCTTCCTGACATATTTTTTTGTACTCTTACAAGCGGCCTTTTTCGGGCCGCTACCATGCTTAATAAGCCGGGCATATATATAAAATAATGCCAGCTCTTTGTTATATTTGACCTCTGCATCCAGAAATGTATATCCTGGATATGCCTTTTCCATCTCCTCCTTCATGGTTTCGTGAGACTGCACCATCAAATTTACCCTTCTTTTCCGAAACTTGCTGTAGCTTCGGGTAGGCTCCGGCGGCTTTTTCAAATTTTTAGAAGCACACCATCTCTTCGTCCCATGTGGGTTCTGGGTAATGTATGTAGCAAGTCCGGTAATCAGGAAATTTTCATCCGGCTTGATCCGGCGTGTATTCTTCCGGTCGCACTTTTCCCACATATCTTCCAGCTCATCCCGGTCCATACCCTCTCCTGTCAGCAGGATATGAAAATGAGGACGCACCTTCCCATCAAATGCCAGGATATAGATATACTTAATATTCCCCATTCCCCTTTTCTTTCTCCAGTAATTGACCCGCCGGATAAAATTCCGTATGTCCTTCTGTGCTGCCTTGATATCTGCGGGTATATGCTCCTCATTCCAGCCAAATGTAGCCCAAATGTCACCCTCCCCAAAGTTAATACACGCCAGCCGGATGCAGTATCTCCGGGAATTTTTATCATTCAGATTCTTTTGTGACGGCTTGGTTTCCCGTCTCTTCACAGTTACAGGCATATCTGACTTTCTGAAAAATGACGGATACACCTGGGATTCCAGAAGCTCATTCCCGCTGATTATGTTCTTTGCCCTATTGGTAGTAGTCCGATACAGACAGCTTAATCCCTGCTGTGACACCAGTTTTTCTATCTCCCATTCCTGGAGCTTATCTGCCTGCTCATCATATGCCTGTTCCAGATCATAATCATCGTAATGTCTCATCTGTTTACCCCTTAGTATCTAATGATTTATTTTATCGTCCATTTGCTAATACCCATTACAAGGACGGATAAGAGGACTTGTCCCCGGTTCTTTTTTAGCGGGATCCGTCTGGATCCCGCTATATAATAATGAAGTTATGCTGCACGTTTTCTTACCATCCTAAGAGTATCAGGTGTTGACTGAGCATAATACTGGCTTGTCACCCTTGAATCAGCATGGCCCATTACTTCCTGTATTGTTCCAATATCTACACCCTTATTTTTCAGATCCATTCCCAATGTTTTGCGCATTTTATGGGGATAGCATCTGTTAGTGACTCCCACCCTGGCAGCCACCGCTTTCATAATTGATCTTACGGAGCTTGTACTGATGGAATGATACGGCTTTCTTTCAGTAACAAACATATGTTCCGTATTGTCAGTTCGAGATTCCCAGTATTTCCGATAATGATAAAGAGCATCTGCATCCAGATATATTGTGCGGTATTTATTTCCTTTTTCTCCTAGAATCAGGATATCTCCTGTTTCCCAATCCAGCTGATCTATGGTTATCTGGACGATTTCTCCCACCCTGGCGCCAGTGCTGCGTAGCACCTCAATCAAGGCCCTCTCCCGCAGTGTCTGACAGCCATCTTTCAGACGAGCCATTTCCTCCGCCGAGAAAAAATCTATTGGTTTCCTTTGCACTTTTAACGGCTCAATGGCTTCCACTGGATTCACGGCAATCATTTTTTCCTTCCGCATCCAAGTAAAAAACGCTGACAGAAAGCGCCTTTCATTATTGATTGTCTGCGGCAGATTCTTTTTTCCGGTATCTTTTTCATTTCGGTGCTCATACCAATCAAGATAATAAAATATGTCCTGCTCATCCATCTGGGTCAATGGCTTATATAATAAGGTAATCAGACGTTTGACCGCACTCATATAGCCGTACTTCGTTCCTTCACTTAATTTTTTCTTTTTATATAGGAAGAGTTTGATTATGTATTCGTTTTGCTGGTCGATACTGTCCTTCATTTCCATTGGTAATGTATTCATTTTTTCAATGGATACATTTACCAGTTCTTCCGTTATAACCTTCTCTAAAATCTGTAAGGCCTCTGAACTGATATACATTGTCATGGCAACGATTACATCATTTATAACCTGGCTTTTTATATTATCGTTCATAATATCCTCCTTCTATCTTGCTTAAGAAGGGTATATATGATATACTTATCTTAAGCAGAACGGCGGATCACAGGACCTTGGGCGGTTGGTGATCTGCCTCTTTTTATGTCTGGTTGCTTGGTATTTTCTGGCTGCATTGGTATCTCCTCCTATGTTAAATCTCAGTATCGTTGTGTAACGTTATGTAATCTTACGCAACATTATCGTCAAGATACTTGTCCAGGGCCTGCCGGATCACCCAGCTTATCGCCCTGTCCTCCTTCTGGCAGAAGGCGATTACCCGTTTGAGCTGCTCCGGGTCCATGCTTATATTCTGCCGGATGTACTTCTGATCGGTTTCTTTCTTTGGTCTTGCCATCCCTCTGCCCCTTTCCGTGTATATATACACACTTTTTAATTAATGTCAGTTTAACTTTGTACAATTCAAAAAATCATCTGGTTCATTTTTGGTAAATGATACATTCAATTTTTTACAAAAATTATATGGCAAAACACCATGTGTGATAATCTTCCGATGTTCACAATTCAAACATTTCTTCGGACATTTTCTATCCGCATACGCTTTCTTGTCTTCATCTGTCATATTTTCCTCTAAATTTTAATTTTATCTGCCATCCCGGTACAATCACCGAAATGGTAGATGTCAATTCTGCATTTCTTTTAATTGCCTTTTACGCTCTTCTATAAAGTCGCTCAAATCCGCTTCTCTCAATGCCCATGCTTCTTCTCCTGGTCTGTCAATCCTCACAGCTTTTCCGTCTTTACCAACCGCACGGCGTTCTGTTATAATCGGATGTTTATTTTTACATATGACAGCTTCCCTCTCCGTGTCATATGCACGTTTGCACAAAGGGCAACGATACCATATTTCTATATGCGCCATCTTATATCCCCTAAACTCTTAATATCGTCCTATGTTTGCTATTGCCTGAAATATTGGATAGAACTGCTGTGGTACTACTGCATTTCCCAATGATCTAACACGGTCCACCCCATTGGGAATCCCATATAAACTTCGGCATAATCTGGATTGATACGTGTCATATCTTCGCTCTGTGTCCTGAAACGGCTCGCTAATTTGTCTGACCGATATGTGTGACTCCCCCAATATCTGTTTTTTGCCGTTCCTCTCCACTCCGATGCAGTCAGTGTGGGCAACAATCGCTGTCCGATATCGCCTGTGCATGGCTCCAACACCTGCAGCTGGTAATACAAACGTCCTTGTGGCGTAACCTTGGTTTTCCAAGTCAGAAAGCACATCGTCGAGTGCCATTCTAATGATTCCAGCAACATTTTCTCCAATAACCCAAGAGGGCCTGAGTTCTTCGATAACTCTAAGCATTTCCGGCCAGAGATAGCGGTCATCCTCCTTGCCCTGCCGCTTCCCGGCAACAGAGAATGGCTGGCAGGGGAATCCTCCTGAAATAATGTCAACTGTATGTAATCCTGTTCGTTCATAGAAACTTTCTCCCGTTAATGTCCTTATATCTCTCCAGCGTGGGATATCGAGCCAGTGCTTTTCAAGTACCTTTGTAGGAAAATCCGCCCATTCACACTGTCCCACCGTCTGTATTCCAGCCCATTCTGCCGCCAGATCCAGACCCCCAATGCCGGAGAACAAACTTAAATGCGTCAACATTTTATTCTCCAAATCTTAATTTTTTGATTCATGCTGTTTCATTACACGATTAAAAATATTCATGTTAATACCATGCATTTTCTTCCATTCTTCCGTCCCTGGAATATGTGATGGGGCCAGCCATTGTATAGGGTCTTTCTTAACTGCATTCCAGTACCACGATGGAATCCCCATCTTCTCGGAAGATGTTTTCGGGTCGGAATATTTTGCATGTTTTATCAGGTCTGCCGATAATCCCCCTTTCAAAAGTGCTTTTGTGTCTTGTTGGTAAAAGAAAATGATTGATGATTGCACCAAGCAGGCCATTTTCAATTCTTCATATGGTACTTCTTTGTTATCTTTCAAATCAGCTATAATTTCACACGTTGCTCTCATATATTCCTCCTCCAAAATTTTAATAACGTACAGCTTGAATCACCGTGGTATGCCTGGCATTACAAGGTTTTGGCATTACATCATTCTCTGCAACCATCCACGCAATTGTCCCGTCATACTCGATATCCTGCGCATCTGCATAGAAATCCACCTTCTGCACCCATCTTTCGCCTGTGAAACATACCCTAGTGATCCATATCTCACAATCCTCCTTTGGTAATTTGTCTCTGAAATCATAATCAATCAGTACCCATCTATTCATGGTCTACCTCCGTCAAACCTTAATTTTCCTTATTGCCCTGATATGGCTCCGGCAGCGGCATCCAGGCATTAACAAACAGATTCTCTGATAAGCAGGTATCCCCCTCATCACAATCACCCAGATAAAATGCGCCTCCACCATCACTGCCAGCCTCATATCTTCCGACTAATGGAAGAGAGAAATTTTCAAAAGACAACAGAATATAATTATCATCTTCCGGCAGTCTCTCCTCCACCGGGATCCATTCTGTTCTTAGCGCCTTAAGGATTGTTCCTGTTTTAAGGCTATATATCTCCTGCGGTGTGAGGTCGGTATCCTCATACGCTGCCAACCGCTCAACCAGCTCATCTTTCTTATTTGGGCTCCAGTATCCCGTCTTGATCCCGCTATTGCGGGGATGTGTTAATCTCTCCATGGCTATCCCTCCTTCTTCCCGGCACACACCCATAATGGATATGCTGCTCTGTTCCTCTCTTAATTTACAACATTACCAGTTCACCCTTGTTGATAAGCGTACTGGCAATGCTTCTTGTTACGTGCGTCATAATTTCAGCCTGTGAATGATTTTCTGCAGCATACTTTCTAACAGAATCCAGATCATAAGAAAACCTTGCATCGTCAAGGTACTGTCTGATAAACCGCTCATTGTCTTCCGCTGAAAGCCTATGTAACTCATGCTTTTCTGTAAATCTACGCTTCACTGCGGTATCAACATCATCCATAAGGTTTGTTGCGGCAATAATTACGTGGTCATTCGTAACGGAATCTAATAGCTGTAATAAACATGTAGTGCTTCTGGAAATTTCTGCGCTTGCACCGCCACCACCATATTCCCTCTTTACTGCCAAGCTGTCGATTTCATCCAACATTACAACGCATTGATGCTGGTTTATGAAATTAAACAGATTCGTGAGATTTTTTGCAGTTCCACCAAGATAACTATCAAGCATTCTTGAAAAATTCACATATAAATACGGCATTCCAAGTTTATATGCTACATATCTGGAAAAAGCCGTCTTTCCGACTCCACTCTCGCCATAGAGCAATGTTGCATTCAGATACGGGATCTGTTTCTCCATAAGCTGTAAACTCACATCATTCATGTTCTTGATCAGTTCGAATAATTCCTTTTCTTCATTGGTCAGATAATATCTGCTTTCTAAGTATGTATTTGTCAGATCTTCCATCGTTGCAAAACTGGAAACATTTGCTGGTAGCTCCATAAGATTCATTCCACCAGATCGTAACAAACTTTGATATTTTGTGACTGCATAATGATTTTTCTGAGTTGTATCCTCAGTGCAACAGCAAAGAGCTGCATCTTTTGCTTTTTGTATATTGTTTTCAGCCACATATCGCACTAAGGCAAGTTGATTTCTTGTCATTCCCATTTCACATTTCCTCCGGTAAAGCTTAATTACGCTGATATGGACACGGGCTTCCTAAATAACACCTGTCTACCAAATCCTCTGGATTGCTGTTCTCTAATGCCTGAATAGCCATACCATATGCCTGCATCTGTTTCTCTGCATCAGCACGATACGCCAGCTTATCATATAGGTTATCTCTAGCAATTCCAGCCTGAACCATCCGTTCCCAGCCACCATCTGTAATTTGGTATCTATATGTATCAATATGCTTTTGCAATATCTCTATAGCCTCTCTCTTGTCCACCTTTATACCTCCCCATACTCCCTCAACAGCTCCGCCGCCTCTGCCTGTCCCCTCTCTTCTAGAAACTGAATTACATAATCAATATCACATAACTGTTTTTTTGATTGCTTATTATCCTGCTCTACGTCCTCTATCTTGTCCCACTCAAATTCTAGTCCGTATTTTTCGGTTAAAATCGTCGCATAATCCATAACCTTTTCATATGGAACTCCAAATGGATCAAAAGTCGACATCATATCACAACGCTTCATAAAAGCATTCTTCCACCGCAGCAAACGATCCTTTCCAAAACCGAATGTATCGTGCAGAGTAAACATTACAGCAGGAGCAAACGTTGACAATATCCGGTCTGCAATCAAGTTTTTTAACTCCATCACCTGCTCATACGATATTTCCATAGGAACGTAATACGCTCCCCTTGCTTTAATCTCCTTTTCCAGAGCTTCTATTCCACCTTTTTTTACAATATCTAATGCATATGCAAGCCCCTGCATCCGGGCTGCATATATCTTTTTGTCTTTTCCCATGGTCTTCCTCATCTTTCTGATTCATTGGCAGAAAGTCACTCAATTCCATCTGACCGTCACACTCATAGTTTTCCAGCTTCTTAATCCAGTCCTCTATGGTCCCTCCTTTCCAGGCCGGGAAAAGGAGGTTGATAGGCCCCGGCCTGATCGGTCAAAAGGTATTTGTGACATACCGCAATCTGAACCGTTGTTTTATATGTATCAACTCCTGTGGGGGCAGGAGATAATACCCCTGTCATGCTGTTCCAATAACAGCTTGTATGCCTGTATCTTCATGGCGTTCTTTGTATAGGCTTCAAGATTATTAGAAATCCAATATTCCTTCATCTGCTCCATGGTTTCCTCCGCATCCCTAATCATCCACAGCAGAGTATCCCTGTCATATTCCACAGATTTTTCCAGTGTTTCCACCGCCTCCATATCCGGCTGACGATAGGGCTCATCCCTCTGCCCCTTTGTGTCAGATTCTGACACACGCTTCTTCTCTGCCTTCTTCTGTATTTCTACGCTCTTTTCATCCGGTTGAGGCTCTTCCTGAGGCTCTGCCGTCCGGGAAGCTTCATAGGCCGATGTAATCCCCATCTCACCAAGCTGGAATTTCTCCTTGACTTCCTCCGGGGCACTCTTATATATCGCATTAAGCTGTCCTATCTTCCCGCTGGATTCGCCTAATATCTGAGCCACATAGTCCCTAATCCGCTCTCCCTTATCCAAAACAAGCGCTCCACTTGTTTTCATTTCAGTCAGGATTTCCTTCCACTCCTGAGCCTGCATCATCAGGTCATAATCAGACAACTTCCGGTTAAACGTATTCCCACACAAAAGTTCCATCCGGAACTGCAGCTTGTCCATATCCTTGTACCGGCATGGTATCTTTTCGTATTCCCTATGCCCCTCCTGTATCAGCTGCCGGAGAGCTGAATACCTCCTGTGTCCCGATAAGAGCCAATGCTCCCCGGATACCCTGCCGACTACCAGCGGGGCCTGCAGGCCTCCGGTCATCAGAATCCCTGTTGC
>ERZ650918.2445-NODE-2445-length-12832-cov-2.472724_pt1 | contig 12832 bp, 10 predicted proteins | sample MGYA00514758_ERZ650918 | MGnify/ENA metagenome assembly ERZ650918 | reverse complement strand
GAAGGAGCTGAAAACAGATGAATAATCCCTTACTCTCCCCCTCGTTAGCCCAGCAGGAATACCTGGCCGACCAGCTGCGCCGACGGAGTATAATCCGTATCTGGCGCATCCTTCTTCTGATTCTGATTCTGTCTTTATGGGAGCTGTCAGCCGGCTTAGGTCTCATCGACCGGTTTATTTTCAGCAGTCCAAGCCTGATCTTCAAATGCCTGATTTCTATGACTGCCGACAGAACCATCTTTCTCCACACAGGCGTTACCCTCATGGAGACGCTTATAAGCTTTGCTGTCTGTACCGCAGCCGGTCTGGTCTGTGCCCTTCTTCTCTGGGCCAGTCCCTCTGCTGCCAGCGTTTTAGAGCCATTCTTAGTTCTTTTAAACAGTCTGCCCAGATCCGCTTTGGCTCCGCTTTTAATCGTATGGCTGGGAAATAATACCACCACCATTGTCACAGCGGCCGTTTCCGTGGCTCTCTTTGGCTCGATCCTTACTCTGTACAATGGTTTCTGTCAGACCGATGAAGACAAAATACGCCTGATCCGTTCCCTTGGAGGAACCAGAACAGACGTACTCCTTAAGGTTCTTCTGCCAGGCTCCCTCCCCATGGTGATCAATAACATGAAGGTCAATATCGGCCTGTGCCTGGTCGGCGTCATCATTGGTGAATTTCTCTCCGCACGGGCAGGACTGGGATATCTGATCACCTACTCCGCCCAGACCTTTACCATGACGGTGCTTATGACCTCCATCATGATTCTGTGCCTGCTGTCCTGGCTTTTATATCAGGCCATTGCCTGTGTGGAAAAGAAGCTGACACGATAAAATGCAAAATGCAAAAACTCAAAAACCGGTCTGCTTGCACTCCCATTTCTCCTATGATATGATGAAACCATCTGATTAAAGCAGAGCATTTCCGCCGATAAAGCCCGCAAAAAGGAGAAATCAATGGACCTGATCAACCAGTTTATTGACAACTACAAAAAGAAATTTAACTACTATGAATCTGTAGGCCGTCTTGCAGCCGGTCAGCTGGAGGCTGTGCTGCGCTCCTCCGGTATCCGGGCCATGGTTACCTACCGGGCCAAAAATCCGGGACGCTTAAAAAGCAAGGTTCTCCACCGCAATGCCAAGCGCCCGGTTCCTTACCGGAATATAAAGGAAATCTATGAGGACATCGCCGATCTCTGCGGTGTCCGGGTTTCCCTCTATTTCCCCGGAGACCGCCTTCAGGCAGACCAGCTGATCCGGGATCAGTTCCACATTCTGGAAAGCAAGCAGTTCCCGGAGCAGTCAAAGCCTCCTACTTATCATAAGCGTTTTTCCGGCTACTGGGCCAACCACTACCGTGTCTATCTGAGAGAAGAATTGGTACAACCCTCAGAAAAACGCTACTGCCGGGCCAGAATCGAAATTCAGGTAGCGTCCGTCCTGATGCACGCCTGGTCTGAGGTAGAACATGACTTGATCTACAAACCCCTTCAGGGTACGCTTTCCAAAGAAGAGCTTGCCATCTTAGACGAGTTAAACGGTCTTGTCCTTGCAGGAGAAATCGCCCTGGAGCGCCTGCAGGCTGCAGGAAATGAACGGATCCGCAGCAAAAATGCTGTTTTTAACAACCAGTACGAGCTGGCTTCCTATCTTTACAATTACCTCAGCAGCAATTTCCGCCCGGAGGATATCGAACTGCGGATGGGAAATATTGAGCTGCTCTTCCGGCTTTTGTCCAGCCTGAAGCTGCTGGACGTAAAGTACATGGGCCCTATTTTAAAGGCAGTTAAATTTGAAAAGGACAAACGGAACATTTCCCAGCAGATTATTGACCAGATCATCAGCGGAAATGAAAAGCGGTATCTGGCCTACCAGTCCTTAAAGGCAGCCGGCTCTAAAGAGGATGAGGAACGTCTGAAAGCCATCAGCGCCTTTTTCAGTCAATGGGTTCCCCTGGAAGCGCTTTTAAACCGCACCACCAAGCGCAGCTCCCGTTCCTTAAGCGTCTTTAATATCAACGCCCTGAAACGGACCGGGCTTTTTGACAAAGACAGCCTGAATCAGATTGCATTTCTTAGAAAAATGCGCAATACCCTGATCCATGATATTGAGGTTCCGGAAATCTCCTGCATACGGGAGCTGGCCGAACAGGCCCGGGCTCTGAATGAAACTCTTTTAAAACTCCTTGAGCCGGAAAAGGACGAGGCAGACTAAAGGTTATTATCCCAAAAGCTCCCGGATCATTTTTCCGTCAAATACCACCTTTTCAAGATGATCCACCTCGATCTGATACAGGGCATTGGCAGCGATATGCTCCGCAGCCTGCTCCAGATCACGGATTCCGCTCGTATCTGAATAAAGCTCCACTACGGTATCAAGAGCCTCTTCGGTCAGGATACACTCCTCTTTGCGCAGGCTCATGCGGCGCAGGATCTTTGGCAGAGCAAATTTTGAGAAAATGATCTTTTTTTCTTCCAATGTATAGTCCGGAATATCGATCACCGCAAAACGGGACATTAATGGTGCGCTGATCTGCTCCTTATTGTTAGCTGTGGCAATGGGATATACGCCTGAGGTAGGCACCATACATTCCATGTAGTTATCCGTAAAGCCCAGATTGTCAAGCAGGGTTAAAAGCACATCTGCCGGATTTCCATTTCCTTTTCCGGAAGCCGCTTTGTCCAGTTCATTGATGATAAATACAAGATTGGACTCTCCTGCCATGGAAAATGCCTCCATGATAATTCCCGGCTTTGCGTTGGCATAGACTCTGGAGCTTCCTGTCAGCTGCTCCGGGTCATTGATGGAGCTCATATCCAGAGTTGTCCACGGCAGCTTTAAGATTCTTGCCACCGCATAAGCGATCTGGGATTTTCCCGTACCCGCAGGCCCCACCAGCAAAAGGCCGTATGCGGGCAGCGTGTGAGTTCGGTTGATCTGGATAATGGTTTCTATAATCCTCTGCTTTACCCGCTCCATGCCGTAAAGCTCTTCATCTAAAATCCGTCTTGCCTCTACCGGATCAATGGCTTCAAAATAATCATGCTTCCACCGCACGTTCATCATAATAGACAGCGCTCTCTGAGCATGGCGGCGCTCCTCCGGGGATACCTCATGTGACTTTGCCACTGCCAGGTTTCTTCTTGCCCAGAGACGGATGTGATCCGGAAGGGTCTTTCCTGCACAGGTCATAAAATCCGTAATGCTCTGGAGACTGGTAAGCTTCATATCATCTCCTTCTTCAGTTTCCTCTTCCTCCTCTGTCTCAGAAGGCGCACTGCTGGCAAACAGACGCTCAATCATAAACTGCAAAAAGCCGTCCTCTGCTGAAAGCTTGGTTCCTCCCCCAAAGGCTGTTTCACGGATGCGGTAAACGGAATAGCCTTCCTCCCTGTTCTCTCCGGACAGACGCACATTGATATGGTTTTCCCCCAGCCACCGGATCAGGCTTACAAACCGGGCGTCTATTTTTAAAATATTTCCACTGACCGTTTCGCCTCCATCCTTAAACTCAAAAGCAGTTCCCCTTACAGGATTGGTAAAGAGACCGCAGGTGTGATGCTCCCACTGCTGTCCTTTTGTGTCTAATACCAGAATCGGCTGCTCCGGCGCTGCCTGAGGAGCATCCGAATAAAAAATACTGTATGTACACTCTGCTCCCTTTGTATCTTCCGTTTCCGGCGTATGGTTAAAATCAAACACTGGCATAATCAAATTCCCCTTTTTGTACAAAGATCTACGGCCAGGAATCTTTTCCAAAACCGTGCCTTTTTAGTGTAACATGAAATCGCTCCGCCAACAACCGGCGGAGCGATTTTCTTTATACATCCTTTATGCATGTTTCATTTTTTCTATTTTCCAACCGTCTTCCAGATTTCTTTCCTCAGGCTCATACGAAGACTCCCGAGGCGGCATAAGTCCTTCGAAGAAATGATCCAGCCTGTCAAACAGACGGCCGCCTATTTTATACAGTACAGCCAAAGCACCCAGCAGAATAATTTCTTTCATCCTCTTCACATCCCCTTACTTCTGCTTTTTTATTTTATTATACCCTGTGCTGTATAAAAGCGGCATAAGTATCCATAATGCCTGTATTAAGGTTGTATAAATATCCCTTTTTCTTTTATATCGTTTGACATAAAGCAAACTTTACCATTATAATGAAATGCAGTACAAAAGAAAGGGTTAAAAAGGATAATCATGATCGAATTTATTACTTCCGTAAACACAGCTGTAAACAGCTTTATCTGGGGAGTACCGGCCATGATCTGCATCATCGGAGTAGGACTTTTCTTAAGCCTTCGCACCCGTTTTATCCAGATCCGCCGCTTTCCCTATGCCATCCGCACCACTCTGGGCCGCATGTTCAGCAAAAAAGATGCCTCCGAAGGCGCCATTACCCCCTTCCAGGCAGTCTGTACTGCCCTTGCGGCTACTGTGGGTACGGGAAATATCGCCGGTGTAGCCGGAGCTATTGCCATCGGCGGTCCGGGCGCTGTATTCTGGATGTGGATTTCCGCATTTTTAGGAATGTGCACCAAATTTTCCGAGGTTACTCTGGCGGTTCATTTCCGGGAAACTAATCCGGACGGCGATCTGGCCGGAGGTCCCATGTACTATATCAAAAATGGGCTTGGGAAAAAATGGATGTGGCTCGCCTATCTTTTTTTCATTTTCGGTATCCTTACTGTATTCGGAACCGGAAATGCCACTCAGGTCAACACCATCACAACGGCTGTCCGGTCTGCCCTCACAGGCTACGGCATCCTGCCTGACTCTGCTGTCGGTACCTTTAATCTGGCTATGGGCATCCTTCTGGCTTCCTCTGTCGCTCTGGTGCTCCTTGGCGGCATCAAGCGCATCGGAAGTGTAGCGGAAAAGCTGGTTCCTTTCATGGCTCTGCTCTACATTCTTCTGTCTTTTGGCGTGGTATTTTTCCATCTGGAAAATGTTCCCGGCGTATTTTCCTCAATCATCCAGGGAGCATTCTCTCCTTCTGCTGTCACCGGCGGAGTGGTAGGAAGCTTCTTTACCAGTATGAAGCGCGGCGTTTCCAGAGGCATCTTCTCCAATGAGGCCGGACTTGGTACAGGCTCTATTGCCCACGCCTGTGCGGATACAGATGATCCTGTCCATCAGGGTATGTTTGGTATTTTTGAGGTATTTGCAGATACCATTGTGATCTGTACCCTTACTGCTCTGGTAATTCTCTGCAGCGGTATTCCCATAACCTATGGACAGGATGCCGGAGCAGAGCTTACGATCCTGGGCTTTACCTCTACCTACGGAAACTGGGTGTCCATTTTTACCGCGATCGCCATGTGCTGCTTTGCCTTCTCCACCATTTTAGGCTGGGGGCTTTACGGCGCAAGATGTGTGGAATTTCTCCTTTCCGCAGCCTTTATAAAGCCCTTTATGGTAATCTACGCTCTGGTATCCATTCCCGGAGCTACTATGGATCTGGGGCTTTTGTGGAGCATTGCCGATACCTTTAACGGCCTTATGTCCATTCCCAACCTGATTGCTGTCTTCCTGCTGTCCGGAACGGTAATTCGGCTGACGCGGGAGTATTTCTCAAAGAATGCATAAACCGTACAGCAACCCATCCGCCAAAAAACATAAAAAAGGCAGTACCGTAGGACTTCCTTTCAAGTCCGTCCGGCACTGCCGTTTTTATTTTCATCCTACTGCCCGTTATTTAAAACCTCCACAGCCTTTTTAAGCTGATTGTCATCCTCCGGGCGGATCACTGCCTGCGTTCTTAAGGATTCATCCAAAGGAACCTCCACATCCGGCACAATTCCTTTTTCATGAAGGTCAAAACCGCTCGGCGTATAATAGTGGGCGGTCGTAAGCTTAATGGCAGAACCATCTCCCAGAGGAATGAGATTCTGAACAATTCCCTTTCCGTAGCTGGTAGTTCCTACCACGACTGCTCTTCCATAATCCTTCATCGCACCTGTAAACACCTCCGAAGCGCTTGCAGAATCACCATTTACCAGAATGGCGATAGGAAGATCCACTGCATGGCCATCGGAAGCGGTATAGGTTTCCCCTTCTCCGTTTCGGTCAGCCGTATAAACAATGAGCGATTTTCCCTCTCCCTTCTTAAAATCCATCATATCATCCGGGATCAGATAGTCCACCATGGCTACGGCGCTGTCTAATATACCTCCGGGATTATTCCGCAGATCGATCACCAGCTGCTTCATTCCCTCTGCCGTCAGGTCATCAATGGCTGTTTTAAACTGATCTACTGTAATCAGATCAAATTCGCTCACAGCCACATAACCTGTTGTTTCATCCAGCATCCGGGACTCCACAGTAGGAACCTCTATTTTCTTTCTGGTAAGAGTCAGATCCACATAGGCGTCCTCGTCTGCCCGGTATACGGTAATCTGCACCGGAGTTCCTTCTTCTCCCTTTACATAATTGCTCACGATCACATCCAGGCTTTCCCCTGCTACTAACGTATCTTCTACCTTATAGACCACATCCCCCGGCCGCATCCCTGCCTCCAGAGCCGGAGAGCCGTCAAATACCTTTACCACCGTACAAAGGCCGGTAGTGCGGTTCTGGCTAATCATAGCCCCGATTCCGGAATAGGTGCCGCTGGTGCTTTCCTGCATCAGCTTATAATCCTCTTCGGAATAATATACAGAATAGGGATCATCCAGGCCTGCCATCATACCGCGGTAGATAAAATCCTCTACATTCTGAGCGTCCTCGTCATAAAGAAATACCTGGTCTATGATCTGCTGAATCATCTCCATCTTTGAGGTCACCTGCTCAAAGTCCACTCTCTTTGCAGGCTCCTCCGTAATAGAGGGAGCGCCGGGCTGAGGCTGACGGCTGATCACCCGCCGTCCGAACAGGTAGATTCCCGCAGACATACCTACGATGATCAGCCCCACAAACGCCATGACGAGAGCTCCCGTAAGAACTCCCATCCAGAACCGGTTCTGGCTTCCTGCCGCCTTTCCTCTCTCGCTTTGTCTGTCATATCTTTGATCTTCCACTTTTTGTCTCCTATCTGGCCTTTAAGGGGCCTCTCTGTCCTGTTACACTGTATGCCCCTTTATGGACTTACATAACCGGAAGGATTTACATAGCTTCCGCCGGACCGGACGCCAAAATGCAGATGAGGCCCTGTGGAATATCCTGTCGATCCTACCTTTGCAATAGTCTGTCCCTGTTTTACAGTCTCCCCTTCCTTCACGAGAAGCTGAGAGCAGTGCATATATACAGTAGTAAGCCCGCCGCCATGATCGATCATAATATAATTTCCGGCCGAATAGCTGTATGTAGAGATCACTACCTTGCCATCTGCTGCCGCCACAATAGAGGAACCGGACGGCGCCGGAATGTCAATTCCCTTATGATTGGTAGAAGCTCCCTCGGTCGGTGAGCTCCGATCCCCAAACGCGGATGAAATCCGTCCGCTTGCAGGACAGGGCCATATAAAATTAGTGTTCCCTTTTTTTACCGTACTATCCCCACCGGCAGAAGACTGATTTTTCTTGGCTTCTTCTGCTTTTCTGGCTTCCTCTTCCTTTCTCCGTATCTCCGCCTCCACACGGGCCATATGCTCCTCCTGGGCTTTGATATCCGCATTATACTGGTCAATCTCTCCCTGTGCAGAAGCGATCTTCGTCTCATAGGAAGCCAGCTCTGCCTCCTTGGAAGCCATCAGTGTCTTTACCGAGCTCTGCTTTGCCTTCGTGGAATCCTGAAGGGTAAGAAGCTCCTGATGCTCCGTCTTAAGAGCTTCCTCCTTTAAAGCCACCTCCTGCCTGGTTTTTCTGTACTCCTCCAGCATTTTCCTGTCATAGGAGGTAATCTGGCTGGCATACTCTGCCCGGTTTAAAAGCTCTGCAATGCTCTCTGACTGCATCATGGACTCCAACAGGCCAGTCTGACCATTTTCATACATATACTGGATCCGCAGCTTCATGTCCTCATACTGGCGGTTCTCCGTAATTTTGGCTGTTTCCAGCTCCACTTTCGCTTCCTCTATCTGCTCTTCCTTCTGGGAAATATCTCCCTCCAGCTTTGTAAGCTCCCCTGCCAGGGCGGACAGATTTCGATCCAGCTCCTTTACATAGGCCGCTGTATCTGACTTCTTTCCCTCCAGCTCCTTTAAAGTAGACTCTACCTTTTTCTTTTCCTCCTCCATGGAAGAAACCTTTTTCTTCGCATCCTCTATAGCCTTACTGGTGGCATAGGAGGAAAATACCGTTCCCAAGGTCAAGGCGGCCGCTGCTGCCAAAACCGCTATCTTCTTTTTTCTCATATGCCCTCGTTTATCCTGCCTAAACTCTCAGATGGCGCTGGATCGTCACAAAGCTTACTAAAAGTCCGATTCCGACGCCTAACATTAAAGCTCCCCCTGTCATATAGGGGAATATGGTTCCCAGCGCAAGGGGCTCAACCAGACCTGTGATCATGGAATAATTTTCTTCCAGATACAACATTCCTTTTTCATAGAGAACCCATATGCCCCCAAGAGGCACAAGAGCTCCCAGAAGTCCCAGAAGCAGGCCTTCTACCAGAAAGGGCGCCCGTATCATAAAGTTAGTGGCTCCTATATAGCGCATGATCTCATTTTCCCGCCTGCGGAATGCCGCTGCCACAGAAATAGTATTGCTGATCAAAAAAACAGCTACCGCAAGAAGCACGCCGATGATCAGAGCCGAAATCAATCCGATCATCTTTCCAACGCTTGTAAATCCTGCTGCCAGGGTACTGGAATACCGCACCCGGCGCACCCCATCCATGGCCTCCAGGCGGTCTGCAACCGACTCCTGATCGGAAATATCGTTTAAAAAAATCTCAAAGGAAGCAGAATTTGCCAGAGGATTATCGTTTTCAAACCCTTCGGCCAAATCTTCGGCTCCCTCAAAGTACTGAGCCTTAAATGTATCCCAGGCTTCCTCGGCTGAGGTGTACTCTGCCTGACGCACCTCTTTCCAGCCTTTTATTTCTTCTCCCGCTGCCAGAATTTCATCCTCTGTCATCCCCTCATCGAAAAAGACAGAGATTCCCACCGTTTCCTGGGCTGTCCTGGCGCCATGGATCACATTGGCTGCCAGTGAGAAAAAAAGGCAGAATAAAAAAATACATGCAGAAATCGTCGCTATGGATGCCAGCGAAAACAAAATATTTCTGCATATATTAGCAATGCCCTGTTTCAGGCAATACCAGAATGTACTCATTTTTAATCATTATGCCTTTCCGGCAGACCCGTCCGGACGCTTAAGCGCCTCATTTTCTTATCTGGATCCGCCTTCATCCTGAATCACTGCCCCGCGTTCCATGGTAATGACCCGTTTTTTCATCTGCTGCACCATCTCATGGCTGTGTGTCACCACGATCATCGTGGTTCCACGCTGATTGATCTCCTCCAGCAGATGCATAATTTCATGGGCGTTAAAGCTGTCTAAATTGCCTGTAGGCTCATCTGCCAGAAGAACCTCCGGCCGGTTGATCAATGCCCTTGCAATGGCCACGCGCTGCTGCTCTCCTCCGGAAAGCTGAGCCGGATATGCCTTGTATTTGGCAGAAAGCCCCACAAGACGCAGCATCTCGGGCACGGTGTCACGGATCACCCTTCCCGGCACGCCGATGACTCTCTGAGCAAATGCAACGTTTTCAAAGACAGTAAGGTCTTTCAGGAGACGGAAATCCTGAAAGACCACACCTAATTTTCTCCGGTATTTCGGAACATATCTTCGGGGCATCTTCCCCAGATCCATATCATTGACCACAATCCGCCCGGAAGTAGGCTCAAGCTCCTTTAAAAGGAGCTTTAAAAGCGTACTCTTTCCGGAGCCGCTTCGTCCTACGATAAAGGCAAATTCTCCGTCATCTATGGTCAGGCTCAGATCCTTCACAGCCCGGTTTCCCTCGCTGTAGACCTTGTTCACATGACTGAGTTCTATCATTTCCCCGACCTCATTTTAATAATCCAGGCTTTCCATATACTTCATGTATTTGGCTACCATAAGCGCGATCTTAAAGGTAATGGCATCCTCAAATACGCGAAGATCCAGTCCGGTGCTCTTCTGCAGCTTATCCAGACGGTAAACCAGGGTATTTCTGTGGATATACAGCTGTCTGGAAGTCTCGGATACGTTCAGGCTGTTCTCGAAGAACTTCTGGATAGTGAACAGGGTCTCGTGATCGAGGGACTCAATGGAGTTCTTCTTGAAAACTTCCTTGAGGAAGGTCTCGCACAGGGTGGTCGGGAGGTGGTAGATAAGTCTTGCGATACCGAGGTTGTCGTAGCTTACGATGTTCTTGTCGGTGTCGAATACCTTTCCTACCTCGAGGGCTGTCTGAGCCTCCTTGAAGGAGCGTGCGAGGTCCTTAACGCCGACTACCGGAGTGCCGATGCCGACGTTCACCTTTGTGAAGAACTCGCTGGACAGCGTGTCGGAGATGGAGCGCGCCAGCTTTTCAAGGTCGCGCACGTCGATGTTGTTCTTTACTTCCTTAACGAGAACGATGTCGTTTTCCGTTATGTTGAATACGAAATCCTTGTTCTTGTCCGGGAAGAGGTTCTGTATAACGTCGTAAGCGGAGACGTCGTTGGAGGAGATAACGCTGATGAGGAACACGACTCTGCTGATATCGGAGTTGAAGTGCAGCTCGCGCGCCTTGAGGCTGATATCGCCGGGCAGGACGTTGTCAAGTATTATATTCTTTACGAAGTTGTTGCGGTCGTACTTTTCGTCGTAGTACTGCTTGATGCCGGACAGGGAGATCGCGATAACGCTCGCGTACTTGCCTGCGGGCTCGTCGGTGCCTTCCACGAATACGGCGTAGTCAGGCTTTACATGTATGCCGAAGGGCTTGTAAGTATATCCGTCGCGTATGAATACTTCGTGGGAATCGCCAAGCTCTATGGGGAAGAAGTCCCCTCCCCTTGTGAGATCGCTGCACGCGATTATAGTACCGTTCTCGTCGATAACGCCGATAACGCGGTTAACTGCGTCCTTCATCTGATGGACAATGCCCTGAAAAAGTCTGTTTGACATTTTTGTACCTCTTTCCTGAAGCGCGGCTGTCCAGCCCGCTCCGTCCCTGTCACAGACCCCTCTGGGTCAGACGGCGCGCAGCGGATAAGCCGTTTATGTTTCCTGCCGCCTAATCGCCTAATATAGACGGACATAAATCTCTAATCTATATTGTACTAAAAAAATCAGAAAAAATCAAGGGTTTTTTATCTATTATGTAAAAATTCCTTTATTTTTTTCGGTATGCTTGCAAATTGCAGTGAAAAGTAATATAATAAAATAGCACAATAATAATCTTCAATGAACATAGTTTCCTGTTGATTATCACTACAAGTAGAAAAAGAGGTAATAATAACAATGTGTAATTGCAGTAAAGGAAAATATTACATCACCACCCCGATCTACTATCCGTCGGGAAATCCGCATATCGGTCACTGCTATACGACCGTAGCGTGTGATACCATCGCAAGATTCAAGAGAATGCAGGGCTATGACGTAATGTTCCTGACAGGAACCGACGAGCACGGCCAGAAGATAGAGCTGAAGGCAGAGGAAAAGGGCGTAACCCCGAAGGAGTACGTTGACGAGATCGTTGCGAACTTCAAGCGCCTCTGGGAAACCATGGGGATAAGCTACGACAGATTTATCCGCACCACTGACGACTATCATGTTTCCGCGGTGCAGAAGATATTCAAGACCCTCTACGACAAGGGCTATATCTACAAGGGCGAGTACACCGGCAAGTACTGCACCCCCTGCGAGAGCTTCTGGACCGAGAGCCAGCTTGTGAACGGCAAGTGTCCCGACTGCGGCAGAGATGTCATCGACGCCCACGAGGAGGCTTACTTCCTGCGCCTGTCCGATTATGCAGACAAAGTTGAGAAGTTCCTCACCGAGACCGACTACCTCCAGCCGAAGAGCCGCGTTAACGAGATGGTAAACAACTTCATCAAGCCCGGACTTGAGGATCTGTGCGTTTCCAGAACCAGCTTCAAATGGGGAGTCCCTGTGGATTTCGACCCCGGACACGTTGTTTACGTGTGGGTAGACGCGCTCTCCAACTATATCACTGCGCTGGGCTACGACAACGACAAGTACGACGATTTCAGCAAGTACTGGCCGGCTGACCTGCACATGACCGCAAAGGAGATAGTACGCTTCCACTCCATAGTATGGCCGATCATTCTGATGATGCTCGACCTGCCGCTTCCGAAGCACCTGTACGGCCACGGCTGGATAAACTTCAACGGACAGAAGATGTCCAAGTCCCTGGGCAACGTTATCGACCCGTTCGTGCTCGCAGAGCGCTATGGCTCTGACGCGGTGCGCTACCAGATACTCCGCGACATGCCCTACGGCTCCGACTGCAACTTCTCCAACGAGATAATGATAGGCCGTATCAACACCGACCTCGCAAACGACCTGGGCAACCTGGTTTCCAGAACCGTTGCAATGGCTGACAAGTACTTCGGCGGAACTCTCCCCGAGGAAAAGAAGGCAGAGCCCATCGACGACGAACTCCGCACGATGGCTGCGGCGCTGGTCGAGCCGGTTTCAAAGCTCATCGAGGAAGCGCAGCTTTCCAAGGCGCTGGAGGAGATATTCAAGGTGGTTTCCCGTGCAAACAAGTATATCGATGAAACGGCTCCGTGGGTTCTCGCAAAGAGCGAGGAGAATATGCCGAGACTTGCGGCGGTGCTTTACAACCTGCTTGAAAGCATTCGTATATGCTCCGGTCTGCTGTTCCCGTTCATGCCCAAGACCATGCCGAAGGTATGGGAGCAGATAGGTGCGGACGAGAGCATGACCGCATACGATACACTGGGC
>ERZ650918.2425-NODE-2425-length-12925-cov-2.314996_pt1 | contig 12925 bp, 10 predicted proteins | sample MGYA00514758_ERZ650918 | MGnify/ENA metagenome assembly ERZ650918 | reverse complement strand
TAGCCTTGATTTTCTCCGTAATGCTGCTGATTACTTCATCAGCGCTGGCGGTGCCGTTCTCTATTGCGGCAAGCTGTAATTCCATTGCGGCGGTCATTTCAACGGACTTAATTTCGGGAGGGACAAAATTTATCATCTTTATTCCCATTTCAGTCGCGGAAATAACCTTGTTCTTGCGCTCTGCATAGCCGTCCGCGAGTATCTTTTCGATGATAGCCGCCCTTGTTGCGGGAGTACCTAACCCTCTTTCGGAAACATATCCGGAAAGTTCCTTGTCCTCTATGCGGCGGTCGATATTCTCCATCGCCTTTAAGAGAGAGCTTTCCGTGTAGCGCTTCGGCGGCTTGGTTTCGCCATCTGCAATAAAAATATCTTCCGCATAAAATGTATCGTTTTCGGAACAGTTTATTTCCGGCGGTATCTCGACATTATCGGGGCAAAGCGCTTTCCAGCCGAGGTTGACAGGCTTTTTCTGTTTCAGCTTAAATGTTTCGCCACAAATATCAAAGACGTATTCAATATCCATGTATTCGTACTGCGCCGAAAGAGCTTCCAGCAGCCTGCGGATAACCAGATGTAAAATCTGCTTTTCGTCAGAGGTCAGCTCCATGTTTACAGCATTCCCGATATTCTCGGTGGGAATAATCGCATGGTGGTCGGACACCTTTGCGTTGTTGATTATCCTGCCGTCGATATTCAACCCGTTTGACAGAAGAATATTTACCGCCTTTTCCTCGAAATCACGGAGCATTTCAACGCGTCCGGTGAGGATTTCTGCCATATCGTCCGTCAGATAGCTGCTGTCCGTTCTCGGATAGGTTAGCAGTTTCTTTTCGTAAAGGCTCTGCATAACGGAGAGCGTTCTCGCCGCTGAAAATCCCAGCTCATCGTTTGCGGCTATCTGCAAAGAGGTGAGCGAGAACAGCAGAGGGCGGTTCTCCTTTTTCTTCTGGGAGGTTATGCTCTTTACCGTAACCGGCTGACCCTTGCAAATTTCAAGTATTTTTTTAGCGGCGATTCTTTCGGAAAGGCAGTCTACATCGTTGTCAAACCATTCAGCGCCGTTTGAGAGTTTCACCTTATAAAAAGGGCGCTTCACGAAATTGCTTATCTCGTTTTCGCGCTGAACAAGCATATTCAGTACAGCAGTTCTGACGCGCCCGATAGAGCATTTTGCGCCGAAATAGCTTGTGTAGAGCCGCGTCAGATTTATGCCCCACAGCCAGTCTATCTTGCTGCGGGTAAATCCTGCGGAATAGAGGTTATCGTATTCGCCTGCCGGTTTAAGGTCAGCGAACCCGGCACGGATACTCGCTTCCGTCATGGAGGAGATCCACAGGCGGCGCACCGGTTTTGTACAGCCGATGTAGTCGTATATGTATCTGAAAATGCACTCGCCCTCACGTCCGGCGTCTGTTGCTTCGATAATCTCGTCGATTTTGGAACTGTTCATCTGCCGGGCAAGCGTTTTCAGGACTGAAACCGCATTCTCTATCGGGACGAACTGAAAATCCGGCATAATAGGCAGGTCGGAGAGCGACCACTTCTTGTAGCCCTCGTTATACTCGTCAGGCTGTTTCAGCCGGACAAGGTGTCCTCTCGCCGATGTGACTATGTATCCGTTGCCGCAAAGCGCTCCATCGGCGGTCTTTTGCGCTGCGCCGAGAACGGCGGCAATATCACGCATTACCGACGGTTTTTCCGCTACTACCAGTTTCATTTTTGTTTTCCTCCTGTTCGATCGTGCTATTTATAGCACCGTTTTCTTTGCTGTCCGCAGCGCTGTTTTCATCATCGAAAATACCCGTGCTGACAGCTTCAATGACTGTTCCAATGCCGATACCCTTGTCTTTCAGCATACTGAAAAGCCGCTGTGCTTCCAGCTCAAAGATGTTCTTTGAAAGAGCGTCAATATCCGCTTTCAGAGCCGCGGCGGCAGTTTTCTTCTTTTCGATCACCGTATTAATTTCGTCGAGCTTCTTTTTCTTGACCTCGACCTTTTCGGAATAGGCGGCGATCTTCTCGTCTGTATTCAAGCTACAATCTCCTTTGCTTCCGTTTTTCGCGGATTTTGTGAATGACGTATGCGCCTGTCACGGCGGCGAGCAGCCCTATGTCAACAAGGCTGATGTGGAACTGCGGTCGGTCAGACGGCTCTGAACCCTCTGCCGGTTCAAGCGGAATATCAAAGAAATTTGCCTTTATGATAAAGAACAAAAACGTCAGCAGCACGACTGCAATAATGCAGATGAATATGCGCTGTTTAACGCTTTTGCCCATAAATGAATTGTACAGTTTCTTAATTGATACCACCCTCCCAATAATCAAGCATACTCTGTATTATCGCTTTTGACGCCTGATACCTTGCCTTTTCGTTATCCGTGAAATCGTAGATTTCGGAATAATCTTCGTTGTAATAATCCTTGACCGTATAGAGCTTGACGGTCAGCTTGGTGTGATTGATAGGACAGTACGGGTGTCCTTTGCAGTAATAATGTTTGTGACCGTCATCGTCCGTGTAATAGGCGCAGCGGTCGGATTTGTATTTCGTCTTGCAGTTCTCGCCGGGGCAAGCCACGGGCGAGGTTTCGACTGCTGTCTTATAGACGAACGTATCACCCCAGCGGCAGTAGTTCTGATTGACGGTTTTCATGAACTCCTCGAAATCCTCGCGTTTGAAATCAAAGTCGTATATTTCGCCGTCTGAAACTCCGTCAGCCTGCTGTTTCTCCCTTGTCATAAGCACGAAAAGCAGGGACATATAATCTGCGTAATCGTCCGTGCCAAAATCGTCTATCCACGAATTTATAGTCCTGTCAGCGCCCTTGGCGGGGTAGAAAGTGTTGTTGTGGCTCTTGTCGATGTACTGGATTATTTTTCGGGGAGCAGTAGTATCTCCGTCGCAAAATCCCGTCACCGTGTCTTTCAGAGCGTCTTTCGCCTGTTTTTCCATGGCGTCCTTTGCCTGTTCGACGAATTCCTTATAGCCCTCGTAGATTTGTTCCGGAGTCTGATTACTATAATCATCGACAAGCCATGCACCGCCGCCGGCGACAGAACCGCCTGCGCCGCCTATCATTTCGGCAAAGCACAAACAGATAACCAGCACTATCAGTATCACGCCGATAACGATAAGGCTGTACGGCATTGTGGACGAAATAAACGACGCTATCTTAGATACCGCCCCGGCGATCGCTTTGCCTGCCGCCTGTGTTGCTTTCTGCGCAGCTTTGGCGGCTGTCTTGGCGGTTTGAGCAGCAGCCTTTCCGGCTTTGGCAGTGCCTTTCTTCACGGCTCGCTTGGCGAGAAATTTGGCTTCTGCCGTGATGTTGTGATTTACACGTTTCCGCAACTTCCGCCGTAATTCCGCAGAGGTGGGCTTGTGGATTTTCCGGTAAACCCTCTTGGCGATTTTAGCGCCGTTCTTGGCTGTTTTCACTCCGGCATTTGCGGCGGTTTTACTCCGCTGACGCCGTGGTCGTACATCTGGACGCCGAGTTTCGCGGCTTTAACGCCGTTATCGTCGGATTTTTCAGCCTGCGCCACAAAGCCCTTTTTCAGCACCTCCGCAGGCTTTGCTGCAATGTTAGCGGCAGTTTTCGCTGCCGAGGAAAGTCTGCGGTACTTTGAAATATTCACCTTTGTCGGAGCAACGCCGCCCATGGCAATGGAAATAAGCTCCGCTTTTTTGCGGAAAATCTTTTTCTGCTGTCTGTTAAAGGATTTGAGCAGTTTCAGACGGGATTTATCAATCTTTTTCCGCTTTATTTTCCGCAGCTTTTTGTTCTGCTGCTGGCTGTAAATCACACGCTCTTTCCGCTTGGTGAGCGTTCCGTTAGCAACCGTGCCGTTTTTCAGGACTTTGTATTTCTTGTTTTTCGGCTGGTGAGGTGACAACTTGTACTGCTTCGGCGGTCGGAACGGAATGGGTGTTATTTTCTCAGAAGAACCGGAAGTTTTAATTTCGGTTCTTGGAACGCCAACTGATGTTGCAGATTTTGAAAGCGGGATTTTACGGTCAGCAGCTTTGCCGCTGGCGTGTTCCTTGCGTTCGACAAACTGCCGCTGTTCGGTTGACGCCGATCCACTGTGGTGCGGCATAAGCTCATCTTTTTCAGAACGGCGTACTGTTCTTTCAGTTTTGCCCGAAAGCGCCTTTTCGTTCTTCTTAGAAAGTTCCGTTTTCTGAGATATGCTGTGTTCGATTGAACGGTCGTTCACGGAACGAGCTTTTACGCCGCCTTTTTCGGTAATGATTTTCAAATATATCACCCCTATACTATCTCTGACCATTACTCACCGAATTTCGTAGTCATAAGCTTATACAGCTTTGTATCCGTAGGAAAATCGTCCTTGAAAGGCAGAGAGCCGTTAAGTCCGCAGTAAATCAGACCGGAGCCTGCCGGCGCTCCGGTAACGAAACTCATCATGTTCTCGGGTATTTTCAGAAGATGCGACAGCTTGTCACGGTCGCTCGCCGCCTGATTGAGCATGAGAATAAACTCCGAATTTGAAAGCATGGAGCGCCCCGTATCGGATTTCAACAAATCCTCGACGTTCTGCGTAATTCCGGTCGGAATGCCGCCCCATTTTCTTGCGCGCTTGTACAGCTCAAACAGGAAGTTGGCGCTTTCTTCATTTCTGAAAAGAAGATAAATCTCGTCTATGTAAATGCGGGTGCGGATACCGCGCTCACGGTTGCGGACGATTTTGTCCCAAAGGTTTTCAAGCACTACCATCATGCCGAGGGGTTTTAGCTGCTTGCCCAGATCCTTTATGTCGTACACGACAACACGGTTATTGACGTCCACGTTGGACGGGTAGGAAAATGTTTTCATGGAGCCGTTTACATACAGTTCAAGCGACATATACAGCGGCTTTGCTTCCTCCGAGGTCTGCTTTGACAGAATATCGTAATAATCCTTGAGCGTAGGCATTTCCGTTGTTTTGCCGAGCAGGAAATCACGGTAGACCTCATGCAGACAGTTGTCGATGATAGTTTTCTGTTCGGGAGAAATGCCCTGTTTTCCCATGATGGTTTCAAAGAACGACAGGAAAAAGTCGTATTTTGAGCTTACGACATCTTCGCCCTTGTTGTATTCCTCGAGCGAGATTTCAAGCGGGTTAAGGTGTGTATCGCTGCTTTCGGAGATGTAGAGAAGTTCGCCGCCGAGCGCTCTGACGAGATTCGTGTATTCACGTTCCGGATCCACGATTATTATTTCATCATCGGTCGCAAGGAACACATTCACCATTTCCCGCTTTGCGCTGAACGACTTGCCGGAGCCGGGGCAGCCGAGAATAAATCCGTTGGCGTTTATAAGACTTGCACGGTTGAAGATGATCAGATTGTTGGTGGTCTGATTCAATCCGTAGTAAACGCCGCCTTTCTGCGACAGCTCCTTTGAATTAAACGGCATGAATACGCAGGCGCTCTCCGTTGTGAGAGTGCGGCGCACCTTTAAGCGGCAGTTTCCCAGCGGCAGACAGCTTGCCATTGCGTCCTCCTGCTGAAAGTTGGCTCTGGAGGTAGTGCAGACGTGCTTACGGAACACGGCTTCGATTTTATCCGTGTTGTTATCCAGTTCGTCAAAGCTGGTTCCCGTCACCATTACCACCAGATTCAGCAGGAACATCTTCTGATTTTTGCTCTGCAAATCGTTCAGCAGTTCTTCGGCTTCCGCAAGGGACTGTTTCAGGTCGTCCGAAATCACGTCAGAGTAAACGCCGTGCTGCGACGCCTTTTTCTCTTTCTGCATTTTGTTGGAGCGCATTGCGGTGAGCTGCCGCTTTACGACCTTTATAGCTTCGCTCGGCTCAACAGGGGCGATGTTCACCGTTACCACTATCGGCAGCGAGGTTTCGCAGAGGTCTTTCAGCATATCGTCCACCAGCGAGGACGGCAGATGTTTCAGATAGACCATTCGCGCGAATTTGTCGTTGTACATGAAATAGTCTTTCTTGAACTCAAAGTAATCGGGGCAGCACAGCGATTTTTCCGCGCCGCGCAGGAACTCCGAACTGCTTATCGGGCGTATCTCCTGATTAACGCCGCGGAAAATTTCTGCAATAATGCGGATACGCTCGTTGGCTTTCAATTTTTCGATGTTGCTGCCGATTTTCTGAAAACAGCTCCGCATATACAGTTCCTTTGCGGCGAGTTTCTGCTGCGCCAGTTCCAGAGTAGCCGCCGTGACTGTCACCGTGAAATACTTCTTTGTGGTAATGCCGTTCTGACCCTGCTGCATTTTATCCAAAAGCATTTCGTTGTACTCGTCGCGGTATTCGTCAAAGCCGTCGCCGGCGTGCTTCAGAAGTATCTGACTTGAAAACTCTTTCTGATTGATAACGTTGTTGTGGAGCGTTATCTGGATATCGTCAGAGGTATCAAAGCTGTTGAGCAGGTCGCCATATGCGAGGAAAATACGCTCCTGCTCGGCTGCGTCCGCAGCGTCGTAGGTCACATCTGAAAAAGAATAAGTGACGGAATAGCGGTTCTTCTCTACCTCAAAAATGTACTTGCCGTGAACGTGTTCGTAAGGAATGGTGTCCTGTACGGTACGGGCGACTTTCCGGACAGCCTTTTCCTTTGTCTTTTTAGGCTTCTTCTGCTTCGCAAGGCGAACCTTGTCCAAGTCCTTTGCCGAGCTTTCGGTAGTGCCGATCTTTGAAGAAAACATACTCATTTCTTCTTTCTCTCCTTTCGGATTTTATTTGTCTGCTTTGCGATTTGATGAGCTATCTCGTCCTCTGATATTTCATTACGGCAGTCCCAGAAAACGGGAAGTTCCTCATACTTGCGTTTCTGCGGCTCGACCCATTTCTGTCTGTACAGCAAAGCCAGAAATTTCTCAAACGGCATACCGTCGTATCTGAAAAAGCCAAACGCGAATATCGGCACGGCTATCAGGATAACCAGCCAGCCGACAACATCATCTCCGAGGAAGTCCTTTCCGAAGATGTACAGCGGAACGCAGACGGCGAGAGCAGCCACAGCGCATACGCACTGCCTTATCGTCAGCCCGAACAGAAATTTCTCCTTGTATTCGGTGATTTCTTTCGGTATCTTTATTTCTATCAAGTTATCTTCCTCCTCACGATGAGCCGACTATCCGCTTTGCCCATGTACCGGAACTCATTACTCCGATACCCAGCGTCAGCGTTGTTATAAGTCCCATTATTCCGTCAAGGGCAAGGTTATAGCTGCCTATGCGACCGGCTATGAGCGCATTGTTCACAGCAGCGTAGGCGATGAACATTATTGCAAGAACTATTGATTGCAGCGTTACTGCGGCGTAGGATTTCAGAAATCCCTTGCCGATATCTGATAAACCGTCGCAGGCGAATGTTGACAGCGGAACGGGCGCGATCATCGTGTAGACCGTCAGCTCAAACAGTCGGGCGATTACCACAACATTGGCTATAATCATAATGATTTTCATGATAAGCCCCTGTATGGAAATCTGCATATTGAGAATCAACGGCTGGAAGTTGAGAAATCCTGCGTCCGTATTGTTGATGATTTGCGACGCCTGCGATGAAGATACGAAATACTGGGCTGCGACCTGCCAGTCGCTTGTGTCGATGAAAGAATACTGCGTTATGGTGCCGCTGATTTCATTCACAAAGCTGTTAAAGCCGTTGTAAATCACCGTCGTAAAGAACTCGGAATTATCCACGCAGACCTTTGCAACGACCATTTTCAGAAACAGCATCATGACGTTTTCCCATGTCACCCACTGAAAATGCAGCGTTTTCGTGAAGAAATCTATAAGAAAGAACATCACGCACAGTGTGAGCGATGTAGCCTTTATAGCGGATACCAAATCCGGAACTGTGTTTGTGGCAGATTGCAGAAGGCTGTCGTTCGTCAGCAGCTCTATCAGCATTGAGAACAAGCTGTTAAGTTCCATCACAATACCCTTGATAGTATCAAGGCATTGTCCATATCCCCACATAATTAATTCACCTCGTACGGAAATACAGCGGCAAACAAGCCGCCTGCCGCTGTTCCGTCTGTTTTTCGCTTGTTTACCCGGTGATTCCGAACAGGTCAAGCGAAAGCGTGAGCGCGAACACCACAAAGCCCGACGCCAGCGTCATAAGTCCGCGGGTCTTTGCTTCCGCGTCGTCGTTCTTGATCGCGAGGGCGAACATAATGCCGCCGACAAAGGCGACTACCAGACCGATACGTCCGATCCACGTCGCGAAGAAACCGATAACGCTGTTGAAAGCCGCCTCGCCGTCGGCAACGCCCTCGCCGCCCTCTGCGAAAGCGGATACAGAGGACGCCATCGCCATCGTCACCATTGTGGTGAGGGAGAGCACAGCCTTCCTGCGCTTTGCGTTCAGAGCAGAAATGAAGTGCTTAATGGGGTTGTTGCGCTTTGCTGCACCCTGTGCAGCGGTGGTAGTGATTGTGTTTTCCATAAGAAAACCCTCCTTGAAAAAATATATGTACAACCGCAAATGCGGCAGTAACCGGATCAAAACGGGCTGTCCACGATTTCTCTGAAATCCGCTTCCCCTATGACCTTTGGCGTGGATAAATCCATAGGCATAAGGTTTTCGGGAACGGGTTCATCGGAGAAATCCAGCTCCTCGTTTTCGTTGAACATTTCTTCGCCGGCGGTCTGTTCCTCATGCTGTTTCAGAGCAGCGGCGATTTCCTTTGTGTCAAATTCTTCGTCAAGGTTTGTCATGTTATCCTCCTCGTCGGGAACGTCTATATCTGAAATGTCCTTTTCATCATCGGCAGGCTGGGCAACAAGTTTCGGCTCCACGGTTTCCGAATAAATTTCGGTCATATCCGGAGCTTTTTCGGTGTGCAAATCGTCGATGAGATAGGCATAGTTCTTGTTGCTGTCCTCCAGGTACTTGTAATTCTGGTGCTTTTCAATATCGAATTTGTGACAGAAAAAAGGGTAGAGCGCACGGACGATCAGTACGCACTCGTTCGGTTTCATTACCTTGAGTTCGTCCGTCGTCATAAGTTCTCTACCCAAAATGCTGTTATTCTCCGAGGTTGACGGGGATTTGTGACTTCGCGTGCGGTTCTGGGATACCACGTCAATGGTTTCCTTGCCTAGAGATTTCGATATTGCTTCAAGAGTGCTTGCTTCCTGCCCGCCGAGGAACAGCAGGCTGTCGCAGTTACCCGTGAGTATCTCCCAGGACTTGTCGTACATCTTTTTAAGCTGCGCCAGATTCTGAATGATGATGTTTGCGGATATTTCCATGCTTCGCATAGTCGCCAGCAGCTTGTCAAAGTCCGGAATAGTGCCGACATTTGCGAACTCATCAAGCAGACACCGAACATGAACAGGCAGCCTGCCGCCATATTTGAAATTCGCCGTATCATACAGCGTATCGAAAAGCTGTGTGTACATCATCGCCGCCAGAAAGTTGAACGTAGCGTCCGATGACGGTATTATAATAAAAAGGGCGGTCTTTCGATCGCCCAATGTATCAAGGTGTATGTTGTCCGTGTGCGTAAGGTCTGCGACTTCGGGGAGATTGAACGCTGCAAATCTGACCGCCGCAGAAATAAGTATCGACTTTGCGGTTTCAGCGGGAGCTTTCTTAAAGTCCGCATAGAACGAAACCGCCATGCTGTGCGGATTTTCGGTTCTAAGCTCGTCCATCATTTCATCAAGCGGGGAGCGGTGGTTTTCGTCCTGCTCGGAGATTTCCGCTAACCTCATCATCTTCATTACCGTGCTGAAATTACGGTCGAGGGAATTGCCGTTTTCGTCCGTCTTTTTTTCGAGAAGATAGAAAGCTATCGCAAGCGTGAGCGCCTTTGTGCTGTCGTCCCAGAACTGGTCGCCGCCCGAAGCGCCTTCCTGCTTTGTGTTCTTCATCAGGCAATTTACCATTTTCATGACGTAGGTCTTGCTGATGTTTCCGTCCTTGTCGTAGATGTAATTGAACGGATTGTAATTGTTGCTGTGCGACATATCTATCAAGTTAAATACACGAATTTCGTAGCCGGCTTTTTTCAGCAAACGTCCGCAAGAGCGCAGCAGTTCGCCTTTCGGGTCGGTAACGACATAACTTGTGTTTAACTGCATTATGTTCGGTTTGACATAAAATCTCGACTTACCGGAACCGGAGCCGCCGATTACCAAAACATTGAGATTTTCCCGGTGCTGGCGTGTGTTCAGCGACATTCGGACTTCTTGCGTGAGCAAGATATTGTTGTCTGTTTCAAACGGGGATTTCGGTGATTTCTTAACCTTTTTCTTTTCGGGCTTTGTCGCCGTCCGCAAGCTTTGTTGCGCGGCGTCCTTGCCGCGCTTTGGCTTGCTCCCTGCCGACATCCTGTCGGCAAGAAATTTTTCTTCCTTTTCGTTCGCCCAGCGAGCCGAGCCGTGTTCTACTCCCTTTCGGTGCAGGCGCTTTCGGGAGGTGTATTTCATAAGCGCATATATGCCGAGGGCGAAACCCACCATGAGCGTTATCTTGAAACTGTACGATGAAAAGTCCGTGAAATGCGCTCCTACCGTATCGGTAGAGGTAAGCACGGTTTCAAACTGCGTCATAAGCACATTGAAATCCAGCACGCCCTCATCGTCCACGGACAAGTCCATAGCCGCGCCAAGACCCGCCGAAACATACAGAACGGCAAAGACGATTATCACATAAAGCAATATCGTCAGCATATCAGGTTTCTTCTTTTTCAATGTTTCAACCCTTGCTTTCGTTAAGTTTTAGCTTTGGAGCAGTCGGCGCGGCAGGCTGCTTTTTCAGCGAATTATGAATTTTGTTCTGGAGCAGGCTCTGCCTTTTCGCCTTGTCGATTATGTGAACAGAGTTTTCTTTCGGGATATTAAAATCTCTGGATATCTTATCCGAAACATTTATCGTGCTGAAATTGTAGGTCTTGGATTTGCCGCCGAACGTTAGTGTAAAGCCGTTCTGCGAGGTTCTCTCAATGCCTACGCTCTGCGAAACTCCGTCCTTGCCGACTGTGCGTTCCTCGATTTTGGATTTGACCTGCCTGTCGATTTTCTGGGACTTTGCAACAGCCTTTTCAGCCTGATATTCCATCATTCCGAGCCGGTTGGTACAGATGTTCTTCATCTCTGTTTCGGTCATTTCCTCCGGAGTGAGGGCGGCAGTCTTATCTCCGTTGGAAATGAAAATATGTGTCGTGCCGCCGTCCTTGAAATTGACGGAATTAAACCGCATATCCCGCAGGGTAAGGTCGTCGCTGGGGTAGCGGATATTCGTTTTCAGGGAATTGAGATTATCGTACTGCTCCGTATGAGCGAGGAACTTATCCTTGTCCTGCTTGAGGTCGCGGCAGATTTTGTTCGCCGCCAAATCTGCCTTTGCCTCAGAATAGCCGAACTGCTCCCGAAGTAATTCCATCGTCTGCGCCTTATTCATGGGCGAATATTCAAAGGACTTCCCGAGTTTATCATCGGCGATAACGATACCTTTATCATCTGACCGAATATCCAGATCGTCTGAAATCTCGCCGTGAACGCGCTTGTAATCTTCCTTGACAACGGCGACCTGCTCAGCGTTTTCTGCGGGATAGACGCATTTTATCTTGCCGTCCGCGGATTTCATGAACTGGCAGCTTAAACCCTGTTCCTCAAAAGCGGCTTTCATAGCGGTCACGTTGTTGGCGCTGATGTTAAAACACTTTACGCTCTGCGGAGCTTCTTTCAAGCGTTCCTGCATTATCTCCTGCGTTATCTGATTGACTATGCCCTTGTCACGGTCGAGGAATTCGATAGTCTGCTTATCTCCCTTGCCCACGACCGCAACAGGGATTTTGTACTCCTTTGCTTTCGCCGCAAACGCTTTCACGTCTGAGGAAAGAATATTGCTAGTCGTGGAAATGCCGCATTCTGCCTTGTTAGCTTCATACAGAAGCTCGTTGTTCGTGACCGAACCTTTCGCCATTCTTGCGGCAATATTGCCTCCGATTTGGTTAAGGCTGTCAACGGAATTGTGGTACAGTTCTTTCAGCATTTTTTCAAGGAGGGGAGCGAGGAGCTTTATCAGCTCGGCGCTCACCTCAATGATTTTTTGCCCCGACTGCAATGCAGCAGAGCCGACTTCATCAGCCATATTATTACCTCCTGTTCTGATTTGGTGCTATAAATAGCACATTTAGTGCTTTGGCGGTGTGGATTTCTTTATCGTAAAGGTCTTGTCGGTCAGCTTTTTTCCTGCCCGCAGCTCATCACGCTTTTTCACATATTCCCATGAAAGTTCGGGATTTTTGCGGAAAACATCATTCACCTCGTCTATTTTGGCTCGGAGTATGCGGCATTTGCTTTCGCTTTCCTCCAGACGTTCCGACAGGGTAGGCTTGAAAGCCCTGACCATATCCTCACAGGAAGCGTTGTATTCTAGCAGCTTCGGGCGGCTGCCGAACGGGACATCGTTGCTCCACTTGGAAAATCCGTCCACAAGCGTAGTGGCTTTCTTCGCCTGTTCGTATGTATTGCTTATGCCGCTTCCGTATTTCGTCACCAGTTCCGGCTTGATATACCGACCTGTTTCAAGGAAACGGTTCAGCAGCCGTCCGAGAGCCTTGTTCCTGTCAAGTTCGTTATAGTGGACATATACCGAATATCCTAGTTTTTTAGCAGTGGAAATAATATTGAGAAGCTCTGAACTATCGCCGCCGACACGGGGATATGTGATATTCTCTCCTGCTTTAAGAGCTGCCGATAACTGCCTGTCTGAAATTAACTGGCTTTCTTTATGGACAACGCCTGCACCCCAGCCGTTGTTGAACTCCGGAAGTAGTTTCTTGGCTTCATCGCTGTCGATAACTCTTGACTCGTACAGTTCGGAAATAGGCTCCACAAGCGCCGATGATTTGCCGGACGCAGGCAGACCGATAACAATATCCAGTCTTTTTTCACGGCGTATCTCGCCGGAAAAAGAAACAGCGCCG
>ERZ650918.2424-NODE-2424-length-12926-cov-4.583638_pt1 | contig 12926 bp, 10 predicted proteins | sample MGYA00514758_ERZ650918 | MGnify/ENA metagenome assembly ERZ650918 | reverse complement strand
ATTATTTCAGAGGACTCTTTGCCCTGGCATTCCAGGCATTTCTGATGATGGTGTGTGTTGCTATTTATGCAGTATTAGTGGCAGGCATCCAGTTTTCAGATAATCTGAGTTCCTCATTATTTGGTGTAATGGCATATACAGTGATCTTATGTTTTAGTCTGTTCAAGACAGGATCACTTAGCAAATCTATATTTAATGCACATTAAAAAGAAAGGAAGTGAAACACATGGCGTATGTGAGTGTGCCGAAAGATTTAACGAAAGTAAAGAATAAAGTGGCATTTAACCTTACGAAAAGACAGTTAATCTGTATTGGGATTGGAGCAACTATGGGAATTCCCTGCTATTTTCTTTTTCGGAATGCTATTGGAATCAATAACGCTGCAGTCCTTATGGTACTTATGATGCTGCCGGCATTTTTGTTTGCCATGTATGAAAAAGATGGAATGCATCTGGAAGACGTTTTGATGCATATGATCCGGGTGAAATTTATCCGGCCATCGGTCAGAAAATATGAAACAGAAAATTATTATGAATCGGATCCGGATGGAGAAGATCAGAAAATTATGAGAAAGGACGAAAGGAAAGGGGGAAAAAGCGGTGGTAAGAAAAAGAAAAAAGGCAACAAATAAAAAGAAGAATGGAAAAAAAGATGTAAAGAAACTTACTGTTCAACAGACCATCGCCTATAAAGAAATGGGAAGGGATGGTATTTGCAGGGTGCAGGGAAATATCTATTCCAAATGTATCCGGTTTTATGATATCAACTACCAGTTAGCGCAGAATGAAGATAAGAATGCGATCTTTGAAAACTGGTGTGATTTCCTGAATTATTTTGACAGCAGCATCCATTTTCAGCTCAGCTTTATCAATCATAAGAGCAGCATGAAGGAATTTGAACAGGTGATCAAGATTAGTCCACAGGGAGATGCCTATGATGATATCCGTATGGAATATGCCAACATGCTGAAAAAGCAGCTTGCAAAAGGAAATAATGGTTTGGTGAAAACGAAGTATATCACCTTTTCTATTGAAGCAGAAAATATCAGGGAAGCAAAACCAAAGTTGGAGCGTATCGAGTCTGATATCCTGAATAACTTTAAGATCCTTGGTGTGATGGCGTATCCGCTGAATGGAGAAGAGCGACTGCGGATTTTGTACGAAACCTTTAATCCGGATTCTACGGTAGAATTCCAGTTTGATTATGGCTCTATGATCAAAACTGGTTTAAACACAAAAGATTATGTAGCGCCTACCAGTTTTGTGTTTAAGGATGGGAAGACCTTCCAGATGGGGAATACAATGGGGGCGGTTTCTTATTTACAGATCCTTGCTCCGGAACTGACGGACAAGATGCTGGCAGAGTTTTTGGATATTGATAAGGACTTAATTGTAAATCTCCATATTCAGTCCGTGGATCAGATGAAAGCGATCAAACTGGTAAAAAGTAAAGTAACGGATATCAACAGAATGAAAATTGAAGAGCAGAAAAAAGCAGTAAGAGCAGGGTACGATATGGATATCATTCCGTCGGATCTGAATACCTATGGAGGGGAAGCAAAACGGCTTTTGGAAGATCTGCAGTCACGAAATGAGCGTATGTTCCTTGTAACAGCGCTCTTTTTAAATACTGCAAAGACAAAACAGGCACTGGATAATGCCATCTTCCAGACGGCCGGTATTGCACAGAAATATAACTGTGTGCTGAAACGTCTGGATTATCAGCAGGAAGAAGGACTTATGAGTAGTGTTCCGTTGGGAGTAAATCATATCCCGATCAAGCGGGCTCTTACGACTACCAGCACAGCAATCTTTGTTCCATTTACGACACAGGAACTATTTATGGCGGGAGAATCCTTATATTACGGATTGAATGCCCTTAGTAACAACATGATTATGGTGGATCGTAAAAAGCTGAAAAACCCGAATGGATTGATCCTTGGTACACCTGGATCCGGTAAATCCTTTGCAGCAAAAAGAGAAATCACCAACGCTTTCTTTGTTACGAAGGATGACATTATCATCGGAGATCCGGAGGGTGAGTATTACCCACTGGTCCATGCACTTGGCGGACAGGTCGTACACATTTCACCAACCAGTAAGGATTATATCAATCCGATGGATATCAATATGGATTATTCCGATGATGACAATCCACTTGGTGTAAAATCTGATTTTGTCCTGTCTTTATGTGAGCTGATCATGGGAAGCAGGGATGGAATTGAAGCAGAGGAAAAATCAGTGATCGACCGCTGTCTTCCACTGGTGTATCAGAAGTACTTTGCAGATCCAAAACCGGAAAATATGCCGGTCCTTGGTGACCTGTATGATTGCCTCAGAAAGCAGAAAGAACCCCAGGCCCAGAGAATTGCAACAGCACTGGAAATCTATGTAAATGGATCACTGAAAGTATTCAACCATAGAACCAATGTGGAACTGAATAACCGTATTGTCTGCTTTGACATCAAGGAACTTGGAAAGCAGCTGAAGAAAATCGGAATGCTCATCGTCCAGGATCAGGTATGGAACAGAGTTACGATCAACCGTGGCATCAAATCTACCAGGTACTATATCGATGAATTCCACCTTCTGCTCAAAGAAGAACAGACAGCAGCTTATTCCGTAGAAATATGGAAGAGATTCAGAAAATGGGGTGGTATTCCAAGTGGTATCACCCAGAATATCAAAGATCTTCTTGCCAGCAGGGAAATTGAAAATATCTTTGAGAACAGTGATTTTATCCTGATGCTGAACCAGGCTGCAGGTGACAGACAGATCCTTGCAAAACAGTTGAATATTTCCCCATATCAGTTGTCTTATGTGACGAATTCCGGGGAAGGAGAAGGACTTCTTTTCTATGGAACAACAATTATTCCATTTAAGGACAAGTTCGATAAGAACTTGAAGCTGTACAGTTTGATGACTACAAAACCGGAAGAAGTTGAAAAACGAGAGAAAGAAATGGAGGCGGAAAAGCATGAAGGAAATCGATAAGATCCGAATCAGGCAGTGGAACCAGGATAATCCTTACATTCAGATGAAAAATCTGGAAAATGCACAGCCTGGATACCGTGTTCATACAGTCAATGATGATCATCATCTGTATGAACTTCCGCTGGAAACACAGAACATTATCCTTGACTGGGTATTCTGGAATTTTTATCCGGCACAGAAAATCTATCCGCATCTTACCAGTGATGATCTGAAAGAAGTTTTGTATAAACGTACCCAGATCCATCTGCACAACAATCAGTTCAAGGAGGCTATGCTGATCAATGGTTTCTGGCCGAGAGATCCGAGTGAATTGAACTGGGTATTTCATATCCAGGCGAGCTCTCCAGCAATCAGGACACAGGCAGATGGTTATCCTGGTATCCCGATTATAGGACGCCAGGAACTGAATGAGTACAGAAAGAAAAGTTGTGCCAGGAGGTGATGACCTATAGCTGGAAAAGAATTTAAAGGCAAAGATAAAAAGGTCGCAAAGATGACCAGGGATGGTCTGACAGAAGAAAATCTTCGTGATGGTAGTGTAAAAGATATCAGTCACAGGAGTCGAGGACGACCAGAAAATAAGGAAGAATTTGTTCCGGAACGGGAACGAAAAAAGGCTGAGAATGAAGATTCAAAATCGGGAAAAGGGAAACGACTGCAGATGGAAAAAATCCGTAAATCTTCTGCCCGGCAGGAAGCTGTTGAGGATACAGTTGAAGTTACACCGGAAGAAAAAGTATCCGGATATCGAAAGAAACTGCATCGTTATGAAAAAATTCCGGATGATGATAATAATCTGAACAGCCAAAAGAAATCCATTCAGAAGAAACAGTTGCAAAAACAGATGACCAAAGAACAGGCAAAATCCGGAAGATTATCTTTTGATGATGAAGGAAATCGGATGGTGAAAGGTGCTGGCATGAAACCGGGAGGGACAGCCGGGAAATACATTGCTACACAAGCTGTTATATCTGGCATGAAAGCAGTCTCTTCCGAAGAGGAAGAAACAGATGAAAATGCAGGTGTGGAAAGTGCCAGACTTGTAGAGCGTGAAACAGAAGATGCGTTACGTGGTCTGCGTCATGCTCAGATTCGAAGCAAACGAACGGATGTGAAAACCCATCGCAGAGGTTATCGTGAGGCTACCGTAGAAAAGAAACTGAAATTTGGTTCTGCAGAAAGTATGGAAGGAGTCAAGAATGCAGAAACGGTAAAGAAAGCCGAACAAAAGAGACATTTCTATAACCGCTTCTTCCAGAAAAAACGATATAAGGATGCTTACCGAGCAGCCAGAGCCGGAAAATCCGCTGGCAGTCTGGGTGGAGCAACAACCATTGCCGGTGTCGAGAACATGACGGTAAAAGCAAAGATCGCCTTGAAAGAGATCATAAAGCGTAATCGTGCCATGTTCGCAGGCATCGGTATTTTTGCGCTTCTTTTTCTTGTCATAGCGGTATCTCTGGGGAGCTGCAGTGCTTCTATCGAGGGTGCTGGATCTGTGATCGGTATTACAACGTATCCAAGTTCAGACGAGGATATTTATGCTGCCGAAAACAGATATGCTGCTTTGGAAAGTGCCTTGAATCAGCAGATCAATGAGATGGAACGAAGACATCCAAATTATGACGAGTATCAGTACAACATTGCTGAGATTGGTCATAATCCATACCATCTTATCTCGTATCTTACCGCAAAATATGGGGACTGGACGTACTCAGATGTTGAAAATGAACTGCAAGCTCTTTTTGAAGCACAATATCATCTGAATACAGAAGGTCGAACAGAAACGGTGACAGAAACCAGAAATGTTCGAGTCGGAGAATCATTAGGACAGGTAGTGACAAGCGGATATTGTAACTGTCGAATCTGTTGTGGTGTATGGTTCGGAGGTCCAACTGCCAGTGGGGCATATCCTACTGCAAACCATACCATTGCTGTAGATGCTTCCAATCCATTTGTGCCGATTGGCACTAAGGTAGTAATGAATGGTGTGGAATACACAGTTGAGGATACCGGAGCCTTTGCACGATATGGTGTGCAGTTTGACGTTTACTATGATAACCATGCTGCCGCTTCTGCTCATGGACATCAGACCTGGGAAGCCTATATCGCAGATGACAATGGCAGTCAGGAAGTAACGGTTACCAGTACAAGCACTAAGAAGATTCTATATGTGACACTGACAAATGGAAGCTTTGATGCTGTGGCAAGAGCCAATCTGAATGCGGAGCAGCTGATCATCTATAATGCATTAAATACGACCTATGGAAACAGAAATTATTTGTGGGATGTAAATAATGTGACCAGTGGATCAGGCGGTAATGGAATGAGCTATGAGATTCCACCGGAAGCACTGCAGGATGAAGAATTTGCCCGGATGATCCGGGAAGCAGAAAAATATCTGGGAGTACCTTATGTATGGGGTGGTTATTCCCCGTCCGGATTTGACTGCTCAGGTTTCGTATCCTATGTCATTAACCACTGTGGTAATGGCTGGAACTATGGACGATTGACCGCAGATGGATTAAGAGGCGTATGTACTTATGTATCACCGCAAGAAGCAAAACCAGGAGATCTGATCTTCTTCCAGGGAACGTATAACACATCCGGTGCAAGCCATGTGGGTATCTATGTCGGTAACAATATGATGATCCATTGCGGAGATCCGATCCATTACTCAAGTATCAGCACATCCTACTGGCAGCAACATTTCATGTGCTTTGGAAGACTGCCATAAAGGGGTGAACGAAGGGAGGTGAAAGTTTGAATAAAAAGATTAAAAAATATCTGGATGAGATTGCCAAGACAGAGAAAAAGATCGCGGATCTGCAGCAATATCTTAGGGGTGTCCAGGCTGCATTAAAGCAGGAAGAGGACAATGAGATGATCAGGTGCATCCGTGGTATGAAGATGGATAATGATCAGTTATATGATCTTTTGGATGGTATCCAGAGTGGAAAAGTTAAATTTCAGGTAAGCAGGGAGTCTGACGATGAAGGTTCAGGCTCCTTTGTATTCACAGAAGAAAATAAGGAGGAATATCAGAATGGTGAAATGGAAGAAAATGAATAAGAAAATGGCAGGACTGCTGTTGGGAGTCATGATGCTTTTTACAGCATCAACCACAGCATTTGCCTATGTGGATGAATCGGCAGAGGCATCCAAAGTAGAGACAACTCAGACGGAACAGTCAACAGACAAAGAAGAGAAAAAGGACGAGGCGACAAACACAAACGAGGTGCTGCCGGAAGATGGAACAGACAAGGGAACTGCATTTACGACACCTGGCAATGGTGAAGTCAAGGATGACATTACCGATGATTCCACAAAGGAATTTCTTACGGTTACAACGAAGAATAACAACACTTTCTATATCGTGATCGACCGTAGTGCCACATCACAGAATGTCTATATGTTATCCCAGATTGATGAGAATGATCTGTCCGAATTTCTGGATAAAGACAGCACTGCTACTGTCGTAACACCACAGCCAGATAAATCAAAGGTAGTGCTGGATGAAACAAATAATGAGGATGTAGACAAGGAAGCTACCGTTGATCCGGAGAAAACAGCATCTACCAAAACCAATATGGGTGCAATGGCAACAATCCTGATCCTGGCTCTCGGCGGTGTGGCAGCTTACTACTACTTCAAGATCTATAAACCTAAAAAAGAGGAAGATGAGGATGATCAGCCGGAAGGTTTGGAAACAGGTGGACTGGAAGAAGTTCCGGATGAGGAAGAGTCTGAAGACGAAGATTTTGAAGAAAATGAAAAATAAATATACTTTTTTAGCGGAGGGGGCTGTAAAACATGCTCTCTCCGTTTCGTTATATGAAGGAGGTAATACATCATGTATTTAGTAATTGCAGAAAAACCAAGTGTATCAAGAGCAATCGCAGAAGTGATTGGAGCACAGGAACGAGAAGACGGATATTTAAGAGGAACCGACTGTATGGTCAGCTGGTGTTTCGGACATCTGGCAGAATATGTTTCACCGGATGCTTACGATGAGAAATTTAACCAGTGGAGATATGAAGATCTCCCGATCATCCCGAAAGACTGGAAAGTTACAGTCTCAGAAGATAAGAAAGATCAGTTCTATATCTTAAAAAGACTGCTCAACAGTCCGGAAATTGAATACGTCGTAAATGCCTGTGATGCCGGACGTGAAGGAGAATTGATCTTCAAACATGTCTATGACTTATCCGGAAGTAAAAAGCCGGTGAAACGATTATGGATCAGTTCTCTGGAAGATTCAGCAATCCTTGATGGAATGCAGCATCTGAGATCCGCAGAGGAATACCGACATCTGGCCGAAGCTGCTGTATGCCGTTCTCAGGCTGACTGGCTGGTAGGAATGAATGCAACCAGAGCTTACACCACAAAGTACTTCAAAAAGCTGACCGTTGGAAGGGTTCAGACACCGACACTTGCCATGTTGGTGGAACGTGCCGGACAGATCAGCAATTTCCAGAAAGAAAAGTATTTCAATGTGGAACTCGATTGTGATGGAATTCCGGCTGTAAAGCCAAAAATCTTTGATCCGGATGAGGCGGAACAGTTAAGAAGCAGATGCCAAGGAAGTGAAGCTATTGTCACAGCAGTAAAAGAAACGGAAAAGAAAGTAAAAGCACCAAAGCTTTATGATCTGACCACACTGCAGAGAGAAGCAAACCGTATCTACGGAATGACAGCCAAACAGACACTGGATACCGCTCAGAGCTTGTATGAAAAGAAACTGATCACTTATCCAAGAACGGACAGCCAGTATCTGACCGAAGATATGGAACAGACCGCAAGAAATGTGGTTCGTCAGATTTATGAGAAATATCAACTGACAGGTCCGTTTGATCAGCCGGAGCAGCCAGATGTGAAGAAAGTCATGAATAACAGCAAAGTGACAGATCACCATGCAATCATCCCAACGATGGAGCTTGCATCCTGTCATCTGGGTGAACTGAAATCCTGGGAAGAAAAGATTCTGTTTCTGATCGCAGTCCATACGGTCATGGCAATGAGTAAAGATCACATTTACCAGGAAACAGAGATTGAAGTGGAATGCCAGGGAGAAATCTTCAAGTCAAAAGGAAAAATTGTCCTGCAGGATGGATGGAAACTCTTTGAAAACTGCTTCAAAAATAAGGACCGCATGGCAATCGCAGATCCAGATCAGGAAATGAAAAATCGGATGCCGAAAGTAATCCAGGGGCAGACTTTCTATGCTGTAGCTGCAGAAAAGACAGAACATTTCACATCACCGCCAAAACCATACAGTGAAGATACGCTCCTTGCGGCAATGGAAACTGCTGGAAATAAGGAATTCGATGAAGATACAGAAAAGAAAGGATTAGGAACTCCGGCAACAAGAGCCGGTATCATCGAAAAACTGATCTATTCCCAGTATGCCACCCGAAAAGGAAAACAGATTCTTCCAACAGATGATGGAAAAGTCCTTGTGGAGATCCTGCCAGACTTCCTGAAATCTGCAAGTATGACTGCAGAATGGGAAAACCAGTTGCTTTTGATGGAGCATGGAGAGATTGCACCGGAACAGTTTATGACCGGGATCAAAAACATGCTGACCATGATGCTGAATGGATGCGATGCGATTTCCGAAGAAGAAACAAGAAGATTTCAGACCAGAGAAAGCATTGGAACCTGTCCGGTATGTGGAAGCCTGGTATATGAAAGTAAAACCAACTTCTATTGCAGCAACCATGATTGTCACTTTGCGCTCTGGAAAGATAACCGCTATCTGCAGAGCATGGAAAAAACCATGGATAAAAAGATGGCTGCAGAACTTCTGAAAAACGGAAGTGTGCATGTAAAAGACCTGTATTCCAGAAAGAAAAATATGTACTTTGAGGCAGATCTCCATATGGATACAGATGAAACCGGAAAGGTGAATTTTTCTTTATCCTTTCCAAAAAAGAAACCAAAAAACAAAAGCAAAAAGAAATAAGAAAACAGATTAGAGGAGGAAACGAAGAATGAATTTTAATGAATTTGTAAATGAAGTAAAGGACAATATCAAACTCTTTTTACCAAAGGATTATGAGAATGCAGAAGTATCAACGATGGAGTGTCAGAAACTGAACCGTGCCTATACGGGACTGATGGTGAGAAAAGAAGGTGAGATGCTTACCCCGACGATCAATCTTAATCAGCTGTATGAAGCATATAAAGCACAGCCTGGCGTAACAATGGAAACTGTATGCAGAAAGATTGCAGATATAGTTATTGAGGCACCGATACAGGTTGATCTGAAATCCATTTTAAATTATGAAGACGTGAAGGACAAGCTGTTTATCCGTGTATCATCAGCCGAAGCAAATAAGGAAGTCCTCGAAAATGCGCCACATCAGCTGAAGGAAGACCTCGCAATTACCTATCATGTGGTAGTAGGCAAGGATCAGGATGGATTAAGTTCCATGTTTATCAAGAATGATCTGCTTGAACAGTATGGAATCTCTGCAGAACAGCTTCATGAAGATGCAATGAAAAGTTCACCGCATGTCATGATCCCGGAGGTATCAAGTATAGGTGCATTGATAGATGAAATGTACCAGAAAAATATTCTCATGCTGACACCGGATGAACGTGAAATGCTGCAGGAAACATTGCAGGAATCAAGCGAGATGCCGACATTCTTTGTTGTTACGAATACAGAAAGAATTGATGGAGCCGGTGTGATCTTTTATCCGGAATTCATGGATAACATGGGGGAACTTCTGGGAAATGATTTCTTCATTTTGCCATCATCCATCCATGAAATGCTGGTCTTGCCAGATGACGGGCAAGTGGATGCAGAAATGTTAAGAGATATGGTAAAAGAAGTCAATGCCACTCAGGTAGCCCCTGCAGAACGCCTTACCAATGATGTATATCACTTTGACACAAAGGATCATGTCTTTGAAAAAGCTGACAGATTCACAGAACGTCAGAAAGAAAAAGAAGCACAGGCTGCAAAAACAGAGAAAACAGGAAAAGAACAGCCAGATCAGAAACCGAAAACAAAGAAACATGATATGGAACTTTAATACCAAGCATGAAAACCGTTAAATAAGCAAACGCCCTGCGGCATAAGGAAATGTCGTGGGGCATTTTTGAAAAGGAGAAGATTATGACGAAAGAAAACATTAAAACAAATACAAGCTTAAGATACAGCCAGTATCAAAAAAGATTATTACACACATTTTCGTTTGAAAAATTGAAGAAGCAAATTGAGATGTTACATGATCAGGAATTTATTATAAATGTGCCGATTGGAGGTGTTGCTGATGGCAGATAAATTAGAGCAGGTAGCAATTCGTATGGTGGAACAGCCACCCCTTTATAGTAAAGAACCAATGAACAATCCGGATGCGGCCATTCGTGTTATGAATGAATTTCTTTCTCAGATGGATCGCGAACTCTTTTGTATTGTTAATCTACAGGCAGATTTAACACCGATCAATATGAATATCGTATCTGTAGGATCGCTGAATGAAGCATTGATTAATCCAAGAGAAATATTTAAGAGTGCAATTCTTTCTAATGCTCATTCAATGATGCTCATTCATAATCATCCGTCCGGAAATCTGACACCATCTACATCGGATATCCAGACTACAGCAAGAATGCAGGAATTAGGGGAATTGATGGGGATTTCATTGGTTGATCACATCATTACAGGACGGAATGGGAATTACTATTCCTTTCGAGATAAAGGAGAATTTCCAGATAGCAGGGTTCGTTTTTCTACTCGTGTTGAAGATATTGATCTGACTAAAGGAATGGTGACTGAAGCCACCGCACCCTATGAAGAAGTAACAGATACAAAAGAAAAGGGTGACGTAAGAGATATTCCGACAGTGCAGACAGCAACAATTCCACTGCCGGTCCAGGGAAAAGATATGGACAGCATTATGCAGTCACTGGAATCCGGTGTGGAAGAACTTTTTACAAGTAACCGCTATCAGGAATTTCTTAAAACCATGGCAAAGTTTCACAATTATTCTTTTAATAATACAATGCTGATTGCCATGCAGCGACCGGATGCTACGCTTGTTACCAGTTACAAAAACTGGCAGTCCATGGGTAGACAGGTCATGAAAGGGGAAAAAGGAATTACAATCATTGCACCGGCACCATATAAGAAAATGAAGGAAAAAGAGGTTCTGGATGAAAATCAGCGACCGATCATGGGAACTGATGGAAAACCTAAGACTGAACAGGTGGAAGTTACAGTTCCGCATTTTAAAGCAGTTACCGTCTTTGATATTGCTCAGACATCCGGGGAACCAATCCAGACACTGGCACCGGAATTACTGACTGCAGCTGTACAGGATTTTGATTCTTTCATGCAGGCTATTCAGAAAATATCCCCAGTGCCGATTCGATTCGATGAGATCGATGGCAATGCCAATGGGTATTATCACAATGCAGACAAGGAAATCGTGATCAAAAAAGGGCTCAGTGAAAGTCAGACCTTAAAGACTGCTATTCATGAAACAGCCCATGCTAAACTGCATGACAAGGAAATTATGGAAAGCCTTGGTGTAGAAAAAGACCGATTGACAAAAGAGGTTGAGGCTGAATCCGTTGCTTACTGTGTGTGTTCTTCCTTTGGTTTGGATACATCGGATTACAGTTTTCCTTACATTGCAGGTTGGAGCAGCAGCCGGGAAATGAAGGAAATGAAAGCATCTATGGATGTGATCCGCAAGACAGCCGGTGAAATGATCGATCAGCTTACAGAAGAGCTGGAAATCATTCTTGAAGAAAAACAGAAAACAGAATTACATGAAAAATACGGCATTCTGGTAGATGCACTGGAAGCAGCCGGATACCGCTATGATTATCGGGAAAGCGAACCGGGACATATTGTACTGGCACCGGATGGGACACATGAAATTGCCGGCTATCTACAGTTTGAATCATGGGGAGATATCCAAAACTGGCTGGAAGACACGATTACAGAAGGGACGGATATTTCGGAGAGAGTTGATAGGGCTATGTACCCATTTAAGTATGATTATACCCTAGAGGAAGAAATGTTCAGAGGTAATGGTGACCGCTATGCGATTTATCATGTGGATGAAGACACACCGGGAAAGCAACATTTATTTATGAATATGGCAATGGTCAAAGAAGATGGAATTACAATCGATGCAGCAAATTATAAATGTGTCTATTCTGGCAGATTACATGAAAATGAAAAGCTGGATGATTTGTATGCCGTATTCAACGATAATCCACCGGCAGATTATAAAGCACATTCTATGTCGGTCAGTGATGTTATCATTACAAACCGTGGTGGGGATATGCAGGCATATTACGTGGATCGATTTGGATTTGCAGAACTTCCAGACTTTGCAGCACAAAGAGAAAAAATACTCGATATTGTCCCGGAAATAGAAAATGTGGATTATGAAAATGATCTTACATGTATCAGCTTTTATGCGGCTGAATGTGCTGAATTTCCTGTAATGGGTGAAGTACATTATGACCTGACATTACCAGAAGCCTTGGAAGCTTATGAGAAAATCCCATCAGAACGTATGCATGGACTGAAATGTGTTGGCTTTGATCTGAAAGACGGAAGTGATTATGAAGGAATGCAGAGTCTGATGATTGAAGGAAAAATACAGAAAGAATTTTTGAATTCGATTCCTGGATTTAGAGAAAATTCTTATGTGCAAAATGCAATCAGTCGTGTGGAAAAGTACTTGGAAGAAAGACATCCAAATGTGGAAAATCCTCTGAAATCCAATAAGAAAGTGGATAACGAAAAAAATATAAGCGAAGAAAAAAACGAGAAGGAGCTGAATATACAGATGAAACCAATACCGAAAAAGAAAAGGGGGGAAATGAGCCTATGAGAAATGTAAACCTGGAAGAAAACGAACTGACTATTACTGCTATCTTCCAGCAGCACACAAAGGAAGA